>Ga0111538_10009029_pt1 | contig 13329 bp, 9 predicted proteins | sample SoiMethybrSBSTD1_FD_79669 | JGI IMG/M metagenome (GOLD analysis project Ga0111538, IMG submission 79669) | Bulk soil microbial communities from a Populus tree surrounding site in Tennessee, USA - Soil MetaG P. TD hybrid SBSTD1 (version 2)... | ecosystem: Environmental > Terrestrial > Soil > Tree...
GGTGTTGGACATTAGGAGGTCCGACTTTAGTTTCATGGATATTGAGGACATTTGTTTGGATTCAATGTGCCAATTCGCAATATCGAATATCCAAATCCAACTCGTAATGTCGAATGTCCCCCGATAATTATCGGGGCGAATGTCCAAGTTAATTACTCCTGACCTGACTCAGGTTCATTGATTTCTTATCTTTAGAAATTACGAGCAGATATGCTTTTATTATTCAAGGAAACTTGGAAGAGATGGCGGACAAATGCGGTGGGCTTTGCCGTCTTTTTTGCGATTTTTTTCGCGGCCGTACGTGGAGTAGGCATGCTTGGACCTCAATCTGTGAGACCACTCATCCCGCTGGGATTTGTGATGATGATGATCTTACCCTTCAACTTCCTCCGCGCAGATGGACGCCGTCAAATTGGGTTGATAAAGAGCAAAACGCCTTCGACCTATATCGCGGCTATATTTTATGGAGCAACAGCCGCGTCGTTGTGTTTTGTGCTGGGCATTTTGTTATTTGATAAGAGTCCGGATAACTGGTTTATTACAATACGCAATTACTACTTGGCACAAATTCCGGGAGCGATGGACATGCCGTTGCAGAGGTTCTTTATTATTGCGACCGTTCCTGCATTGATCTTTAGTCCTATCGGTGAGGAGATCTTCTTCAGAGGGTTTTTGCAAGACGCTTTTCAAACGCGTTTTGGTCTGCGATCAAGTATGCTTATTGAGTCTGCGATCTTTGGGCTTGTTCACCTGTTTCATCACGGGCTTGTTAGAAGCAACGATAGCATTATTTTTCTTCCGTTTTCGGGTATGCTTTGGGTTATGCTTATGTTCTTTACAGCTTACGGGTTCGCTTTACTAAGAAAAAGAAACGGCTCGATTTATCCGTCGATCGCCGCTCACGCTGTCTTCAACCTCACGATGAATATTTACATCTTTTGTTTTCTTATCTAGAATTTAGAATTTAGAATATCTTCGTTGCTCACTGCTCGTTGCTGACTGCTGACTGCTTACTGCTCACTGCTCATTGCAGACGCGTCTTCCAGCGCCTTCCTCACATCCTCGCTCACCGTCTTAATCTTTTCCATTTCGCTTTCAAGGTAGTCTCTTGCTTCCTGCTCGCCGACGCTATCGGGAAGTGGATTGAAATTGCGCATCCAAACCATCATTGCTTCACTGGCCGAATCAAGTCTTGAAATTGTGCTTTCGATTTGTTGTTTCTTTTCAGCGACCATATCCGGTGTATTGGCAATCTTATCCTTCAGCTGTTCCTTGAGCTTATATATGTTGTTCATTTTAGGCATTACTTCGTCATGGACCTTCATTACTTCATCGTACAAGGCCTGATTTCCTCCGTCTACCGTATCAGGCCCCATGTCGTGATCGTGGTCTTCGGAGCTGGACTTCTGCCCGCAACCCCATAAAAGGGCAAGAGTTCCTAAAAGGAGGTATTTCGAGATTAATTTTTTCATACGGGTCTATTCGTTTTTTGCTTAAAGTTAAACAATTGACAATGTTTTCGGGCTCGATATGCTAACTAACAACCATTAGCTACCTTTTTTTACAGAAAGATGGTGCACCAATTTGCAACTCAGATGAAAATCGCTTTATCTTTGAAGCACTTCAATGGAAGCAATGAAAATCAACAACACATCTTTTTACTTTTATTATTTCTTTTTTAGGACCCGAACGGGACTTTAAGAGAGCTGTGTTGTTGAATAACGATAAAGAAAACTCAGAAGTCCCGGAAAGCCGGGACTTTTTCATTTATAGACATTTGAAATGGCAAAGAAGAAAAAACTAAATGTTGCGATACAAGGGATAGCCGCCAGCTTTCACGAGATGGCTGCTCTCAATTACTTCGAGGTTCCAATCGAAACTATCGAGTGTTTGACCTTTCATCAGCTGTGTGAAAGTCTGAAGAATGGAAAATCAGACTTTGCAGTGATGGCTATTGAAAACTCCATCGCGGGAAGTATTCTACCAAATTATTTTCTTCTTCAGGATTATCACTTCAGTATCGTCGGTGAAATCTACTTGCCGATACATATGCATTTGCTCGCTCTGCCCGGCGTTAAGCTTAGCGACATTACAACAATCGAATCGCATCCTATGGCTATACGTCAGTGCTCAGAATATCTACATGCGCTTAATGGTGTGGAGATACGCGAAAGCGATGATACGGCCCTTTCTGCAAAAAGAGTTTCGGAACTCAAGCTGAAAAACACGGCGGCAATTGCCAACGAGTCTGCTGCAAAAAAATTCGGACTGGAAATACTTGAAAAACGGATCGAAACGCACAAGAAAAACTTCACGCGCTTCCTCATCCTGACCAAGCGGAGCAATGGTACGATCGAATGCAATAAAGCGTCGCTCTCGTTTGAAGTTGCAAATGAAGTAGGAAGCCTCGCCGATGCATTAATGACTTTTAAGAACAATAGCATCAACCTCACAAAGATCCAGTCTATTCCTATCATCGGAAGGCCTAGCGAATATTCGATCCATGTGGATGTAGAGTGGAGGAAGAGAAAGAACTACGATGACGCTATGCACCAGGTATTAAGACAGGTGAAGAACCTCAATGTGCTTGGGGAATATAAGAAAGGAAAGATAGAGTATAAATAAGAGTGCAATGATAAAAACAGCAAAACGGATCGCGAATGTGGAAGAATACTACTTCAGCAGAAAGCTTGCTGAAGTCCGTAGCCTGGACAAACCCGAGTTTCGAGTGATCAACCTTGGCATCGGTAGTCCGGACCAAGCGCCGTCTCCTTCTACGATCGATGCCTTGATGGTGTCGGCAAAGAATCCGGCCAACCACGGATATCAGAACTACAAAGGCATTCCGCAGCTACGCAAGAGTATTGCTGACTTCTACCAGCGGACCTACGGCGTTTCTATCGATCCTGAAAGCATGATACTGCCATTGATGGGTTCGAAAGAAGGTATCATGCATATATCCATGGCATTTGTTGATGAAGGTGATGAAGTGCTCATTCCTAATCCTGGATATCCAACTTACTCCTCAGTGGCGACATTGGTTGGCGCAACTTTAAGACCATACGCTCTCCGCGAGGACTTAAATTGGGGTATTGATATCGATGCATTGAAAAAAAGTGATCTTTCCAAAGTAAAGATCATGTGGGTAAACTTCCCGCACATGCCGACGGGTAGGACCGCGTCAAAAGCTGAGTTGAAAGAGCTGGTAGACCTTGCTCGCAAGAATCAATTCCTCATCGTAAATGATAATCCTTACAGCATGATCCTCAATGACGAGCCAATGAGCATCTTGTCTATCGAAGGAGCGGAAGAAGTTGCCCTGGAATTGAACTCGCTTAGCAAGTCGCACAATATGGCGGGCTGGCGGATCGGTTGGGTCGCAGGCAAAAAAGAATTCATTGAGGCCGTATTGAAGGTGAAAAGCAATATGGACTCCGGCATGTTTCTCGGATTGCAGCACGCAGCTGTAGAAGCGTTGTCGAACGGAACGGCATGGTTCGATGCCCTGAATAAAGTATATAGTGACAGGAAGAAGGTAGCCACAAGGTTGCTCGAATTATTGGGTTGCTCGTACTCGGCAAAACAATCCGGACTCTTCGTATGGGCCAAAGCACCTGATTCGATTAGCGACGTTGAAAAGTGGATCGACGAGATCCTGTACGGGACAAAAGTATTTATTACTCCTGGTTTCATTTTTGGCGACGCAGGTAAACGGTATATCAGAGTATCATTGTGCTGCACCGTGGAGATGCTAAACGAAGCATTAAAGCGTATTGAAAAATTTATAAGTGAAAAGGCTGACAGAACCGGACAAGAAAAGGCTGTCAGAGTATAAACGAATCGAAGATGAAAGCAACAGTTATCGGACTTGGATTGATTGGCGGATCGATGGCGCTGGATTTGCGAAAGGCTGGTCTGGTGACCGAGTTGACCGGCATTGATTCGAATCCTGAACATACAAGGCAGGCCGTTCAATTAGGATTGGTGGAAAAGATCGATGCAGACAAACATTCTCTTTCTTCGGCTGATCTGATAGTGCTGGCTATTCCCGTTAGCAGCCTCTGTAAACTATTGCCGTCGCTACTTGACACCGTAAAGAAAGATGCTGTAGTGGTCGACGCAGGCTCGACGAAAAGTCTCATTTGCAGAGCTGTATCAGGCCACAAAAATCGGGAGCAATTCGTAGCATCTCACCCTATCGCTGGTACGGAAAACTCCGGGCCTTCGGCGGCGTTTGAAGGCTTGTTCAAAAATAAAACCAATATTATCTGTGAAAAGTCGAAGTCGTCTGCGTATGCCCTTAAGGTTGCGCAGGGCGTGTTTGACGGTCTTGGCATGAACACTATTTTTATGGAACCCGAGGAACATGACAAGCACGTGGCGTATGTTTCTCATTTGTCTCACGTGAGCTCCTTTCTTCTTGGACAAACCGTCCTGGATATTGAGCGTGACGAAAAGAACATTTTTGCATTGGCTGGTAGCGGTTTTGCATCGACAGTTCGGCTGGCAAAGAGTTCGCCGGACATGTGGGCGCCTATCTTCGAACAGAACGCCGAATACCTGAGTCAGGCATTGCTCGAGTATATAATGCACTTACAACGGTTTCAGTACCATCTCATGAAACGCGATGGAAAAGAACTCCATCGGATCATGACTGAAGCAAACCGTATAAGAGAAATATTAAATGGAATTGAACACAAACAACCGAAACCAGTAGTAGAAAAATAAATCGATAACCAAAATGAAAAAGGTATTACAACTCGAATCGATCACAAAATGGCTTCCCACAGCAAACAAGCCGATAATTATTAGCGGACCCTGCAGTGCTGAAACGGAAGATCAAACTGTCGCTACGGCCAAGCAACTCGCCGCTACGGGAAAGGTAAACGCATTGCGCGCCGGCATTTGGAAACCTCGTACCCGTCCGGGACAATATGAAGGTGCTGGTGAAGAAGGTTTAAAGTGGTTGATCCAGGCAAAGAAAGAAACAGGACTTCCCGTTACTACCGAGGTTGCTAACGCCGCTCACGTGGAAGCGTGTCTCAAAGCCGGTGTGGATATCCTCTGGGTTGGAGCACGGACAACAGTAAATCCGTTTTCCGTTCAGGAAGTTGCAGACTCACTTAAGGGAGTAGACATCCCGGTCATGGTAAAAAATCCCATCAACCCGGACCTCGAACTTTGGATCGGTGCCCTTGAACGTTTGAACAAGGCCGGGATCACAAAGCTTGCGGCAATTCACAGAGGTTTCTCCTCTTTTGAAAAAGGTCCATTCAGGAACGCACCCATGTGGGACATGGCCATCGAATTGAAAACCCGTATCCCTGAACTTGACATCATCTGCGATCCCAGTCACATCTCGGGTAACCGCGAGCTTATATCATTCATTTCTCAAAAGGCTCTCGACCTCGACATGGCAGGACTAATGATCGAAAGTCACATTGATCCAGATGCAGCGTGGAGCGACGCGAAACAACAAGTGACACCTGCTGTGCTTGGAAAAATCATTGACGGTCTCGTAGTAAGAACCGTAACATCCGATAACAAAACATTTAAGGATACTCTTAGCATCCTGAGAGAACAGATCGACCAACTGGACGACGAGATCATGTCCAAGATGGCGGCTCGTATGAAAATATCAGAGAAGATTGGCCAATACAAGAAGGAGAACGGAGTTACTATCCTGCAAGTGGCACGATGGGAAGAAATCATACAAACCCGAATCACATTGGGTAAAGCAATGGGACTTAATCCGGAATTTACAAGCGACCTGTTGAAATTAATTCACCAGGAATCTATCCAGATCCAGACCAAAGTGATGAATAAGATTGAAGAACGCGTCTGATCACCGCAACTCTTTTTTTGACAAAAACCCCTCATTTCTTACAGGGGGGTTTATTTCCAATTATTGCTGAATTCAGGCATTAACTATTTTTTTACTTTGAATAGCGGTAAACTATTCTTTATGGTCCGTTTCCTGTTAGTGCTTGCAGCGATGGTTGCATACGCTTCCGTTTATTCGCAGAAGATCAAGCTTATCAACACGGCGGAAGTTGTTGAAAACGGTAAGTTGCTGTACGATTCCGGAAAGTATGCGCTTGCAATTGAGAAATATCTCACCGTTCCTAAACGCGACACGGGTTACGTGTACATGCTCACGGAGCTTGCTCTAACGTACATCGCTGCCGAAGAATATGACAAGGCGATTGCCACATGCGAAGAAGGATTGAGCAAACCTTCACAGTATCGCGCACACTTGCTGAAATCTCAAGCAATCGCTGCAGATCGCAAGGGAGATTACGAACGATCTGTTATGCTTTTTCAAAAGGCCATCGATGCCTATCCGTTTGATCATTCACTGCTCTTCAATCTTGGAGTAACTTATTACAATCATAAGGAGTACGAAAAAGCTATTGATTGCTTTTTCAAAGCTATTTCGATAAACCCGTTTCACAGTGGAAGTCATTTGAACCTTGCCCGTATTTCTGCGGGACAAGGAAAGAAAACACACTCCATGCTTTCATTTGGAATTTATCTCAGTCTTAACAACGAAGACAATGAACGGCTGATAATGCTTGACAATGTACTTTCCAACCAATTTAAAGAGGATGGATCTATTCCGTTCAAAGGATCGAATGCGTTTGATAAACTCGACCAGATTATCCGTGCAGGAATCGCGATGGATAAGAACTTTAAGACGACCATCGATTTTGATGTAGCAACGGTGAGACAGTTCCAAATGTTCTTTGATCAACTCGCGACCGTAGACGCCAATGCCAGTGATCGTTGGAAGGAGTTTTATGTCCCGATATATCACGCGTTAAAACAAAAAGAAATGATCGATCCGTTCATTTGCCATATCGTGCAGTCTTCCAATAATGAACAGGTGAAGAAGTGGCAAAAAAAGAACGAAAAGAAGATCAGCGCATTTTATGATGTGGCGAACGCAGCGATATCAAAGAACCGTCAGAAATTAATTGCTACCCCTCAAGGCTACCCTGCTCCAGTAAGCGCATACTTTGATGAGAATCAAACACTGGATGCAATAGGAGAAAAAGACGAGCAGGGGCAACATAACGGAAGGTGGATCTATTATGAGAACAATGGCGAGAAAGCGGCGGAAGGCATTTTCGAAAGAGGTAAAAAGACCGGCACGTGGACATATTATCGCGAAGATGGTTCTGTTAGCAGCGTGGAAAACTATACAACTGGTGAAGTCCGGAAATATGCTGACGGCGTGAACACGCAATTCTTTTATTTGAAAGATAACAAGATCCACGGTGACGTGGAATTATACAACACATGTGGATCATTAAGGGAGAAACTTGTCTACGTAAATGGAAAAAGGAATGGGCCTGGAAAACTTTTCTTTGGAAGTGGTAAAGTAAAACAAACCTACAACTACGACAATGACCTCTTGTCCGGTGAGGTTGTGAATTTTTTCGAAACGGGCAAAACACAAAGTAAAATGGTTTACAAGAGCGATAAGCTTAACGGACCATTTACAGAATACTATCCAAATGGAAAAGTAAAGGCTACGGGTCAGTACAGTGAAGATCTGGTTAACGGAGAATGGAAATATTATTATGGCAACGGAAGGCTTGAGCGCAGAGGTGCTTATCTGAGCGGCCAGGTTACAGGCGATTGGATGTATTATGATGCTCGCGGTAATAACACTGAAAAGAGAGTATTCAAGGAGGGCAATTATGATGGTGACAACACCGTGTATCATGAAGGTAAAGTGTACTACGTAAATAGCTACAAGAACGACGTGCTGGTCAAAGCAACTTATTTTGACCAGTCGGGCAAGGTGATTGCCAGTGCTGGCAGCTCAAATGGTTCATTCAATGTGAAAGGATATTACCCGGGTGGGCAAACAGCCTCTGACGGCCAGTTTAAAAAAGGAAAGTATGATAGTCGCTGGAGATATTATTATCCTGAGGGTAGCAAACGAAGTGAGTTCTTTTATGTTGACGGACTGGCCGAAGGAGTGACTGTCGAGTATTTCAGAACGGGATCAAAGAAGTTTGACTCCCATTACAAAAACGGTGAGTTGCACGGATACTTCATCGAATACTATGAACATGGTCAGATAAAAAATGAAGGATGGTTTGTCGATGGTAAACGACAACAACAGTGGCTTAGTTATTATCCTAACGGTGTGGTGGAATCAGATTATTACTATCTGAACAATGAGCTAACCGGCACGTGTTACGACTACAGTACTGCGGGTAATCTGGTACTCGCGTCTGAATACCATGAAGGCTTGGTGAAGAGCAATCAGGATTTCGGCGACGGCGCTAGGGATATCATGAAAACATCAAAAAAGGGGCCCGAATCAACTTTTGAGACCTCGTACAAGAATGGTAAACCAAGAACAAAATACATTGCGCAATGTGGAGAGTATACCAAAGTAGCGAAGTGGTTCCCCAACGGAATGGTTTACTACTCGTATGATTTCTTAAGTGGAAGGAAGGAGGGGAGATACCTTGTGCAAGCACTCAACGGAAAGTTGGTTCGTGAGGGAACATTCCTTGATAATCAGGAAGAAGGCGTTTGGAGTTCCTATTATGACAACGGTAAGTTGGATTCAAAGGGGACATATCTGCGAGGTGAGTACGACAGCACATGGACCTACCGTTATGAAAATGGGCAGATATCTTCAATCGTAGAATATCTTGCAGACGAACGGCATGGCATTACCAGGATTTATTCGCCTGACGGAAAGCCTATCATTGAAAAACTATACTATAGTGGCAGTCTTCTTTCCTATCGCATGATTTCGAATGAAAGTGCGTCGGATTGGGTACCGTTTAACGGCAACGCAACTATCTCCGCAAAATATCCCGGTGGAAAAACTGCTTATGAGGAAACGTATAAAAATGGCGCTCTTGACGGAGTTAAAAGGACCTACTACGACAACGGAAATCTTTGTTCAGAATATCGATATGTCCTCGGTGGTTACCATGGCGAATACAAGACGTATTACTCCAACGGCAATGTCAACGAAAAGGGCACCTACAATTTGGGAGAGCGGCACGGTGTCAGAGAGATATACAATGAAGACGGGTCATTGTCAAGTCGTGAAAATTTTGTGATGGGTTCGCGTCAGGGCAAGGCTGAGCTGTTTGTAAAAGGCGCAAAATCAATCGAATTCAAGTTTAATGGAGGCATGACCTATGAATAAGGCTCTCGTATTCTCATTTGTTCTCACGTTCAATTTTTTGCATCACGCAGATGCACAGAACTCAGACGTCTTCAAAAGCATGAAGACGAGATTTCCTGAAGATCCCGCAGTATTTGTTGAACGTTCCGAACTACTGTCAATACTTGTGAAAAATGATTCCCTGGAGATCCTGACCGATATCACCGAAGATAAACTACACCTCAAGGAGCAAGCAGATATGTTTGCATCCGGACGCGTTTACGGATCGCATTTCAACCAGGTGAAAGACATCAAGGCAAAAACGCTTGTTTGGGACAAGAGCAGGTTTAAAGAAATGACGGTCTCAGATTTCAAGAAGAACAGCGATCGTGATGATGGAATATTTTACGATGATTCTTATTACTACTCCTTCAAGTATCCTTCAGTGGCATCAGGTAATCGCACGCAACTTCAGTACACGTCAGTAGTAAAAGATGCCAGGTTTATCCCCGGTTATATTTTTACAAGCTACCTTCCTCAGGCCAAGACTTCATACACCGTTAAAACATCGCGACAAGTAGAGCTTGTGTATGACGTAATTAATGATCCTAAACACCTAATCAAATTCAGAAAATTCGAAAAGGGAGGATTCCAATTTTACGAATGGACCACAACCGACCTGGCGCCAACGAGAGGTGAAGACGACAGTCCGTCAATCCGTTACTTTGCTCCTCACGTAATTTGTTATGTGAAGTCGTATGACACTAAGAATGGAAAAGTGAACGTGTTGTCCGAGTTGGGTGATCTTTATCGTTGGTATTACAACTTTGTCCCCGATCTGAGTGCAGAACCTTCGCAGGAATTGAAGACGGTTGTGGATGCTATCATTAAAAAAAGCAAATCCGAAGTGGAAACCGTACGGAATGTTTTCTATTGGGTTCAGGACAATATCCAATACGTGGCATTCGAACAAGGAATGCGCGGACTCATCCCTCACACCGGTTCATACGTCTGTGAAAAACGTTACGGCGACTGTAAGGACATGGCAAACCTGATCGTTGCCATGCTGAAGATTGCAAACATTAATGCTTATCACACCTGGATCGGTACACGTGACCTCCCTTATAAATACAGCGAAGTGCCTACTCCAATGGTTGACAATCACATGATCGCTACCTATATCGACAGCAAGCAGCGTTACTATTTTTTGGACGCCACGAGCGATCACACCGCCTTTGGATTGCCTTCGTCCATGATTCAGGGAAAAGAAGCATTGATAGGATTCGATAAGAATAAATATGAGGTAAGGCTGGTTCCTGAAATGAGTAAGGAAATCAACGCGATGAGTGATTCCATATCAATTCGTCTCGATGGCAATCAGATCACAGGTAAGGGCACGACCTCTATTAGCGGATATGCGAAAGTATTTGGGGGTTATGAGCTCGAACGGTCGGAAAAAGATGATGTGAAAAAGTATGTAACAAAGTTGATAGGGAAGGGTAGTAATAAATTCTATCTTGACGGCTACCACCTTGCCAACCTTGAAAACCGTGATGCGCCAACGCGAGTCGACTATACGTTTCGAATAGGCGATTATTTCCAAACTATTGGAGACGAGCTTTACATTAACCTTCATTTGAAGAAGGATTATTACAATGCCTTTATCGATAAATCACGCGTGGCTCCTATGGAGATCACTTACAAGTATGTAGAACGCGACTATTGTGAATTTACCATTCCAGAAGGTTATGATGTGGAATATCTTCCTTCGAACGTCCAGGTGAATGGTGATCTTATTGGCATGGAAACAGCCTACAAGCGGGATAACAACAAAATAATTTTTACAAAGAAATTTTATATTGACCGGTTGCTGGTTTTGCCGGCAGACTTTGAAAAGTGGAATACATCCATAAAAGAGTTGAGCGAAGTCTACAAAGAGTCCATTATCCTGAAAAAGAAATAGAAATGAAGCTTACCCACATTTTATTGTCCGTCTTGTTGTGCAGCATTTTTCAAGTCGTATCGGCGGAGGATCTGAAACCCTATGAATGGGATAAGAACCGAAGTCGATATCCGTTGTCGAAAAGCGATACTGAGCTTTCGGAGCTGATCCTGAAACAACATACGCAATACGATTATGTGCTTCAGGACAATCAATTCCTGATGTATTCAACAATACACAGGATCGTTTATGTAAATAATGATGAAGCGATTCAAAAGCATAATCGCATTGTAATTTCGATGAACAACACCCTCGAGCTCGTGGATGTAAAAGCAAGGGCAATCGGTAAGGAGGGAAAGTCGGTGTTTTTTGACAAGAGCAACCTGAAGGAATTGAAGAATGAAGAGTCTGGAAACGCCTTTAAGATCTTTGCTATCGAAGGTATCGAACTCGGTAGCGAAGTTGAATATTTCTTTACTCGTAAGATGACTGCAACCATCTTTGACCGCGTGTTCATGCAGTACGATGCACCCGTTAAAGAAAATTCCCTGGAGCTTACCTGCCCTCAACACCTGAAGTTTGATTTCAAGACCTATTATGATTTTCCGGAGGTGAAGTCCTCAGATCATCCTGAGAAGAATGTATATCGGACATCAATGCAAAATGTTCCGGCCCTCAAGAGCGAACCCTTTTCATACTTTTCAACTAACCGGAAACGTGTTGAGTTTAAACTAGCTTATAACACAGCGAGATCAGAAGCCAGGCTCTACACCTGGGACGAAGCAGCGAAAACATTTTACCGAATACTTACTACGCTTTCCAAAGACGATGAAAAAGCACTTGATAAGTACATTAAATCATTGGGTGACAAGCCTTCAAACAAGCTTGATGAGCGCATAAGGAACGTAGAGAATAAAATAAAGAAGGAGATCCAGACAAACAAAGAAGGGAACGGCGAATCGCAGAGTGAGATAGCCTCCATATTGAAATACAAGATTGCCTCCCATCAAGGTATGACTAGTCTCTTTCTTGCCGTGTTCGAACGGTTGAAAATCAATTGTCAGCCGGTTGTTACTTGCAGCCGTGAAAGTATAAAGTTTGATGGCTCGTTTGATAGCTGGGCGTTTCTTGATGACTATCTCCTGTATTTCCCTGACACAAAACAATTCCTCGAGCCATACATTTTTGAGTTCCGTTATCCGCTTATTCAACCTGATTTTACTGCTCAGCAAGGATTATTTATTGAACCAATTACTGTGGGTGAGGTGAAGTCGGCACTTTCTTCTATCGGAGTAATTCCGGCGGCTGACTACGCTGTCAACATTGATAACCTCAATATTGAAGTAACGTTCAATGAAGACCTCAGTTCAAATCAGATTCATCAGAAGCGTGAGTTTGGAGGATACAATGCTGCATATTTGGCTCCTTATTATGATGTAATGTCGGCGGATCAGCGCACGAACATGATCAACGAGATCATTAAACAAACTGCGCCAGATGCTGTGATCAATACCAGCAAAGCATTTGTTTCCCCTACAGAACAAGGAAATAATTTTGTGGTCGACGTTGATTTTCATTCGAACCATTTCCTGGAAAAAGCCGGTCCCCGAATCTTGTTTAAAGCCGGTGAGCTCATAGGCAGACAGATTGAAATGTATAGGGATGATGAAAGGACTACCGTTGTTGAAAATGAGTACAATCGAAAATATTACCGTACAATCAGGATTCACATTCCGAAGGGATACCGGGTAAAAAATGCTGACAACTTGAAGTTTGATATCGCGTATAAGGATCGCGACCTTGTTCCGTTCCTTTTTAAGTCAGATTACACGATCAAGGATAACGTGCTGGAGATCATCATCGATGAGTACTATAAAGAGATCTACGCGCCGTTGTCACGATACGAAGACTTCAGGAAGGTGGTAAATGCGGCGGCCGACTTCAATAAGATTACGCTGGTGCTGGAAAAGCTATGATGAATGATGAATGAGGAATGAGGAATGAGGAATGAAGATTCTCTGTGACTCTGCGTGCATTCCTCTGTGCCCTCTGCCCGCCCGATCCGAACGATGATTACCATTTTAAATGCTTGAACTCGGATCATTCGCGCGGGCGCTTAAAAAATCTGGGCACGTACGTGCCAGTCGTACAATCTCACTCACGACTCACTGATAACGGATCACAGTTCGTACTCACCTTTTGCGTTCACACGAACCGGCATTAATTTTTTTGACTTTTCAAA
>Ga0111538_10009031_pt1 | contig 13328 bp, 14 predicted proteins | sample SoiMethybrSBSTD1_FD_79669 | JGI IMG/M metagenome (GOLD analysis project Ga0111538, IMG submission 79669) | Bulk soil microbial communities from a Populus tree surrounding site in Tennessee, USA - Soil MetaG P. TD hybrid SBSTD1 (version 2)... | ecosystem: Environmental > Terrestrial > Soil >...
CGCTTCTGTTTCATTTCCCAGATGACGCTTCGGCACCCGCGCCACTGCGAGGAGCGGCGATAGTGGGCCTCGGAGGCGTCTACGCCGGGCCGTTGGAAGAGGGCGAGAAGGTACTACGGCCGCTGCGCGAGTATGGACCTCCGCTGGCCGACATGTTCCAGCCCATGCCGTACAACGCCGCGCAGCGTATGGCAGATTTTCTCTGGCCGCCCGGCTTGCATAGCTATTGGAAATCGAGCTACCTGACGGAGCTCAGTGACGCCGCCATCGATATTCTGGTCGATTTCTTCGCGCGAGTCCCGTCGCCCCGAACCGTGATCGTCTTGGAGCACAACGGAGACAGCGCGTGGGATCGCGTACCGGACTCGTCTACGGCGTTCGGCCATCGTGGCTGGCCGTACAACTTCGTGGTGACGTCTGCTTGGTCCGATCCAAAGGAGGCGGAACGGAATATTGCCTGGACGCGCGGACTCTTCAACGCCATGCGCCCGTTCGCGGCACAGGGTGCCTACGTGAACTATCTCAGCGGCGACGAAGGCGTCGAGGGACTCAAGGCGGCCTACGGCGCCAAGCTTGCGCGGCTGGCTACGCTGAAGGCGAAGTTCGACCCGACCAACCTGTTCCGGATGAATCAGAACATCGCTCCCGCCTCGGTCGGGGCGGATGCCGCGGCGATCTGAGGCGTCCCACTTTCCTCACTGTCGTTGGTCTTCAGGGAAGAGGATCTAACACGCGTGCCAGCGGACGGGCACGGGTGCTAACCCGGCATCAACCGCTAGTTGAATCGCCTTTGAAATCTCTGGGAAATCAGTATGAGAATGAATCTCGTGCTTGCAGGGCTGGCCAGCGTGGTCTTGAGCCTTTCGGGTTGCCATTCCGGCCCCCAGGAACTGATCGTCGGTAAGTGGAAGGCCGGGCAAGGAGGCATCAAGGTAACGGCGGAGTTCGCCAGGGACGGCACGGCGAAGCTCACCATGTTCGGGCAGATGCTCCAAGGCACGTATAAGCTGGAGGGCGACGAGCTGGAGTGGACTCTCAACGGTAAAACCACGAAGAACAAAGTGAAGGTGACAGCGACCGAACTGGAAGTGACCGCCGACGGTGGCAGTACGATCATTTACAAGCGTGAGTGAACTCGAGGATGAGCGCAACTCGTCTGGGCGCTTAGGCTGGCTCGTCCATCATATTCAGTATCCACGTGGAGTTTGAGGTGACTTGTCGTTTTTGAAACAGGAGGGATCTATGCGCATCATGGAGCTTTGCTCACCATTGTGTTCTTCGTTCTGTCCGGCACTCTAGCTGTGGCGCAGACCGGCCAGACGGCGTCCCAAGATGACAAGCAATCCTCGACCACCACTGACCCTCCAGCGTGCCAACCAGCTGATTAAAGCGATGGACGCGATGACAAAGTATCTGGTGTCCCTTCCGGACGATCAGGAACGTCTCGTGAGCATGCGCAGCCAGCCCCTCTCCCCAAACGCAGGAGAGGGGCTGGGGGGTGAGGGGATGTCTCTCTGCTAAATCAATCCTCGAAACGCGGCAGTGGATAAGGTTCCCAGAATGCCTGCGCAATCTCCAGCTGTGTGCTCGCCCCCTCACCCCTGACCCCTCTCCCGCGTTGGGGAGAGGGGAACCGAAATGGACGTCACGCTCTCCGCACCGTCCCGAGGAACACGAGGGCACCGAACGAGCCGTTGCCTGTGACGGCAATCGCGATCCCAGTCTGCCCGGGGAGCACCGCGTCCTGGCCGCCGCACGTGGAGGGCAGAGCGATGCCGGCGAATCTTGCGAGCACATCCAGCATATAATGCGGAAGGTTCAGCACCGGAAGAAGTCGAAACCTTAAAACCAAAAGGATGCTTTGATGAAGTTTGCGCGTGTCGTATTTACCGTTGCGGGAATCTATGGGCTGATTGTCTTGTTGCCACAGTACTTCCTCATCGAAAAGAACAGTCGTGATTTCCCTCCAGCTATCACGCACGCAGAGTACTATTACGGCTTCATCGGAGTGGCTGTTGCCTGGCAAATCGTTTTTCTGGTTTTCGCAAAGAATCCCGTGCGCTACCGACCGTTGATGTTGCCGGCAATTGTCGAAAAGGCTGTATTTGGAATCCCAGCATGCATTCTCTACATGCTTGGCCGTCTCAGTGTTTCGTTATTTGCAGCAGGAATCATCGATCTGGTCTTGGGACTGCTGTTTGTGGTGGCGTATTCTCTGACGCCCTCGGAGCCCAGGCCGGCAGTGCCTCAATGAGAAGACGGGCCTCGATGAAATACCGACAAGCCGGCACTTCCAGCGGCCGCGCACAGTCGGTTAGGTCGTCTCGTCAAAGCTTTCGCGTGACCGCTGAAGGTGCACGTTAGACAGGGAACCAGCAATTCGAAAGGGGCCACTATGACCGAACTCGCCGGCCAAATTGCGCTTGTGACGGGTGCCACGCGCGGGGTTGGGCGTGGAGTGGCGCTGGGTCTCGCGCACGCGGGTGCAAGGGTCTTTGCCACGGGTCGAAGCATCGGGAAGACACCACTCGATGCAGGCATCACGCCGATCGTGTGCGACCATACCGATGACCGGGCGGTGGCCGAGGTATTTCAGCAGATCCAAGAGACAGCCGGCCGGCTCGACATTCTTGTCAATGTAGTTTGGGGTGGCTACGAGCGCATGGTGGAAGACGGCCGGTTTACCTGGGCAGCTCCATTCTGGGAACAACCAACGTGGCGGTGGGAGGCAATGGTTACTGCTGGAGCCCGGGCGGCGTACGTCTCCAGTCAGCACGCCGCTCGCATGATGGTGCAGACACGACGGGGCCTGATCGTGCACATCTCATCCTGGGCAGCCCAGAAGTACATTGGCAGCACTGTGTATGGTGTGTCAAAAGCCGCGACGGACAAAATGGCCTCAGACATGGCGCACGAATTGTGCTCGCATGGCGTGACCGTCGTCTCGCTCTATCCTGGCTTGGTGCGCACGGAAGCCGTCCTCGCGGCGGGTGTGTTTGATTTGAGCAACTCAGAAAGTCCGGAGTTCATCGGGCGGGCGGTGGCGGCCCTGGCTGGCGATCCCCACTTGTCGCGTCGGAGTGGACAGGTGTTAGTGGCGGCAGCGTTGGCGGTGGAGTATGGATTCACAGACGTTGATGGCCGTCAGCCACGCCCACTCACGCTGGCCAACGTGTAACCAGACGGCTGTCTAAACCCGGGCCCAGCGACCGGGAGAAGCGCCCGCGGCTGAACCGAATTGGTTGGGCGTCAAACGTGTCGAGTCCCATCGCGTTCATAACAATCGTGGCACTCTACATCACTAAATCGTGGCCGTGCGTCTGTGTTCTTTTTGCAAGTCGTGGTGAGAGGTTCCAAAGTCATCTCGGGCTGCCCAGCAGTGGAAGGCCGGGTAGCTTAGGCGGAAATCGTTAACCTTCCCTCAGTGGAGCAGATATGAACATGGCGAAACGAAAAACCAACCTGATTCTCTTGTTCGTGGCGGGAATCGCGGTCATTTGGGCTCCCACTGCGGTGACGCAAACACGCACGGCGCCCGATGCGCAGCTCATCGCCCAGCGAAGCGCAATTGAAAAAGAACTTCAATCCCTCGCCATCGTCGAGCGCAAGCTGATGATCCCTATGCGGGACGGCAAACGCATGGCCACCGATGTTTATCGCCCCAAGGACACTTCGAAGAAATACCCGATCGTTTTCGTCCGAACGCCTTACAACTTCAATTTCTGGGACGTTCGAAACGGCGCACCGCGTGATCTGACCAGCGAGTTGGAAGCGGTCAAGCGCGGTTACGCCTTCGTCGAGATGAACGAGCGCGGGCATTTCTTCTCCGAAGGCGATTACGACATTCTTGGTCCGCCGCTCACCGATGGGTCGGACGCCATCTCATGGATGTCCTCGCAGCCGTGGTCGAATGGCAAGGTTGGCACCATTGGATGCTCCTCCACCGCTGAGTGGCAGATGGGCGTCGCCGCGCTTGGGAATCCCGCTTTCACTACTATGATTCCGCAAGGATTCGGCGCGGGAGTGGGACGCTTCAGCCCGTACTTCGAGCAGGGAAACTGGTACCGAGGTGGCGCGGTGCAAATGCTCTTCATCCCCTGGCTCTCTGGACAACAAAATCAAATACGCCCGATGTTCCCGCCGAACACTTCGCGCGAAGACCTGATCCGTGCGTCAAAGGCGTTCGATCTGGCGCAACAGCTTCCACCGGTGGACTGGTCGCAGGCGCTGCGACATCTTCCGGTGATGGACATCATGAAAGCGGTGGATGCGCCACACGGGATCTTCGCCGACCCCATGCCCGTCGCCACCGGCGGCGCCATGATCCAGCGCGCTCCCAATGATCCGGCGTGGTATCGGGGCGGACTGTGGCACGATAACATGCCGATCAACATCCCGGGATTTTGGTTCATGTCCTGGTACGACGTGTCGGTCGGGCCGAACCTGGCGGCCTACAACTACGTGCGGAGGACGGCAAAGCCCGAGGTCGCCGACCAGCAGTACGCCATCATCGCGCCGACACTCCACTGTTCCCATAAGAAAGCGACCGAGGACACGGTTGTCGGCGAGCGCAGCATGGGAGATGCGCGTCTCGATTACGACTCCCTCACTTACGGCTGGTTCGACTATTTTCTAAAGGGCGAGAACAACGGCATCCTCACGAAAATGCCGAAGGTCCGCTACTTCACCATGGGAATGAACAAGTGGCAATCGTCGGACGTCTGGCCGCCGAAGGATGCGCAACCCATGACCCTGTTTCTGGCGAGCGCTGGCAAGGCTAACAGTCTTTACGGAGACGGCTCCCTGACCAGCGCCCCGCCGGGCGCGGATCATCCCGACTCCTTCAGCTACGACCCGATGAATCCGGTGCCTTCCCATGGCGGGAACGTCTGTTGTACGGGAAATGCCGTCACCGCCGGCGCGTTCGACCAGCGCAAACAGGAGACCCGTGCAGATATTCTGGTGTACTCGACCGAAACCCTCAAAGAAGGAATGGAGGTGAGCGGACCCATCGACGTGACGCTTTACGTGTCGTCGGATGCGAAAGACACCGACTTCACAGTCAAGCTGATCGATGTATATCCCGATGGCACTGCCTACAACCTCGACGAAACGATCCAGCGCCTCCGTTACCGCGAGGGGTACGACAAGCCACCGGTTTGGATGGAGTCAGGCAAGGTGTATAAGGTTGCGTTGCAGCCAATGACCACCAGTAACTACTTTGCGGCCGGGCATCGCCTCCGCATCGAGGTGTCGAGCAGCAATTTCCCCCGCTTCGATCGGAACATGAATACCGGCGGCAACAACTACGACGAAGCCAAGGGCGTGGTGGCGCGCAACGTCGTGCACCACTCGCATCAGTATCCTTCACAGATCACCATCACGGTGGTGAAGGCGCAGCCGACCTCCTGAGGGTCGACTGCATTGGCGCGCAGTAGGTTTCTCTCCACTAGGGTGCTGATGCCTTGTCGGTCGGCTGATGAGGCGATTCGCACGGGTCTATGGCAGGCTTAATCATGAATGGATCACCCGAAAAACTTCCTTCACCGTTTGACGACGGCGAGGTCTACGATCTCATCCTCAAGGACATCCCGTACGGATTCGACTTCTACACCGGCCTGGCAAGGGAAGCCAATGGACCGGTGCTGGATGTCTGTTGCGGTACAGGCCGGATCCTGCTGCCTTGCCTGCAAGCGGGTGTCGACATCGAGGGGCTGGATCTGTTTGCCCCAATGCTGGAGACGTTGCGGCGAAAAGCAGGAGAGTTGTGGCTTTCGCCGTGCCTGCATCAGTCCGACATGAGCGACTTCGACCTGCCGCGCCGCTACGCGCTGGTGATGATTCCCTTCAACGCCTTCGGCCACAACATGACGCAGGAGGCACAAATCCGCTGCCTGTCGCTATGCAGGCGGCATTTGTTGCCCGGCGGTCTGCTGGCCTTTGACACGTTCTTCCCATCGCTGGCGATCATCGGCACACCGCAGAATACGCGGGTGCTGGAAGGCGAAATGCAGCATCCGTCAACCGGCCTGCCGATGCGGATGTACGATACTCGCAGTTTTGACCGCGTCGCTCAGGTTCAACATTCCATCAACGAGCTGGAATTGCTGGGCATCGATGGCAGCGTGCAGCAGGTCCATCGTTCCGAGATGAGTCTGCGCTACATTTACAAAAACGAAATGGTCCTGCTATTGCGGGCCGCCGGATTTGCCCGTTTTGAGATCTACGGCGATTTCGACCGCCGCCCACTTATCGGCGAAGACGATGCGATGATTGTCGAGGCGTGGAAGGACTGAGACCGAACTTCGAGGCTACACATCTCTTCATTCCCCGGTGACGGCGCGTTAGTGTACCTTGTTGTCGATGATGTTGATGAGTCACAAAGACCTGCTCAGCAGGCATTTCGCTGTCGACATGCCGCCGACGGACCAGACTTGGGGGCAACCGCGAGATGTATGTGCGAGGCGACGACCGAAACAAGATCGCTTTTGTTCGTCCGACAACTCGCTGAAGCCGAGGTCACGGCTGATGTGGTTGGGCCCGCCGGTTCAGCTGCCGCTCAAAGCGCGGCGGCTGAATCGGAATCGTTGGGTGACTGATGAGGGATGTTAACGATGAAGCATCTATTATCTGTAGAAGATCAGGATTTTCGGAGGGTGTTTGAGACCTGTAAATTTCCTCCCGCTGAATTCAACCATCGTGCGCATATTAGGCTGGCCTACGTCTACTTATCTGAACACGATACCGACAGTGCCCATCAACTGATGCGGAGTGCATTGTTGTCATTCCTTGAATACCACGGCGTTGATGTATCCAAATATCATGAAACTGTTACTCGGGCCTGGATCATCGCGGTACGGCATTTCATGGAAAACACTCCGAGCTGCGACTCATCCGATAGCTTCATTGAGAGTAATCCAAGAATGCTCGATTCGAAGATCATGATGACGCACTACTCTGCCGAGGTACTCTTTTCGGATGAAGCCAGAGCAAAGTTCGTGGAGCCAAATCTTGAACCCATACCGAGGTATGGTAGGTGAGCAGCGCAACGAACACATCCACCGGAGCGGCGGTAGCAAGTTTCATATGATTCCTTCAGTGAGTTCATCGCCGCCCGGCGATGCGAAGCCTTAGGCCGACAGCAGAGGGTGAGGCGTGCAGGAGAAGCAGGCTGGAAGAGCAGTTGGGTCGGGCACTTGAGGGTGAGGCGTGGCATGGCCCGTCTGTTCTCGAAGTCCTTGAACGCGTCTCTGCGGAACAAGCAGCAGCGCATCCGACCGCCGGTGCGCACAGTATCTGGGAGCTGGTTTTGCATCTATGCGGCACGTATGGCTTGGTCCTGCGGCGGCTCGGCGGAGATGGGAGGCAACTGACAGAGCCTGAGGACTGGCCCTCTGTGCCAGAGCCCAGCGCCCAGAACTGGAGTGATTCCATCCGCGTGCTGAAACGACTGAACGAAGATCTCGGACGGGCAGTAAGGAACTTGAGCGTTTGGACCAGCCATTGGTCTCCGAGACTCCCTACACTGCCTATACGCAGTTCATCGGCGTAACGCAGCACAATCTCTATCATGCTGGCCAAATGGCACTCCTGAAGAAGGCGCTAGGGTCCGACGGAGTGCTGAGGACCAGCCAGGTGGGTGGAGCGGCCTAGCCAGTCCTATACAGCGGACGGCGCTCCGCAGTCGCTGATGCCGGAATGGTTAGCCGGCCAGAGATGCCGTGAACCCGAAACCGGGAAGTCTTCACAAACCCGAGGAGGAGAGATGAAATCCCCTGCTCGCATCACCGCGTTCGTTGCTGCCGCGCTTGCAATAGCCGTCATCCCGACGCGAGCGCAGACCGATCCGGCTGTGGCGTGCGCGGCTCTGGCCGATCAGCGGCTTCCCGGCACGACGATTTCTGCGGCCCAAGCCATCACTAGTGGATCGTTCACGCCACCGGGTTCGACCAATGAGATGACCAATCTACCTCCGTTCTGCCGCGTCGCTGGTGTCATCAAGCCGACGAGTGAATCGCAAATCCGGTTTGAGGTTTGGATGCCGCTACAGAACTGGAACGGCAGATTCTCGGGCGTTGGCAATGGCGGGTGGGCCGGCAACATCTCCTACGGTGCCCTTGCAGAACAAGTCCGGCGCTCCTATGCGAGCACCTCTACGAACACCGGGCACGAGGCGGCGCCCGGCGTGAACGCGGCCCGATTCGCATTCGAGCATCCAGAACAGCTGATTGATTTCGCCTATCGCGCCCATCATGAAACGGCGTTGAAAGCGAAAGCGCTCGTGCGGGAATTTTACGGCAAGCCTCATGAGCGCGCTTATTGGATCGGGTGTTCGTCGGGTGGCTACGAAGGCCTGATGGAGGCGCAGCGGTTTCCGGCAGACTACGATGGCATCGTTGCCGGCGCGCCTGCAAACAACTGGACGCGCCTCATGGGCGGGGACCTCCACGGCACCCTGGCAGTCCTCAAGGATTCGGCCAGCAACCTTCCACCCACTGCATTGGGAGTGCTCCATCGCGCCGCGCTCGCGGCCTGCGATAGTGCCGACGGCGTCGTGGACGGCGTGCTCGAGGATCCGCGCCGCTGCGCCTTCAATCCGGCGGCTTTGCAGTGCGCACCGAATCAGGCGGCTGGCGCTTGCCTCACAGCTGCCCAGGTCGAAGCTGCCCGTCACGTGTACCGTGGGCTGAAGGATCCGACCAAAGGCACGCAGCTCTATCCTGGTCTTGTGCCCGGAAGTGAGCCGTTCTGGCCCAACCGCGACCCCGCCAACCCGTTCTCTATTCCGATCGCACACTATAAATGGCTCGTGTTTGCCGATCCAAACTGGGATTGGAGAACGTTCCGATTCGAGGATCCGGCGGGATACCAGGCTTTCCTCAAAGGTGAATCCAAGTTCGCCCCGATTCTCAACGCAACCGATCCAAACCTCCGGGAGTTTCGGCAGCGCGGTGGCAAGCTGCTCCAGTATCATGGCTGGAACGACCAGTTGATTGCGCCTCAAAACAGTATCGACTACTACGAGAGTGTGATCTCGTTGTTCGGCGGTAGCGGACAGGATCGAACGGTGTCTATGAGAGAAGTGCAGGGCTTTTACCGGTTGTTCATGGCCCCCGGGATGGCTCACTGCAGCGGCGGAACCGGTCCAAATTCATTCGACATGCAGGCTGCAATGGAACAGTGGGTGGAACGGGGCATCGCGCCGGAAGAGATCATTGCCACGCGCTCCACCAACGGCGTGGTCGACCGGCTGCGTCCTCTCTGTCCATACCCAAAGGTCGCCGTGTACAAAGGTAAGGGAGATACGAACGACGCGACGAACTTCGTCTGCCGCGATCCGAGCGTGTCGGGCGGATTGTAGACGACCTGCTTTGTTACAACGCATTCGTTTTTTCAGAGAGGCTAAACATGCTGGTGAGGGCTCCGCTCCTAAGAGTCGCGCTGTTTGTAGCGCTAGTTTTCGTGTGGCCAGCTGGCCAGTCCGCACGAGCGCAGGACGATGCGGTGGCGATGATCGCACGCATCGAGTCGGCACAGTCCCCGAATCGTCAAGGGCTCGATGCCCTCACATTGCGGCAAATCATGGAGCGGTTTCACGTTCCAGGAGTGAGCGTCGCCGTCATCAAGGACTTCAGCATTCATTGGGCGAAAGGCTACGGAGTCGCCGACGTTGAAACAGGGCGTCCGGTGCAGGTCGATAGCCTTTTCCAAGCCGCTTCGATCAGCAAACCCGTCACAGCGATGGCGGCCCTTCGCCTAGTCCAGGACGGCCGATTTTCCCTTGACGATGATGTCAACTCGCTTCTCAAATCGTGGCACGTTCCAAAGAGCGATCTCACACGCGATCATCCTGTCACTCCGCGGTCTCTTTTCAGTCACACTTCGGGTGCGGACGATGGCTTCGGCTTTCCCGGCTACGATCCGTCAGCGACCCGGCCGACCGTTGTTCAAATACTCGACGGAGAGAAGCCGTCGAACGTCGGTCCCGTAATCTTCGCTCGGGCTCCGTTCCAAGCCTACAAGTATTCCGGTGGCGGGCTCACCATCATGCAACTTGCCCTGACCGATCTGACCGGCGAATCGTTTGCGCAGCTTATGAGTGCTCGGGTGCTTCAACCACTCGGAATGGTGAACAGCACTTATGAGCAGCCCCTTCCCGATCCATTGCGGATGCGGGCGACGCGCGCCCACAACGGACAGGGCAAGGGCATGGGTGCGCCGTGGCACGTATATCCCGAGCAAGCGGCTGCCGGACTCTGGACAACTCCGAGTGATCTCGCCCGCTTTGCGATCGAGGTTCAACGTGCGATGCGGGGGCCTTCGGGAGGCATTCTGAAACAGGCGATGACGCGCGAGATGGTGACTCCGACAGGCATCGGGCCATTTGCGGTCGGATTGACCATAGAAAAGCGGAGTGAGGGGTGGTACTTCAGTCATGGGGGATCCAATTGGGGATTCCAGTGTGATCTGCTCGCGCACGTGCGAAAGGGCTACGGAGTGGTCGTAATGACCAATAGCGATGCGGGCAGGGTGGTCATCAATGAGATTGAGGCGCGGGTTGCCTCTGCATACAACTGGGATTCGCTCGACAAACCACTCTTTCGCTAGTAGCGGAACGCGGTTTCCATTCCGTCGGTGAGATCGTTCAGGCGAAGGATCGCTCGACGATGGTTTTCGTCAAAGAGGGCAGAAGTTTGAAAATAGCCCATGAGCATTTATCCCAATCAAGCCATGATCAGATATTGAGTCTTCGGCGAACCCGGCCATCGCGCTCTGGACGCACTCATTGCCGCTCGCGCGCCGGGTCACTGAACGTGGCTCTTTAGGCAGCTGTCCGGGGAAATGCTGATCAATGAGAACAACTGGTAACACAGTCCTAATCACCGGTGGCGGAACAGGGATTGGCCTTGCGCTGGCCGAGCAAGCACACTTCGTTCCATTCGATCGGACGCCGGATTTCACCAAGATCCCGGTGGTCCCAGATCCCGGCGCCAAGGGCCCGCTGCAGGTGTGTCTGTTCTCCGGCGTCTGTTCATTGACCGGATCTCCGAACAGGTCGCCGACTAGGAGTCAATCCTGAGTCAGTTCTCCGCGGACGTCCTGATCGCCGACCTGTGCGCCAGCTGTGATCTCCCTGCAAGTTCCACTGACCCTCCGCACCAGAACATCGCCAAGAGCTCCCCAGATAACTGATAAACCTGAAGCGGAGAGACCACATGGCGGCAAACGGGTCTTGCGAGGTCCGCGTCGCAAACGCCCGTCTACCTTGACTTTTCCGGTCAAAACAGATACTTTCCGCTTGCATCATAAGGCTTTATGGGGCCGAAGGTGTTCACACGGAATGCTGAAATCCTGGCGAGTTTTTCATTATTTAAGGCCCTATCTGCCCATTTTCGCTCTTGCCTCACTGCTCATGGCGGTCACCGCTGCGTTTGAGGGTTTTCGAGCGCTGCTGGTGCGACCCATCCTGGATAACGTTCTAGTCCTATCCTCCTCCCCGTCGGCGCGCATCGAGCTGCTGAAGTGGCCGTTTGCTGCGGACCGCAAGTTGTACCTGGACCAGATCAACCCTTTTTCCACTGCCGACATCGCCGTCGCTCTGGGATTGTTGCTGGTGAGCGTCACCTTGCTGAAAGGATTGGCGGAATACGCTTCGACTTACCTCCTGAATCGTCTGGGTCAGTCGGTGGTGATGGACCTTCGGAACGATCTTTACGAGAAGATTCTCAATCAGTCCGCGAACTTTTTTCATACGCACTCCACCGGCCGGCTGATATCGCGCGTCACGAATGACGTTGAAAAGATTCAATTTGCGTGTTCTACGGCATTGGCAGACGCGCTGAAGCAAGGCCTGACCTTTGTTGCGTTCATCGTGATCGTTTTCGCGATCGATTGGACGCTGGCCCTGGCTTCTCTTATCCTCGCGCCGCTGATCATTTACCCCTCGAAGTTTCTCGGCCGGAAGATTCACAAGACCAGCCGCTCCAGCCAAGACAAGATGGAGGAAATCTCGAACGTCCTTCAGGAAACCATCACAGGACACCGCATTGTGAAGGCTTTCGGGATGGAAGAGTTCGAGCTCAACAAGTTCAAACACGCCACTCGCCGGCTCGCCCAGGTGAACCTGAAGTGGGTGCGTACCCAAGCCATCTCTTCTCCCTACATGGAAGTCGTTGGCGCCGTCGCTTTTGGCGTGATGCTCTTTTACATCCAGGGGCGCATTCCCACCGGCCAGATGACGTTGGGAAAATTCGGTGTGTTCCTTACAGCTTTCGCCTGCCTATACGATCCGGTCCGGCGCATGAGCGGCATCTACAACACGTTTCAACAGGCAAGGGGCGCGTCCAGCAAGGTATTCGAATTGATCGAAGAGCGGCCGGAAATTGTCGACAAGCCCGGCGCTCAGGTTCTCAAGGGTTTTGAGCGCGAGATCGAGTTTCGCCGGGTGAACTTCAACTACAGTGACAGCCGCATGCCGGTCCTGAAGGAACTGGATTTGACGGTGTCTGCCGGAGAGGTGATTGCTTTTGTCGGGTCCAGCGGATCAGGCAAGACAACCTTGGTGAACCTGCTGCCGCGGTTTTTCGATCCAACCGAAGGGCAGATCCTGATCGACGGACACGATACGCGAGACCTCACCCTGGTGTCGCTGCGGGCACAGATTGGCATCGTGACCCAAGAGACCGTGCTATTCAACGACACCGTCCGTAACAACATTTGCTACGGCCGCAGCCAGGTGACCGAGAAGGAATTGCTGGAAGCAACCCAGGCCGCACTGGCCCACGATTTCATTGTGCAGTTGCCGCAAGGCTACGAGTCGATCATTGGCGAGCGCGGCCAAAAGCTGTCCGGCGGACAACGCCAGCGCATCGCGATTGCTCGGGCTCTCTTGAAGAATTCTCCGATTCTCATTTTGGACGAGGCGACGTCGGCTCTGGATTCCGAATCGGAAATGCTCGTTCAAAAGGCTCTGGCAAACCTGATGCGCAACCGTACAGTGTTCGTTATCGCCCATCGCTTGTCCACTATTCGCCTGGCCGGGAAGATTATTGTGATCGATCAGGGACAGATCAGTGAGGTCGGCACTCATGCTGACCTGGTTGGGAAGAGCGGGATTTATCGACGCCTGCATGATCTGCAATTTGCGGGTGCGGATGTTTCGTGGGTGAGCTAAGCAGCGTGTACACCATCGGTGCACCGGATTCACAAGAATGATTCGGGTGTAGCGCAGACCGCCGCTTCTAGCGGTCTGCGGCCCTGTGGCATTGGATTCACACAACGGCCGCAGACCTCAAGAAACGATGGGTCTGCGCTACAACTTTGAGAAC
>Ga0111538_10009032_pt1 | contig 13328 bp, 9 predicted proteins | sample SoiMethybrSBSTD1_FD_79669 | JGI IMG/M metagenome (GOLD analysis project Ga0111538, IMG submission 79669) | Bulk soil microbial communities from a Populus tree surrounding site in Tennessee, USA - Soil MetaG P. TD hybrid SBSTD1 (version 2)... | ecosystem: Environmental > Terrestrial > Soil > Tree...
CGACAAGCCGACTTCGCCGAGATCGCGCTGTTGAGCACCAGCTCAATATCGCTGTTATCCACCATGTCTGTCAGGCCGTCAGTGCACAATAACAATTGATCGTCGTCGACAAGCACATAGTCATAGAGTTGCGGATTGCATTCCCCTTCCCGCGAGCCGAGGGCCTGCAACAACAATCCTCTTAATTCGAGCACCAGCGGATCGCTGGGTTGGTGGGTACCATCCTCTACCAACTTGGCACCCACCGTATCGTCGCGCGTCAATTGAACAAGCTTGCCGCGATGCAAGAGGTAAGCGCGCGAATCTCCGATGTGGCCCACAATCAAGTCGTTGCCGTGCGTTACAGCCGCGGTCATGGTAGTGCACATACCTGTCAGACTTGCGTGCGCGGCAGCGTCACGAAGCAAAGCGGCGTTCACACGACGAAATCGATCTCTCATGCGCCACATCACAGTGCTTTTTTCTTTTGGTCCCCAACGAAACTGCCAATCGGGAGTGTGTAACGAGAGACTCAGCAGCGTATAGATGGCCTGGCCACTCGCAACTTCCCCGGCAGATTCACCGCCTACGCCATCCGCCACCACCATTCCATACATTGTTTCTTCGAACAGTTCGCCGGGCATAGTCTCAGTTTGGGCCAGACTGGTAAGCACTGTTTCCACCGCTCGGCCGCCACGAATGATCAAAAAATGATCTTCGTTTTTACTGCGAGCGTAACCTTTGTCGGTCATCCCGAAAACGTCTACGTTGATTCGCGACGAGTATGGCGACGGCGGAGTTTCATCCAAAGCACCATCTGTGTCCTGGCCTCCGGCGTTCGGTTCAGAGTTGTCCTTCATTACTTCGTCCATATCGGCAGTTTCAAGTTCCGGTCGCATTCCGTCTACACATGTGGTTGCGGGGTGAAAATTGCGGAGGGAAGGGTCCGTAAATGTAAATTAAGATAACCAATTGGAGTTACATTAGCGGTCAGTAAGACAGTGCACAATCCGTAAAAATACGGGCTTCAATCTCACAAATTTCTGTAGCAGTTTCGCTGCAACGAAATAAGCCTCTTCTCTGTGCATAGAGAAATCCAACATAGGGCACCACCATTCTTCTCGCTTGGTTGATTCGTGTTTGGTTGAGTGATATAAGGCGGCGGTAAACCAGACAATGGACCAGTTCAGCTACAAGGAGACTAGAAATGGATAACGTAGAGTCTACCGAAAAATGCGCTCATACTCCATGCAAATGTCCGCGACCCTCCGATGATGAGTATTGCAGCCTACACTGCAGGAACGCGGCAGGCGGGAGCGAGAAGAATTGTAGCTGCGGTCATCCTGATTGCCTGTGACTTGTCGAGAATAACCCCTCTACGCTTCTCTCCTATTCATATCTCAGCGCCACCAGCGGATCAACGCGCGTCGCGCGGCGCGCGGGGATCGCGGCGGCCAGCAAGCCCACGAAGATCAGCAGTATTGCCACTCCTGCAAACGTCACCCAATCCGTCGCGCTTACACCGAATAGCAAGGTCTGCATGACGCGTGTCAGGCCAAATGCACCAAGCAGTCCGATGCCCGTGCCAATCAAAGTCAGCACGAAACCCTTACCAACGATCAGCTTCAACACGTCTACTGCCTGGGCACCTAATGCCATCCTGATCCCAATCTCACGCGTGTGATGTGAGACCGTGTAAGAGATCACACTGTAGATTCCAGTGACTGTCAGCAGCAATCCGGTAACACCGAACAACGCAAACAGCAGCGTGTAAAATCGTGACTGCGAAACGGTATCGGAGATCGCTTCCGTCAAGAGCCGCACCCTCGTTACAGGCACGTTCTTGTCGGTGGCACGGATGGCGTCGGTGAATGCGCGACTGAGATTACCGGGATCGCTTGTAGTGCGCGCGATGAAATTTCCCCACCGCCAACTGTTCTGTTTTTCCGGGAGGTAGATCTCCGGCGTGGTTGCCCTGATCAAGCTGTTGTGATGCACATCCCCGACCACTCCGACAATCTCATACTGCTTCGGATCACCGTCGTTTTGATTTACGTAAAGTTCCTTGATGCGTTTACCGAGCGGATCTTCATCGGGAAAATAGCGCTTCACGAGCGTGTCGTTGATGATGGCTGAACCGACGCTGCCTCGCTGATCCTGTTCGTTGAAATAACGCCCTTTGAGTAAAGGAATTCGGATGGTCTGGAAATATTGTGGGGTAACGTTGCGCACGTTCGCGACTGGTTCCCTTCCCAATTCCGGCACGGGACGGCCGTCGATCTTGAAGTCTCCGCCGAGTTCGGTTCCGCTGAACGGCATCGGCGCAACGAAAGCAGCACTCTCAACCCCTGGCAGAGATTGCAGTCGATCGAGAGTTTGATTGACATAGCGTCTGCGCGCCTCGCTGTCGTCGTATGCAGGTGCGCTGAGGGTGATCCGTCCGGTCAACACATTGTTCGGATCGAAACCCGGATGAACGTTCATCAGCGAACCAAAGCTACGGATCATCAGGCCCGCGCCGATGAGCAGGACCAGTCCCAGCGCCACTTCAGCTATGACTAACGAATCACGCCAGAACTGCGACGCGGCACTGCTCGTTGCGGTCTTCGCTCCGGCTTTCAACACTTCGTTGATATCAGGACGCGAGGCTCTAAGGACCGGAAGCAAACTGAACAGCGGCACGACCAACACCGAGACTGCAACCGTAAAGATCAGAACGGCGACATCAACGCGTACTTCACGAATTCGTGGCATTTGCTCGGCGCCGTAATACTTGATCACTTTCAGCACCCAAAACGCCAGCAACATTCCCGCGCCGGCAGAGAGCAACGAGAGCAACAGGCTCTCAGTCAGCCATTGCCGCACGATGCGCCACCTTCCTGCGCCCAGTGCCAAACGTAAAGCCACCTCTCGTTGTCTCGCGGTGGCTCTCACGAGCAGGAGATTCGAAACGTTTGTACAAGCGATAAGTAACAAAAAGACGACGGCACCCAGCAACACCCACAATCCACGTCGCATTTCCGGGCCGACGATCTCTTCGTCAACCGGCACAACAGAAACGACAGTGTTGAGCCAGTGCTGTGGATATTCGCGCTCGAGGTTCGCGGCAACATTCGTGAGGTCCGCTTGTGCTTGTGCGGTGGTCAGGCCCGGAAGCAAACGACCGACGCCGAGAAAAACGCCCGCACCGCGCTCAGGCAGGTTGGTGCCTTCCGCGGCCACAGTGGTCAGAACTTCCGTCGACTGCCTGGCCAACGGAAATTCAAAGTCGCTCGGCAGGACGCCGATGACCGTAAATGGCTTACCGTCCAACGAGACTTGCTTTCCGACGGCGTTCAGATCGCCGGCGAGATGATTCTTCCAGAATTGGTGACTGATGATTACCACATCTGCGGAGTTCGGCTTTTCTTCTTCAACCTGGAAATCCCGACCCAGCATCGGGTGGACCTTGAGCACCGCCAGGAAGTTCGCAGTGACCCGCATTCCCTGCACGCGCTCAGCCTGTTCCTGATCGACCAGGGTGAAGCCATTCATTTTGTAAGCGGCAATCGACTCGAAGCTGCGACTGTGCGCGCGCAAATCCTGCACGTCGATGTAGGAGACGGAATTCTTCTGCGCTTTTTCTTTGCTCGTGCGCCAGAGCGCGACGACGCGGTCCGGCTCGACGAAGTTCGAGGAGTTAAGGATCAGCGCATTGATCACACTGAATATGGCGGTGTTCGATCCGATACCGAGGGCAAGCGTAATCACGGCAATCACTGTGAACCCGGTGTGTTTCCACATCCCACGTAACGCCAGCCGCAAGTCTTGCCAAAAGTTACTCATGATCAAACTCCTCGTTTCACTCAGTCTGAAATAATTCCCTGCTTATTCACATGACACAAATTCCGCTGTATCCCACATGTCTGATGCAAAACAGCGGATCAATCGGGAACGGAATCCCTCGATATTTACCGACCGCTTGTATAGCGGAAGCCTGCACGTTGGGTTATGGCTTGTCCTTGGTCATTTACTACGGTTAGATCCACGGCGCCATCAGGATGTGGTGGTGTAATTACCTCCAGAGTTGTCGAATTAATCAGTCGCACCGAAGTTCCGGCGACGCCACCGAATAAGACATTGTTAGACTCGGTAAAGCGGCCAGTGATTCTAACTACAGTGCCCCCTTCGGTCGGTCCGGTTGCAGGGGCAACCGAAGCAATTACCGTATTGGATAACCGTTCGCCTCTTCTCAAATCGGACGAGCTTTTGCTCCGGAATAGCGTGTCGAAAACCTCATTGAGTTTTAGAATGCCCTTATCCGAAAACATTCCCACGAGACTAGATACCGTGGCTATCAAATAAAACTCCCTACTTGTTTGGGGCGGTGATCCAAGCAAAGGGGTTGCGCGAAGGGCAAAATAGAAAATGACAGCGGCAAGCATCCCGGTCAACGGCTGAATGAAATACCAGACAACCCAACTACTAACCAGCATTCGGTTTCCAATAAAAGCAGCAAGGGAATTTAGCGCCCGTATAAGGCTTCCTAGTGCACCTGCAGCGGCTGCTATCAAAATCAACCGAATTTCCAAATCGAGCGACCACACAACACCTCCGATCCTCACGATGTTGCTCCAGTATTGGCCAGGTACATCCCACCTTGGCCACAACACAACCAGCCACAATACGAGTACAAGTGTGAATATTATGAGATATGCGCTGATCGTTATTGTTCCCGCCCACGATAAAGACCGGTCCGTGTCGACTAGAGGTATATCCCATTGTTTCAGGACCTTTTTTGCCTCATCATCAGCTACGACATCCTTTTCGGATAACTCATCGGCTATATCCAGTAGCTTTTCTTTATACTTCTGGACCTTTGTTTCAGTCAGGCTCTCGATCGAAGAGTCTTCCTTATCAACTATTTCGTTGAGAATCTTTAGACCGATTCGTTCATCGGTGGTCACCGCTTCCGTTGTCACCAGTTGAGTTGACGAGGCAGTCGCGTCAGGATTCCGATAAGAGAGTCGCCTCAGCGCAAAATGCACTCCAGCGACTGCATCTTCGGGCGTAAGGTTATGAATGAAGTCAAACATTATCATCTCCCGAATGCGTACTCGATACGATCAAAACAACTGCGCGGCAGTTCAAGTATCTTGTATTCTTCAGCGGCGGGGTTCGCGCGTAGTTGTACTGGCACTTCAATGATCTGGTCCTTGATCAGTGAATAAGGGATGACGTAGAGGTATGGTCTGAAAAGGCCGCTCTCCGCATTTTTGATCAGCCCGAGAATCTCCTTTGCCTGGGCATCATCAATGATGCCGGCTTGTTTTTTGGCTGCAACGCCCCTTTTCAGTCCCAGCCTGTTCTCCTTGATCTTTGTGCTATGTCTGTCCATATTCGAAACCGCTCGGTACAAGTCGATGAAGATCTGTTTAGGACTTGAGGAATCAGGCACTGTGAACTCACCGCTTCCGCTCCACGAATCAAAATGCGGTGTGCACCAAACAAAATGTTTCGCGCCATAGTACTTCTCCGAAATGTGGTAAGCGAGCAGCGTGTTGGTGGAATAAAAGACTAAGGGCTCCGACATAGGTTTGACTCCGAAAACAGCTGGTGCTATTCGCCCGCAGTTGTCAGTGTGATTTGACTACTTGCCATCGTGCGGTAAATGGCGATGGGAAATTCCGTATTAAACGGAGCCGGATGCTATTTCAGCTTGAGGACGTTGTCAACGATGGGCGAGATATAACAAGACTACGAATTTAGCACCACCTTGGAGTGCGGCGGCCTGGCGCCGCTTTGGTCTTCGATCTATGGCGATCGATAACAAAGCGGCGTCAGGCCGCCGCACTCCAAGGTGGTGCTAAATTCACGTCTACTGATTAGTCTTTATTACGAGAACACTGGCGCCAGTTCCTCGATTTGCTTTCGACCACCTGGGCTGAACTGTCCCACAGTTGCCAGGAAGGTCGGATGAGTCATTGCCGACCCGAGATAGGTCCAACGCAGTGCCTGGAGCTGGATCGCGCGAAATTGCTCCTGCACGGCTTCGTTAAGCGTCCGTCCGGCAGCGCGCTGCAACGCCTGCATATCAAACTCGACTTGCTGCTTCAGTCCAGCGTCGAACAAGCCTCCGATTGCCACGTAGTCGCTGATGCCTGTTTCAATCTGCGCCGGGTTGAGATTGTCGGTGAGTGCCTGGATCATCAACGTGTCGAGCTTCGTGTGCTGCGCCTCTTCTATCCAGTGATGGCGCAGGAGGCTCTTGAATTGGCGATCGAGTTCATTGTCATCGCGGATACTCTCGAGATAGTGCTGCTGCGTCGCCCATTCGATTCCGAGAATCACAAGTGCCACGCCCAGCGGACTATGAGCCAGGACGGCCTTGCCGATCTCCTCGGGTGGACCAATAGTTTCACAATTGGTCACGAAGCCCTGCTTGAATTCCTCGGCGAATTTTCTGAACAACTGGATGTGTTTCGCTTCTTCGCCGGCAAATTGCAAGAGCGCTCGGGTGCGATAATCATCCTCATTCAGGTGTGGTCGTACGTGGTCCAACACGAAAGGCAGAATGAATTCTTCGACCAACCCAAACGTGTAGAGATAGCCGTAGCCGCGAATTTGGTTAAGCAGGAGCTTCTCGTCGCCACGCAAAAAACCCATCGCATTCACTCGCGCGAGCGAATCGGGCATGAAAGGCCTGGTGAAATCGATCCGTTTCTCGCCGCCAATAATATCTTCGACTCGCCAGTTTGCTTTTACGGAAGCTGCCAAAGTTTCCTGATAGTTGTATGTGGTTGTGATCATGTTTCCTCCAGTAGCCTGTCTTCAAAGTATTGCGCGTCTGTCGCGTTACAACTAGAATCGCGTCATTTCGTGGGCGTGGACCATGCTCATACGACCGAAGAAATTGACTCGTCGTCCAGAATAAGCAGATCGTTTTGCCGCGCGTCCAGCGGCTTTCGCCGAGCGTCCAAAACCTGACATGGATGCCTTCTCGCAAATCCTTAGTGGCGTCGTATTGAAGGGCGCGCTCTATTTCAACGCAGAGTTCTCTGCGCCCTGGGGCTTTACTGCTCCAACTGGTCGTGAGCTGGCGCCGTTGCTGGCTCCTGATGCGCCTCACCTGCTGATTTATCATTTTCTGGTAGAGGGTTCGGGTATCGTTCGTCTGGGAAACGAGGCGCCGATAGAGTTGGAGCCCGGCGATGTTGTCGTCGTGCCGCACGGTGACGCTCACCAAATGTGCAACGCACAGGGCACGATTCCCAGATTGTCAGCGGCGATGATCGCAAAGGTGCAAACTCGCGATCTCACCACCATGCAGGCTGGCGGTGGTGGTGCAGTCGCGCGTTTCGTTTGCGGCTTTATGGTCTGCGATCCGCTTTTGTGCCGTCCGATTCTGCAAAGTCTCCCACCGGCATTCAAAGTTAACCTGCGGACTGACAGATCGGGCCAATGGTTGGAGAGCACGCTGCTTCATCTGGTTGAAGAGGCTGCATCAGAGAATGCGGGCAGCGAAGCTGTACTGGCGAAGATGTCTGAAGCCTTGTTTGTTGACACGCTGCGTCGTTATCTCGCAGGTTTGCCGGAAGAAGAGGTTGGGTGGCTGGCCGCTGCGCGTGATCCGATTATGGGAAAGAGTTTGATGCTTCTGCACTCGCGTAGTCGTTATCCGTGGACCATTGCCGAACTGGCTAAGGAAGTCGGCGTGTCGCGCTCATCTCTAGTGGAACGGTTTACAAAATACCTGTCTGAACCACCGATGGCTTATCTCATTCGCTGGCGATTGAAATTGGCAGCGCGTGCTCTCGCCTCAACTTCACGCGGCGTCGCGGAAATCGCCGAAGACGTTGGTTACGAATCTGAAGCGGCTTTCAATCGCGCGTTCAAACGTGAATTCGGTTCACCCCCGGCCCGTTATCGAAACGAACACCGCACCGCTCGCGGATTTGCTGCTTGATTCCTGTAAATCCTGTTACATCTTGTTCATCCTGTCATTTTTTTAGACAGGATTGCAGGATGTAACAGGATTTACAGAATCGGCGATCAGGAACGTCACGCGCTTTAGAATCTTTCCAGATTCTGGTGTATACTGCCACTCTCGCTTTTCCCCCCACATCACTGTCACCACTCAAATGTAATTAAATACACCCGTGCGCCTTGCAACACGAGCCCGTTGCTGCAAGTCGCATTGGGATGGTTAGGAGTTCCACTATGTCCCCATTAATAGAAGTTCCTTACGGTTTTTCGAAGCTTTGGTTTACGGGCGGACTCGACCTCTTGCAGGGAATGAATCAGGAAGCCGTGCATCGCATCAATGCGATGACACGACTAACTAAACGCCGGCGCGGTGAGTGGGTCTTCGTGCATGGCGATCCCGCCGACAGCATCTACCTTCTGCAAAAAGGCCGGATGAAGATCACGGCTTTAAGCGAAGATGGTCAGGAAGTAGTGCATGAAATAATTGGACCCGGCAGGATTTTCGGGCATACGAGTACAATCCTACACATTCCGCGGACAACTTCGGCTCAGGCTCTCGAGCCATCGCTGTTATGTGAAATACGCCAAAAGGATTTCGAGTCGCTGCTGGCAGCTTATCCGGAGTTGTCGCTGCAGTTGCTCAAATCTGTCGGTCTGAGGTTAAAGAAAGCTGAAGCCCAATTGCTGAATGTCGTTTGCAATGACGTTTTCACCAGAGTCAGAGAAGCATTGATCGACCTGATGACGGTTGAGTCAGGAATACAACCGGACCGACCTGTCAGGATAAAAATCACGCAGCAGGATCTTGCAAATCTAATCGGAGCATCGCGGCAGAAAACGTGGGCTGCCCTCAAAGAGTTGGAGGATTCGAACGTGTTGAAGCTCCTGTACGGCAGTATTTTAGTGATCGCACCATACAAACTCTACAACGGACATTGTTCTGTTACGCGTGAACGAGCAACCACCGACTGGGCAAACGTTGCGATGTAACTAGCACCTCGGGTAGCTTGTCGGTGATTTGAAACGCGTTCCGGGTGAGCCTCATTCCTTCCCGGAATGGTGCGTAATATTCAAAGCACTAAAGTCCATTTGATAAATATCGCCGAGACCGTTGCGAGAGCCGTGTAACCAGCCGGTGAGTTCCTCGTAACTCAGTTGTTTGTCAGGGGGTCTGCGGCCACGCGTACTCGCAAAGAAGAAATACTTGCCGTCCGGTGACAGCACCGGTGAATACTCATCCCGAGGAGAGTTGATTTCGTTTCCCAGGCTGGTCGCCTTGGTCCAACTTCCATCTTTACGATAGCTAACAAACAGATCGCCGCTGAGGGAATTGCAGTCCGGACGCCTGGCAGCCATGAAGATCAAAAAACTCTGGTCCGGCGCAATAAGCGGCTCGTATTCGTCGAACTCAGTATTGATGGCACTGCCAAGATTCTCCGGCTCCTGGTAGTTGCCGTTGATAAATCGCGATCGATAAATGTCAGTTGCTCCTCGCCCTCCGGCTCTGCTCGAACCGAAATAAAGTGTTCCATCACTGGCTAACGTGGGAAACCACTCATTCGCATCACTGTTCACGGGCTGTCCGAGGTGGCGCGGCTCGGTCCAGCCGTTTTCCGTTTTGTCCATCACCCAGATATCGAGATCTCGACTCGTTTTACCAGGCACTGGCCGATTCGAAATGAAGTAAAACTTTTTTCCATCGGCTGTAATAAAAGGATCAGCATCGCTATATCGGCCTGAAAAAGGAGCAACTTCGGGCACCGTCCAGCGACCATCAACGAACCGGGAAACGACGATGGTCCAAAAACTGAACGTCGGCGTGCTCTTCAGAAAGTACAAAGTCAGTCCGTCCGGTGCGAAGGCCGGATGACTTTCAAAGTCTCCGGTTGAGATCACTCCGTCGCCGAAAATCACCGGACTGCGCAGCGGCTGGGTGGAAGCGTAACCATGCGGCACCATCGATCGTTGCGCGCACGTCGTTATCGCGACAATCACGAGTACCTGAATGGCGATAAAAAGCCGCATTCTTTTTCCTGCTCAGACGGATTCACAAACGCGTAGCAAGAAGAGCCTAAGCCGTCTCTCTGATCGTCGCAGCAGAATTATGATTTGCGGAGAATCGCGGTGAATAAATCAAACACTTCGGGGACGAATGGCGCTTTGCGCGCGCGCCTAAATCAACCAGGCGCTTATTGCGGGCTCTTCAACACGGAACCATGACCGGCTCTGTGGAGTAGTCAAGCGTCTCAGTATCCACGACCCATACGTCTTCTTTGAGTTCAAGAAAAACAGTTTGCGGGACTTGATAGCTCGGAATCTGACCATGGCATTGCTGAGTGGAGCCCAAATAGACGGTACCGCTCCATGTCTCAATCAGCCGCACTTCCGCACGCAACCCATCCGGGCTAACTTTGAAAGATTGGAATTGCTGATTCTCTAAGCGTGTAACTACAACTTTACCAGTGGATTTGAGATTCTCAATTTCTGCCAGATGGGATCTCAGCGCTTCTCCCGTGAAGACTTTATAAAGCGGGGCCGGGTCAAGGGTGCGAACCGCATCTATTTGAGCATTGTCGGCAAGCCGGATGGCTGACATAAGTCTCGCTTTGTGAAGAGCAACGAGGTCTGGAGTAGGCGTTGAACTCTGAATCTGAATAGGGGACGCAAATGATACTGGCTTAGCACTATCATCTGACTTGGATATCGGAGTTAATTGTGTATTCTCGTCTCCGCCGTTGTTTTTCCGGGTCGAATCAGGCAGAAGCACCAGCACGACGAGAAAGAAGACAACTGCAGCCACAGCTAGAATGGCACCAAGAGCAAATGCGAGACAACTACTTTTACTCTTCGGCTGAATGGGAGCACGAGGTATCGGCCTTGGTTCACCGCACGCAATTTCCACCGCCTCAACAAGACGGTGGGCATCGTGATCGAAATCGGCGTCGGTTATTTCAAGAGCATTGCGCAAGGATAGTGGCGCAAGGTCAGGCGGGAGTAACGCACTGGACGGCATTTCCGCGCCGTGAACCAGTACCGGAATCACAGTAATATTTCTACTAAGAGCAGTGGCGATCTCACGACGCACGTAGTCGTTAGCGAGATCCAGCCGCCGCTGGTTCGTAACGCCGTCTTTAAGTGTGATCCACTGTCTACCTATTATGGCAATCAAGACGTGGCAGGATCCTACCGTGTCTTGAATCACTCTAGAAAAATCCGCGCCGGGCCTGATACCGGTAACGTCCATGAAGACGCGACTGGGGAACCGATATTGGATTCGATCAAAGAGTCGCCCGGCGTAACCTTCCGCATCGTCGCGACGGTAACAGATGAATATGTTCTTAGATAACACGAGGATGCTCCCGTTAAGGGTTACGCCCGGATGGGTGAATCGTGAAGCCCGGACTGCGCAAATTTCAATAACTGCCATCAGAAGCAAATCAGGTGCCATCTGTCTCGATGAGGTAAATTGTCTTCCTGGAGAGGTCTCAATAAATCACAGGCCTTCAATGTGTCTCATTCTGTAGACTCTAAACTCGACCTGTAAACAATTGGCGACATTTTGGAAGAGGTAGCAACCCGTGAGTGAACAAACTCCCCAAGGGATCACACATCTGACGCCCGATCCAACTGTTCAGCAACCTGAAGCGAAACAACGCTGGTTCACACTTGACTTTACTCCCCTGCGCGATTCGCGTGAGTTCCGACTCCTCTATTTCGGTCAATCGATTACGTTCTTCGGCTCAATGATGACTTTCGTCGCTCTGCCCTGGCAGGTATTTCAATTGACGAATTCTTCGTTTGTGGTCGGAATGCTGGGGGTCGTCGAGTTTGTGTCCGTTCTCTTTATGGGCTTCGTCGGTGGAGCGCTGGCCGACTACCTCGATCGAAGGCTTATGGTGCGGCTCACTGAAGCTTCGCTCGCAGCCGGCTCGGTAGTGCTGATAATCAATGCGCTTCTGCCTCGCCCTCAGATCTGGGTGTTGTTCGCTTGCGCAGCGTTCTTTGCTGCCTTGACAGCGTTACAGCGTCCCTCGTTGGAAGCATTGATCCCGCGCATCGTGAAAACGGAACAAATGCCCGCGGTTGCTGCGCTTCAGGCTTTTCGCGGCAGTCTGGCAATGGTGGGTGGCCCGGCGTTGGGTGGCGTATTGGTTGTTATGTTTGGTCCGGCGCTCGCCTATTCAGTCGATCTTGTTACTTTCATCGTTTCGTTGATTGCGTTGGCGCTGATGCAGGTTGTACCGCCGCCGCCCGAAGCAGATCGCCCGGGGATCAAATCGATTATCGAAGGCTTGCGTTATGCGCGCAGCCGTCAAGAGTTGCTTGGGACTTACTTAGTCGATATGAATGCAATGTTTTTTGGCATTCCGATGGCACTCTTTCCAGCGATTGCGCAAAGGTACGGTGGTGCTTCAGTGGGTTTCCTCTACGCGGCGCCTGCGGCCGGCGCACTCGTAATGTCACTGATGCTCGGTTGGACCAAACGCGTCCACCGTCATGGACTGGCAGTGGGAATAGCCGCGGCGTGCTGGGGATTTGCCATCATTGCGTTTGGTCTTGCCGGACGATTGTGGCTGGCGTTGTTGTGTCTGGCGATCGCGGGCGCTTCCGACATGATTAGCGGCGTGTTTCGCATGATCATCTGGAACCAGACAATTCCGGATCACTTGCGCGGGCGAATGGCGGGAATCGAATTGATTAGCTATCACACTGGTCCAATGTTGGGGAATGCGGAGTCGGGTATCGTTGCCAGTCTCTTCGGGATTCGCACTGCCGTAGTTTCCGGTGGCATTCTCTGTGTGCTTGGTACGGGTTTGCTGATATTGGCACTACCGGCGTTTCGAAGGTACGACGGTAGGGCCGGTGTATTGCAAAAACAAGTTGAAGAAACCGCGCGAGCCGACGTGTTAGAGGCGAAGGGATGATAGGAGCGGGCTAACCAGAAACACAGAAGGCACAAACAGAAACGTTTGTGCCTTCTGTGTATCGATCATTCGAATACGGGCTAGAACTCAAATCTGATTCCCAGCCTCATATTAAACGGCAGGTAGTAACCCGTGGTCTGCGGTAATGGTGCGGGTTTCAGGAAATCCGGATTTGGCGGATTCTGTCCTGCAACAAAGTCGAGGGCCGCGTTCTCATCAGGTCGACGAAGTCTCTGACTGTTGAAAACATTGAAGAAGTCAGCAATAAACTTCACCCGTGTCGTTTCTGTGATACTCCACGCATAGTCAGTATGGAGATCGAAGCGACCGTAGTTAGGCGTACGTCCCTGACTGCCGCGCCCACCTACCGGAATCTCACCCACATTCAGATAAACCGGATGCGGATCGAATTTATTGATTGGTAGACCGGTCTCGAAATGGAAGTTCATACCAAGGCTC
>Ga0111538_10009034_pt1 | contig 13328 bp, 11 predicted proteins | sample SoiMethybrSBSTD1_FD_79669 | JGI IMG/M metagenome (GOLD analysis project Ga0111538, IMG submission 79669) | Bulk soil microbial communities from a Populus tree surrounding site in Tennessee, USA - Soil MetaG P. TD hybrid SBSTD1 (version 2)... | ecosystem: Environmental > Terrestrial > Soil >...
ACGAGCAGGGCCACGACGGCGCCGACGACGATGAGGACGGTGCGCCTGCCGCCGCCTCCTCCGCCGGGCGCCGGCGCGGGGCGCTGGCCCGGGGGCGGGGCGCCGGGGCCGGGGGCGCCGGCGGGAGGTGCGCCCGGACCGGGGGCGCCGGGGCCGGGAGCCCCTGCGGGAGGCGCGCTCGGTCCCGCGCTCGCGGACGCGGGACTGGCCGCCGGCGTCGGCACCGGCACAACCGGCGGGGGCCCGCCCGAAGGCGACGGCCCGCCGGCAGGAGGCGGGCTCTGGCCCGCGCGCGTCGGCGCCGACGTGGGCGATGCGGCGATGCGGGTGGCGCCGGCGTCGGCGACGCCTCCGCCAACCTTCAGCGTCGACTGGCCCACCTTGACAACGTCGCCGGGGGACAGCCACGCCGACCCCTCGATCTTGTTGCCGTTGACGAAGGTCCCGTTCGTCGACCCCAGATCCGAGATGTAGAGGCGACCCTCGTCGGTGCGCGAGATCTGGGCGTGACGGCGCGAAATCTCCGGATCGCCCTTCAGCGTCCCGAAGCCGTCGGCCGATCTTCCGATGACAAGTTCGCTGGCGAGATCCTGCTCTTCGCCGTGCGCAGGACCATCTGTGACTTCGATTCTCTCCCCAGGCATGGCGGCGACTTTAATCCAACCTTCGGCCGCTTTTTGGGATGAACTGGGTTGGTGAGTCGGTTAGGCTCGCCGGGGCATGGACGCTCGAATCGAGTTCGCCTCCGGCGCGCGGCAAGGCCAGGCCGCCGACGTCGCCGGCGAACGCTTCCTCGTCGGCCGGGGCTCGGACTGCGATCTGACGCTGGCCGACACCGAGGCCTCGCGTCGCCATGCGCTGCTGCGGCCGCAGGCCGACGGCAGCGTGGTACTCGAGGATCTCGGCTCCACCAACGGCACCTATGTCAACGGGCAGCGCATCACGGGCCCGGTGACGCTACGCGGGGGCGAGCGCGTCCGGATCGGCGAGACCGACCTCAACTTCCTCAACGGCGCCGTGGCGCCACAGACCCAGCCCAGCCCGCCGCCGCCCGCCGCAGCTGCTCCGGGCGCCGGCGCGGCGGCCGCGGCCGCCGACGGCAGCGGCGCCGCCGGCGGGCAGGCGAGCGCGCCGCCCACGCCGTCGCGCATCGAGCGGATCATGCTGCGGCGCTCGGTCAAGCGGGCCACGCTCATCGCCGGCATCGCGGGCGTCGTGGCCCTCGTCGCCGTCGGGGTCGTGGTGGTCGTCTTGCTCACGGGCGGGTCGAGCAAGCCCAGCTCGGCCGAGATCGTCGCCGCGGTCAGGCCGTCGACGGTCGACGTCGAGATCAGCCAGACTGGCGAGGGCGTCATCGCCGGGGGCACGGGATGGGTGCTCGACGCCGACCGGGGCCTCATCGTGACCAACAATCACGTCATCAACGGCGCCGACACGGTGCAGGTGCTGGTCAACGGGCGGAGGCGCCCCGCTCAGGTGGTCGCCGCTGCGCCGTGCCAGGACATGTCGGTCATCCGCGTCGCCGACAACACGGGCCTCAAGACGATGCCGCTGGGGTCCCAGTCGAATCTCGAGGCGGGCGACACCGCCGTCGCGCTCGGCTTCCCCGCGAGTGCATCGACCAGGGACCACCTCGTGGCCACGGTGGGCTCTGTCTCGGACCCGAAGACGGAGTACGACATCGCGGTCGCGGTTGACGTCCCGCTCCTTCCCAACGTGGTCCAGACCGATGCCGCCATCAATCCGGGCAACTCCGGCGGCCCCCTGGTCAACGCGGACAAGCAGCTCATCGGCATGAACACCGCGGGCCTCGACCAGACGCCCAGCGGCCGGCTCCTGCACGGCCAGGGCTATGCGATTGGCGTCGACCAGCTCAAGCGCTACGTGCCGCTCCTTTCCGCGGGCAGCTCGATCGGCTGGACCGGAATGGGCCTCGAGCCCGACCCGGCTGCGCTGCAGCGCCAGAACCTGCCCGCTGGCCTGTTCGTCACGAACGCGATCCCCGGCACACCCGCCGACAAGGCCGGGTTCGGCGACAACAAGCTGCGCCTGATCACCGCGGTCAACGGCAGGCCGCTGGACGCCAGGCTCCGCAGCTACTGCAACATCGTGGGCAACGCCCGCAAGGGCCAGAGCGCGATCTTCACCGTGATCACGGGCCCCGGCCAGCCCGCCCAACAGGTCCGCGTCCCGTTCGCCTAGGTAGGGGCGGCGCCGCCCGGCCCGTCGGGGGTTGATCTACGGCGCAGTGGGCGGAGCGGGCGGTAAGACGATCGGCCCGGTGTTGCGCTTGATCAGCCTGGTCCGGGCCGCGCGCCGCGTCCACGCGAGGAGTGTGTGGTACTCGGGCAGTGGCTGGCCATCGAGCGTGAACAGGCCGGTCGTGAAGCCCGTGGGCGGAACAAACACGTTGTACTGGAGCATCTCGCGCACACGTGGGTGCGTTGCGGCGACCTGGAACTGCTGGGGCAGGAACGCCGCTCGCTTGGCCGGAGCGAGCTTGCGCTTTCCGGAGACGAAGTAGCCCGACTCGGTCAGGTAGATGTCGAGCGGCTTGCCCGACGGCGTAGAGAGCGCGTGCGCGCGCGCGAGCTTGTCGAGTGCCGTCCGCAACCGCCCGAGCGTCTGGATCGGGGCGTTGTCGGGACCGGGAAACGATTTCGACATCGGCGAAGTGGCCGCGGCGCCGAAGATCAGATCGTAGGGATGGTGGGCGTAGCCGTCGGCCTCCAGCGGTGCGCAGCCCTTTTTGCGCTTGTAGCGTTTGTTGACGCACGCGACGGCCCGCAACCATTTCAGCGGCGCCGTGGCCAGGCCGAGCCTCTTGCCCTTGCTGACCGTTCTGGCCTTCTTGCCGTGCTTGTCCTTGACCCTGGTCTTGATGACCACCCTGCCGCCATAGGGCACCGTCTCGCCGATCAGGACCTGGGCGCTGGGATCGACCGACTTGATGGCGTCATACCCAGCCTGGTACAGGGCGCGATACATCTGCGGGGACCGGCTCTGTGGCTCCAGCCATGCCGGGTAGTTGGGTTCGTTCCAGATGGAGTAGCGGTCTACGCGACCCTGGAAGTGCTGCGCAGCGGCGCGGGCAAAGTCGGCGTAGTGCGCGGGATCAGGGTTCCACACCGGGATCGAGACCCTCCCGGTGCCCGAAGCGTACGCCGGCGCCGGCCCCGCCAGGGCGAGCTGGGTACGCATGCCGTACGCTGCCGCCGTGTCGATCGCGCGATCGATCGGTCCCCAGTCCCAGTCGGGGTTGGCCGATGGGGTCGGGCTATCCGCGTCGCTGACCCGGGCCCACTCGACGAGGATCCGCATGCGCGTTGCGTTGAGCGCTTGAGCGGCGCTGTAGGCGAGGGCGGTGTCACCAGCCTTGCCGGTGACCATCGCGTCCTCATCGGAGATCGCGACCTCCATCCCCGGGGCTGCGTGCGCGGGCCTCACGTGCGCAACCAACAACGTCGAGACGGTGAGCGCAAGGAACCATGTGCCGAAGGAGCGGAGTGTCATAGGTCGAGCCCATTTGCCCCGGCGCTCGGCTCGGCAGCCGGGCGACGGCGCAGGGTAGCGATGTCGACACGGCTCCGCGCCGGCCGGCGGTCAAGGCACGGCCAGCCTACGGCTCTATGCGGAAGATGCGGTCGCCGTTGGCGTCCAGCACCCACACGCGGCCCTGCCCGTAGGCCAGCCCCTGGGGGTTGAAGGACATCTTCACGTCGCCGACCTTCTTGCGCGTGCTCAAGTCCACGCGGCGCACGACGTTGTCGACCGGATAGCTCACCCACAGCGAGCCCGCGCCCACCGTGTAGTACGCGGCCGAGGTGCCGACCGGGATCGGCGCGGCCACCGCGCCCGACTGGGCGTCCACGCGCGAGATCTTGTTGTTGCCGGTCGCGACGTAGACGGTGCCGCCGGTCACCTGCAGGCCGCCGGGGCTGCCCCCGACCTTGATCGTGGTGAGGATCGAGTTGCCGGAGGGGTCGATCTGCACCACGCCCTTCTCGGTCGCCACCCAGACATAGCCCTCGCCGATGCCGAGCGAGGACGGATCGCCCGGCACGGGAATCGTGGCCGTGGTCTTGTTCGTCTTCGGGTCGACGCGGGTGACCTGGTTGGCCTTGCCGTGGGCGACCCACAGCGACCCTACGCCGAACGCGATCGCGTCGATGACCGGCCCGGTGTCGAAGTAGGGGCTGACCTTGTTCGTCTTGATGTCGACCCGGTTGACCGAGTCGTTGTAGATCCAGGTCCAGATCGAGCCGGCGCCGGCCGCCACTGCCGCCGGCGCGCCACCGGCCTTGATGGAGCGCGTCTTGTCGGTCTTGGTGTCGACGCGGGTGACGGTGCCGTCCTTGAGGTTGGCCACCCAGATGTTGCCGGACGTGAACGCGACGTCCCGCGGGTCCTTGCCGACCTTGATCGGCGGGCCGCTGATCTGGCCTGCCTTCGGCTTGTCCTTGTCCGCGGTCGCCAGGCCGATGACGGCCAGGGCGATCACGATCGCAATCAGCGTTCCGCCGCCGACGCCGGCCCACAGCGCCCACGTCGGCAGCTTCGGTCGCGACGGCGGCGTCGCCGTGATCCCGCCAACGTCCGGGATGGGTGCGCCAGTGGGCGGCGGCGGCGTCCATGGCCCCGGAGGCGGCGGCGGGGTGCCGGGCGGCGCGGGCGGCGCGGTCACGGCGGGGAAGCCCGACGGGGGCGTGTCGCCCGGCGCGGTCGGTGCGAGCGGCGCCGCCGGGGCCGAGACGATGGTCTCGCCCGCGGTCGGCCCGGCCTGGTGCGCGCGGGTGTCGACGGGCGCGGCAGCGCCGGTGGCCACCGTCCGCTCCGCCGTGGGAACGGCGCGCGCCTGTACCGCCGCCGTGGCCGCGCGGGCGAGGTCGCCGCTGGACGGATAGCGGTCCTGGGGGTCCTTGGCCATCCCCCGCTCGACGACCTCTTCGAGCGCCTCGGGCACGTTGGCGACGCGCTCGCGCAGGCGCGGCGGCGGGTCGTTTACGTGCGCCCACATCTTCGACATCTCGCTGTCGCGGTCGTACGGGACGCGGCCGGTCACCGCCTGCACGAGCACGCACGCGAGCGCGTAGACGTCGGTGCGCGCGTCGACCCGGTCGCCCTTGATCTGCTCGGGGGCCGCGTAGTCGGTGGTGCCGACGAACATGCCGGTGCGGGTCAGCCCGCCGCCTTCGCCGGCCTCGCGCGTCAGCCCGAAGTCGGTCAGGTACACGTGCCCGTCACGGTCGGCGATCAGGATGTTGCCGGGCTTGATGTCCCGGTGGACGAGCCCGCGCGCGTGGGCGGCGTCGAGCGCGAAGCCGACCTCGCTGATTACGCGCACGGCGGTCTCGGGGTCGAGGCGGCCGGACCGGTCGAGCATCGTCCCCAGGTCCATCCCCTGGACCCAGCGCATCGTGATGTACAGCTGGCCGTCGGACTCGTCGGCGTCGTAGATCTCGATCACGTTGGGGTGATCGATCGAGGCGGCGAGCTGCGCCTCGCGCTGGAACCGGCGGCGGAAACCCTCGTCGGCGGCGAGCTCGGGGCTGATCACCTTCAGCGCAACCGTGCGCTCGAGCCGCAGGTGAACGGCGCGGTACACGATGCCCATGCCGCCGCGGCCGCCGATGCCCTCCATGCGGTGACCGGCGAAGACTTCGCCTTCGTGGAGCTCGTGCACGGGAGTCTTATAACGCCCCGAGGGTTACGGAATCCAGCGATCCCCCGCGGGTGTGACGACTATCTCATGCGTCATCCCGCGGGAATTCTGGTCGGTCAGAAAGCCGACCGCGGCGGCGACCGCCTCCATCGACGCCAGCGCCTCGCGCGGCGTATCGCGCGTGAACGCGGCCGTCTTCGGGGACTCGATGGTGGCGTCGACGGCGAGCAGCGCGACGTGGATCCCCTCCTCGCGCAGCTCCTGGGCCGCCGCCTGGATCAGCGCCCGGCTCGCGAATGCTCCCGCGGCCCATGGCCCGCGCCCAGGGAACGCGCGCCGCGACGAGCCGCCGGTGACCTGCACGAGCGTCCCGCCGCCGCCGGCATCGCGCAGGGCGCGCACCCCGCAGGAGAGGAACACGAAGCACTGCTCGGCCACCGAGACCGCCCAGCCGCGGAAGGCCTCGAGGCTCGCGTCGGCGATCGGCCCGCCGCCGAACGGCGGCCCGCTGGCGGTGGAGGCGCTGACGGCGTTGACCACGAGGTCAAGGCCGCCCAGCTCGTCGCGGGCGCGCGCCAGCGCGTCCCCGAGCTCGCCGGGGTCGGAGGCATCGGCGCCGAGCGCGAGCGCGCCGCGCTCGCGTACGGCGGCGAGCGTGTCCTCGCTGCGGGCCACGGCCGCGCCGGCCCAGCCGCGCTCGCGGAAGTGGTCGAGGATGGCGCCGCCCAGGTTGCGGGCGCCGAGAACGACCAGGGCGGGCATCGCCGGAGCGTATCCGTTGGGTAGGGTCCGCTCGATGCCGGTGCAGCTGCGCGTGCAGGACGGCCCCGAGCAGGTCGCGGCGGCGGCCCTCGAGGTTATCGTCGGCGCCGTCCGCGCCGCCAAGGCAGCCCGTGGGGTCGCCCACGTGTCGCTTGCCGGCGGGAACACGCCCAAGCGCACGTACGAGGAGCTGGGTGCCGCCCTGGGGAGTTGGGACGGAGTCGAGCTGTGGTTCAACGACGAGCGCGCCGTGCCGCCCGACGATCCCCAGTCGAACTTCAAGATGGTCGCCGAGGCTCTCGGCGACCACCCGCTCCTGCACCGGATCGCGGGCGAGTCCGACCCCGAGAGCGCGGCCCAGGCCTATGAGCGCGAGTTGCGGTCACGAGTCGACGCCAAGGCCGACGACGACGTGCCGGTGCTCGACCTCCACGTGCTCGGCATCGGCGAGGACGGCCACACGGCGTCCCTGTTCCCCGGCCACCCCGAGGTCGAGATCGCCGACCGGCTCGTGGTGCCGGTGCACGACTCCCCCAAGCCCCCGCCCACCCGCATCACGATGACGCTCCCCCTCCTCCAGCTCGCGCGCGAGCGCGTGTTCCTCGCTACCGGGCAGGACAAGGCAGGACCGGTGTCGGTGCTCGTGGCGGGCCCCGATCCGGCCTATCCGTCGAGCCTCGTCGGCGGCGAGAACACGCTCGTCATCGCCGACCGAGCGGCTGCAGGCCGGTGAACAACCACGGCAACGAGGTCTATCTCGTCCGTCACGGTGAGACGGCATGGAGCCTGTCGGGCCAGCACACGGGCTCGACCGACATCCCGCTGACCGGCAACGGGAAGAACGTCGCCCGCGAGCTGGGCGAGAAGCTGAACGGGCACGAGTTCGCGGCCGTGTGGTCGAGCCCGTTGTCGCGCGCGCTGGAGACCGCCCGGCTGGCCGGCTTCACAGACGGCGTGCGCGTGGACGACCGGCTCAAGGAATGGGACTACGGCGAATACGAGGGCCTGACCACGGCCGAGATCCGCAAGACGCGGCCGGACTGGTTCCTGTGGCGCGACGGCTGTCCCGGCGGGGAGGTACCCGAGCAGATCGGCGAGCGGGCCGACGGAGTGGTCCGCGACATCCGCGAGGTGGACGGCGATGTGCTGCTCTTCGCCCACGGGCACATCCTGCGCGTGGTCACGGCCCGGTGGCTCGGCTATCCGGCCGGCGACGGGATGCACTTCTCGCTCGGGACGGCGACGTTGTCGATCCTGGGCTGGGAGCGCGACGCCCCCTCGATCTGGCGCTGGAACGCGCCCTAGCCTGCCTTAGTCCTCAGGCCGGCCGGTCGTACATATCCGCGGCCAGCGCGCCGATCACCGTCTGCAGCCAGGCCCGCTCGGCCTCGTCGTCGCGGCGCACGCGGCGGCGGGCCCAGGCCATGAGGTCCTCGCGGCCGCCCACGGCGAGAAACGGCGACGTGATCGCGTAGCGGCCGTCGGCCAGCAACAGGAGGGCGCCGGGATGGTCGCGCCGGATGCGCAGGAGGTCGACGACGTCCTCGCCGGCGATGCGCCGAGGCCGAGATCGGTCGCCGCCGTCGGCGGGCCAGGGCCGCACGCTGAGGGTCGCCGGGTGGGCGCGCACGCGCTTGGGCGGGCGCGGGGGTGGCCCGATCGGTCCGCCCGCCCATCGCTCCAACAGCCGCGGCACCTCCCGCGCGGCCTCCTGGCGGATGAGGACGTGAAGTCGGTCGCCGGCCTGCAGCCGGGTCGAGCCTCGGGGCGGGATGGCCTCGTCCCCGCGGACGATCACGTTGACGACCGCCTCCCGCGGGAGGCCCAGGTCCCGCACGCGGGCTCCCACGACGGCGTCGCCCGGCTCGATCGAGTACTCGAGCACTTCCGCTCCGAGCCGCCGGACGATGCCGGCCTCGATCAGCGGCGGCGGAAGGGCGGGCACGTCCGCTGTCACCCCGAGCCGCCTCGCCACGGGCTCGAACGTCATGCCCTGGAGGACCGTCGAGACGACGACGGCGAAGAACACGATGTTGAAGAAGTCCAGGCTCCCCGAGACGTCCGCGATGACGGGGAACGTCGCGAGGACCACCGGGACGGCTCCGCGTAATCCCGCCCACCCGAGGATCAAGCGCTCCGCGGCCGAGAAGCGGTGAAACAGCGTCGCCCCGACGACGGCCAACGGACGCGCGACGAGCACGAGCACCAGGGCGAGCGCCGTGCCCTCGACGGCGACGTCGCCGAGTTGGCTGGGGAACACGAGCAACCCCAGGGTCAGGAACATCGCGATCTGCGCGAGCCAGCCCAGGCCCTGGTGGAAGTTGGCGATCGTCTGCTTGGCCGGGATGTTCGCGCTGCCCAGGGCGAGCCCGGCCAGGTACACCGCGACGAAGCCCGACCCGTGGAGCGCGGCGGCAGCCCCGTAGGCCACGGCCGCGATCGCCAGCGACCCAACCGGATAGAGGCCGGCGGTCGCGAGCCGCATCCGCTTGAGTCCCTCCACCCCCAACCACCCCGTCACGACCCCGATGCCGACGCCCACGCCGAGCTCCTTGGCGAACAGCACCAGCGCATCGGCGGCCGTGTAGTCGGCCGACTGGATCCAGTCGATGCAGGCAAGCACGAGCAGCACCGCGACCGCATCGTTGAGCCCGGTCTCGCCCTCGAGCGCGAACGCCAGCCTCCGTCGCAGCGTCGACTCGCGCAGCACCGCGAAGACGGCGGCGCCGTCGGTCGCGGCGATGATGCTGCCGACGAGCAGACCCTCCTTCGTGGTGAACCCGAACAACGCCGCCGCCGCGAGCCCGGTGATCGCCGCGGTCAGGACGGTGCCGACGAAGGCGAGGCTGATCGAGACGCCCAGGACCGGCCGGATCTCGTCGAAGCCCGCGTTGAGCCCGCCCTCGAACAGGATGAGCGCGAGCGCCACGACGCCGATGTCGCGCGCGAGCTCGTAGTTGCTGAACGAGATCCAGCCGAGCCCGTCCGAGCCCACAAGCATCCCGATGCCCAGGAACAGCACCAGCGCGGGAACGCGCAGGCGCCCCGCGATGAGCGAGGCGCCAAGGCCGGCACCGAGCAGCGCGCCGGCGACCAGGGTGGCAACGTCGATGTTGATGGCCTGAGCTTGGCATCCATGCGCTCAGGTCGGACTACAGGTGCCGAAACCCGGCGGCTGCCCGCCGGGCTCTGTCCGCCCGAGCCCCAGCGAAACCTTGGTGCGGACCCGGGTTTGTACCGTTCGACGATGCGGACAGGGGTTATCTCACTCCTGGCGGTGGTCAGCGCGGCAGCCCTTGTTGCGGCGCAGCCGGCTGCTGCGCGCGAGGTACAGAAGGCGATTTGGGCGCGCGGGCCGACCAACGGCGTCTCGGAGTTCCCGACGTACCGTCAGCTCGGGGTCAAGATCGTCGAGAGTCAGCTCGACTGGTCGACGATTGCGCGGACGCGGCCGAGCGACCCAACCAATCCGGACGATCCGGCCTATCGCTGGCCAGCCGACGTGGATTCCGCAAGCCAACAGGCCCAGGCGTTCGGAATGAAGCAACTGCTCGAGGTGTCGGAGACGCCGGGATGGGCCAACGGCGGGCAGGATGCTCGTTATCCACCGACGGCCACCTCGGACTACACCGACTTCATTGTCGCCGCCTCGCGCCGCTATCCGGCGGTGCGGCTCTGGCTCATCTGGTCCGAGGCGTGCAGTCACTTCCGGTTCCTGCCCATCACCCCGCAACCCTTTGGCAAGCCGGTCATGCCCGCAGCTCGAGTCCAGCCACAGGCCTACGCGACGCTGCTGGACGCGTCGTACGCCACGCTGAAACAACTCGACCCCAAAAACGTCGTCATCGGCGGAGGAACATGGGCCGCCTGCGACTTCCGCCCGATTGACTGGGCCCACTACCTGAAGCTGCCCGACGGCCGCCGGCCCCGAATGGACCTCTGGAGCAACAACCCCTATGTCGTCATCGCCCCCAAGCAGGTGCCCACTGCGTGGAAGGTCAGCGACATCTACGGGCTCCCGCGCCTTCAGGCAGCGATCGACCACTACTTCGGGAAGAAGCACAGGATCGGGCTATTCGTTTCCGAGTTCACCATGCCGACCCGTCCAGACGCCGAGTTTCCGATCTACACGTCCGAGCGCGGACAGGCGAAATACACGAAGCAGCTTTTCGACATCTCGCGCAAGCTCGGAACGGTGGCCGCGATCGGTTGGCTCGAGCTCTACGATCTCCCGCCTGTCCAAGGCGAGACCGAGGGACACAATGGCGGACTGCTCCATCAGGACGGCACCAAGAAGCCCGCGTTCAACGTTTTCCGGCGCGAATAGCGGTCCGGTCTAGGCGGGCCGGTACGTGCCGAAGCTCCAGAGGTTGCCCTCGGGATCCTCGGCGCTGTAGCCGCGCGACCCGTAGTCCTCGTCGCGCAGCTCGCGCCGGATCTTCACGCCGGCCGTCTTGGCGCGCTCGTAGTGCGCGTCGGGGTCGTCGATCACGATGTAGACCGAGCCACCGCCGATGGGCATGTCGAGCCGGTTGGAGTCGGGCTCGCGCGGGGCGTCGCCGAGCATGATCACGCCGTCGCCGTACGCGAGCTCGGCGTGCTGGACGACCCCGTTGTCGTCCTCGTAGACGGCCCGCCTGGTAAAGCCGAAGGCGTTGACGAGGAGGTCGATCGCGGCGTGGGCGTCGTTGTAGCGGAGGGTGGGGAAGATGTCGGTCATGGTCGCCAGGCTAAGCAGCGCGGCCGAGGTCGTCTTGGACGAATTTCCCCTCCACGAAGCCGCTCTGGCCGGGGAGGCGCCCGGCCACGAACTCGTTCGGCGTGCTGCCCGCGAAGGCACGAAAGTCGCGGTACAGGTGGGACTGGTCGTAGTAGCCGCAGGTCAGCGCCAGCTCGGCGAAGCCGAGGTCGTCGGTGGCGCTGCGCAGCGTCTCGACGGCGGCCTGGAAGCGCAGCAGCCGGCCGTAGAGCTTGGGCGCGACCCCGACGTGCTCGCGAAAGCGCCCGATCAGGCGCTTGCGGCTCCAGCCCAAATCCGTGGCCAGGTCACCCACCGCCACCGCCCCACCGGTCTGCACCAGGCGGCCCCACGCCCACGCGACCTCGCGCGGCGGCAGCGGCGCATCGGCCGCGCGCCGGGCGATGGCCGCGTCGAGCAGGGCGAAGCGCTCCGCCCACGTCGGCGCCAGGGCGAGCCGCTCGACGAGGCGATCACCGGCACGGCCTTCAAGCGCATCGAGCGCAACCACCTCGTGGGTCAGCTCGCGCATCGGCAGCCCGAAGAACGCGCGTGCGCCGAGCGGCGTGAACTGGACCTCGACCCCGTGCGCGAAGCCGGCGTGCTCGCTGAAGGCGTGGCGGTCATCCAGGCCGGCCACGAACGAGCCGTGGCGCTCGGAGCGCAGGTCCGGCGCGAGCGGATCGGGCAGGTCCCACGGCGGGCCGAAGCTGACGATGAAGTGGACGTCGCCGGAGGGAAGTTCCCGCCGGCGTAGCGGCGCGGGGGTGATCTCGAGATAGCCGGCGTACCGGCGCACGAACGCCCGCAGGCGCGGGTCGGGATCGCTCCAGGCCATCTCCCACCGGCCGAGCGCCGACTCGTGCCGATCGACCAGCATCAGCGCCGCTTGTTCGCCACCAGGAGCGAGGCGCCGATGGCGCCGCCCAGGTCCCCCAGCCCGGCCACGTGCAGCTTGGGCGGGCGCTCGGGCACGAAGACGTGCTTCATCATCTCCTTGTGGATGGCGTCGAGGTAGCGCGGCCCCAGCCGAACGCCGAGGCCGCCGCCGAGGATGACCGCCTCGACGTCGAGCAGGTTGACCGCCGAGGCGATCCCCGTCCCGAGCATCTCCACCGCACGGTCGATGAGCTCGTGCGCGACCTTGTCGTCCTGGTCAAGCGCGCGCGCCCACACGCCGCTCGTGAGGCGGGTGCGGCCACGCTTCTCCATGATCTTGAACAGCTCGGTCTTGCGGCCGCCCTTGATCGCCCGCCGCGCTGCGGCCTCCATGCTCGCGCGCCCTGCGTACGCCTCGAGGCAGCCGCGCCGGCCGCAGCCGCAGCGCGCTCCGCCGCGCTTGACGACCGTGTGGCCGATCTCGCCCGCCGCGCCGCGCCCGCGCCACAGCGCCTTGCGTATGACGATCCCGCCGCCGATGCCCGTGCCCCACCAGACGCCGACGAAGGACGAGTAGTCGGCACCTGCGCCGAGCACGCGCTCGCCCTCGACCGCGACCTGGACGTCGTTGCCGATCTTGACCTTGGTCGAGAGCGAGTCCTCGAGCGACGGGCCGAGCGCGAAGGGCGCGTCCCAGCCGGGCAGGTTGCGGGCGTGCGCGACGGTGCCGCGGCGACTGTCGATTTCGCCGGGCGAGCCGACCCCGACGCCGCCGAGCTGCTCGGTCGCGACGCCGGCCTGCTCGGCGGCGCTGCTCATCGCGGCGATCATCTCGTCGGCGACCTTGGCCGGGCCGCCGTCGGTCGGCGTCGGGTGGCGGCTCTGGGCGACGACCTTGCCGCCACCGTCCACCACCACCGCTTCGATCTTGGTCCCCCCCAGGTCGATGCCGCCGCGCGCGTCGGTCATACCCCGACCTTAACGCGCCGCGGCGCCGAGCACCGCCGCGAAGCCGTTGCCCTGTTTGTCGTCGGGGTCCTGGTACTCGAGCACCGGCAGGTCGAGGTGGCGGCAAAGCGCGAGAAAGCTCTCGCCTGTCCACACCGTCCAGTGGCGGTCCTCGGTTGACCGCAGGCCGGTCGCGTGGCGCTCGACGAGCTCGGACAGCGGCGTGACGGGGCGGCCGCGATCGAACGTGCGGTCGCGGTGCGGCAGCACGACGAGCAGGTAGCGCCGTGCCACCCGCTCCCACTCGCGGAGGGCGCGGATCGGGTCCGGCAGGTGCTC
>Ga0111538_10009035_pt1 | contig 13328 bp, 12 predicted proteins | sample SoiMethybrSBSTD1_FD_79669 | JGI IMG/M metagenome (GOLD analysis project Ga0111538, IMG submission 79669) | Bulk soil microbial communities from a Populus tree surrounding site in Tennessee, USA - Soil MetaG P. TD hybrid SBSTD1 (version 2)... | ecosystem: Environmental > Terrestrial > Soil >...
CTCGACGTCTCGGTCGACCTGGTCGCCGCGCCCGCCGGCTCGATGATCTCCATCGGCAAGCCGTACGTGGCGCCCTCGACTCCAGTGAGTGCCGCGCCACCGATCGCATCACTCGCCAGCGTCGCGGTGGTCGGTCTGTGACTCCTCGTCCTTGTTGTCGTTCGCCGGCGGCGGCGGGCCTGAGGCCCCGATCGGCGCCGGACGTCGATGGCGTCGATGGCGAGCGAGATGCGCCCGGCCGATCCGGTGTTCGTGATGCTTACCGTGTGTGGCCCAGCGGCGAGCGACGTGCTGTACAGGACCACGCGGTCGCGGATCGTCGTCGCGCGCTGGCCTGCGTAGAAGCCGGTGTCGACGGTGGTGGAGACCCCGTCGACCGTGATGCGCATCCGGCCGTACACAGGCCCGACGCGCCCGATGATGTAGAGCGCATCTCCGTCATCGGTGCTGAAGGTGAGCGTGGAGCCCGGCGTCTTGTTCTCGGTGAACGTGCGCCGGTAGGTCGTCGTCGAGGTGTGGCGCACCGTGCCGCTCGAGAACGCATAGGCGCGGTCGTCGCGCGGGACGAGCACCGAGATGATCTGCCACGGGCTCGAGTTGTTCACGGCATCGACGGCCCGCACCTGGACTTCCCAGCTTCCGGCCGGAAGCGAGAACATGGCGCTCTTGGCGGTGGTGCTCGTGGCACTGGACGGCGTGCCGTCCGGTCGTGAACGCGTCCGGTACTGATAGCGCGTGACCCCGACGTTGTCGATGCCGGACCACGAGGCGCTGAACCGGCCGTCGACTGAGCGGACGACGACGTATGAACCTTTGAGGGCGGTCATCGCGGGGGCGCTCGAGTCGACGGACACGCGCACGTATTTCCAGGACGACCAGTTGCCCGCCGCGTCCGTCGCCCGGACACCGATCGTCCACCAGCCACTGACGAGCTGGAGCGTAGCGCTCTTCGAACTGGTCGTCTGATACGACCACGTCCCCGTCGCGCCGCGCTTGGTGGCGATCTGGAAGCCCGTCACGCCCAGGTTGTCCTTCGCATTGAACGCCACCGGGACGGTGCCTCGGTTGTAGGTCGCGACCGACAGCGCCGTCATCACCGGGACACCGTCGTCCGGAAGGATGCTCATCACCGCCGTGATGTTGTTGAGGTACGTCAGGTGGCGGGTGCTGCCCTCGATCGTGCCGAGCCAGTGCGCGGAGGCAGAGCTGACCGTCGTGTAGCCGCTGCGGTCGTAGCGCTGGAGCAGGTCGACATACGCGCGCACGCTGGCGAGCCAGGTCGGGAACTTGGCGTATGTGTAGCCATTGCCTGGCGCGTACGGCGTCGCGCCGAAATCAGCTGTCCATGCGTAGTAGAGGATGTTTCCCCAGTTCTTCGTATAGGTCGCGTAGCCGCGTGTCCCGGAGTGGCTCTCGGCGTGGAACGTGCCCAGCGAGAACGCCGGATTGACGCCACCGGCGACCAGCGTTCGATAGATGTAACGACTCTCGGATAGCGCGGGCGACGACACCGCGCGCAGACGATCGACGAACGAGTCCTCGGTCAGGGTCGGGCCGGCGATGATGTGGTCTCGAGCATGCGGGTAGTCCGGTGGTGGCGGACATAGCGACCGATCCAGGGTGGACGCCGCGCTTGCGGTCCGGTTCTGCGCATCCGTGATCGTCGAGGTGACGCTTTGCGTCGTGATCGAGCAGTCGTTGGTGATGGTCACGGCGACGGAGCTTCCCGTGACCGAACCACTGACGACCGTCGTTCCGCGGACCGCGACCACGTAGCGCCACGGGTCGACGGCATTGGTCGGGGTGATCGTGACCCGCACCCGCGCCTTGTTGGTCGTCGAGTCGTAGCTGACGCCGCTCTGTGCCATCGCGACGCTGAGTGCCCCGCCCGGGCTTGGCGTGGGCGTCGCGGATGCCGCGGGAGCCAGGGCCGGCGTCGACGTCGGCGCGGTCGACGCGCTCGGTGGTGGGGTCGGCGTCGGCGTCGGCGTCGGGGTCGGTGCTGCGATGGGCGATGCGGTCGGCGTCGAAGTCGGGGCCGGAGTGGCGGTCGGCGACGGTGTCGCGTTCGGATCCGGTGTCGCGCTCGGGTCAGCCGCAAGCGAGGGTCCCGCGATGATCGACGACATGACCGCGGCAAGCAAGGCGCCACGGACCGATGCACGGAACGTGGCGGAGCGGGCATGACGGGGGCGCGGGAGACGGTAGGGCATCCGAGACTCGAGCTGCCTGGGGGGACCTAGACCTTCACCCCCGAGCCGGATTCCGTCAAGCGGCCCATGGTCGACGTCATCGCTGGTACGGAAGTCGGGGCCGTGGGGCCCGTCGATCCGTTACTCGCGGGGCCCTTGGAGCGCTTTGATCAGCCTCGAAAGCGCGTCGTAGCGCAGCTGCGCGCGATCCGCTTCGTCATCCATCGCCTCTCGCGTGGTCGCATCGCCATAGCCGGCCGAGAGGCGGATCTGACGCCGACGCACTTCGCCGAGCTCGGTGGCGCGGGCCTTCAGGAGTGCTCGCTCGAGCTCGCCGAGTTCGGCGTCGGTCAGGTCGAGTCGGAGCTCGACCCGTCTGGGCGTACGGTCGGTCATCGACCGATCGTACGCATCGATCCGAGACGTCGTGCAGCTCGATGGCGTCAGGGACACCCGCGGTACCCTGACCAGCATGGCGACCAACGCGCATGACCCTGGATCGGATGCCGCCGCAGCGGTCTTCGATGGGTCCGACGACGTCGCGGCCAACCCGTTCGCCGCGCCGAATGGCGGCACGATCCGCATCGGGACAGCGTCCTGGACCGATCCCACGATGACGGCCGCCGGCGTCTTCTACCCGAGCGGCGCGGACAGCGCAGAGGAGCGCCTGCAGTACTACGCATCGCGCTTCCCCTTGGTGGAGGTCGACGCGACCTACTACTCGCTCCCCTCGCGTCGGACCTCCGAGCTGTGGGTCCAGCGGACGCCGCCGGACTTCACGTTCGACATCAAGGCGCATGCCCTGATGACCGGCCAACCGACGGAGACGAAGCGACTCCCGAAGGACCTCCGGGAGGCCCTTCCTGCCGAGGTCGCGGAGAAGCGCCGGATCTACGCGAAGGACCTGCCTGACGAGCTCAAGGACGATGTCTGGGCGTGGTTCGCGGACGGGCTCGAGCCGCTCGCGGAGTCGGGCCAGCTGGGCTCGATCCTGCTCCAGTACCCGCGCTGGTTCTTCACATCATCAGAGAACCGAGACACGATCGAGGATGCGGTCGACCGCTTGCGGAAGGTCGGGATGACGCCGGCCGTGGAGTTCCGCAACGCGACCTGGTTCAACGAGAAGAACGTCGAGCGCACGCTCACGTTCCTGGGCGACCGCGAGATCCCGCTCGTCATGGTCGATGGGCCGCAGGGGTTCAAGTCGAGCGTCCCGCCGATCGTCGCTGCCACCTCGCCCGACCTCGCTGTCGTGCGATTCCACGGTCGCCGTGCAGAAACGTGGGAGGCGCAGAACATCAAGACCGTCGAGCGCTTCCGCTACCTCTACGACGAGGGCGAACTCGAGGAGTGGGTTCCGCGCGTCCGCGATGCCGCCGCCCAGACCAAGCAGACCCACGTGCTGTTCAACAACTGCTACGCCAATTACGGCGCGACCAACGCGCTGATGCTCGCGGAGCTGCTCCAGAACCTGGACTGAGCGACCGGCCGCGTCTCAGCGCGATGTCGCGCTCAGCCGGCGGGCGAGGTCGGCGTCGAGATTGCCAGGACCGGGCGACTGGGCGGCGGCGGTGGCCGTGGCTGACGCGAGGACGAGGGCGTTCGGCATCGACTCGCCGGACAGGATCCCGGCTGCAAGACCACCCAGGAACGCGTCACCGCTTCCCACGCCATACGGACCGATCATCGGCGGCGGCGGCAGACGAAGCTCGTGCTCCGGCATCGACGCGACACCGCCGGCCCGACCCATCGTCACGACGGCGACATCTGCACCGAGGCGACGGATCTCGACGGCGGCCTGGCTGGCATCGCTTTCGCCCTGGACCGGCCGACCGATCAGCTCCGATGCTTCAGCAGCGTTCACCTTGACCAGCCACGGCCGCTCACGGAGCGCACCGACCAGCCCCGGCCCATACGCATCGACAAGCACCCGCACGCCCGATCGTCGAGCCGCGCGGCAGATGCGGCCGAACGCGTCGTCGTCGACGCCCGGCGGGATGCCTCCCGAGATCGTCAGCAGCTCGGCTCCAGGCCCGAGCTCTTCGTCGACCAGCCGCTCCATGGCCGTCCAGTCGGAGGTCGCGAGTGGGTCACCGCGGTCGTAGATCTCCGTGAGGCCATCGGTCTCGGGGTCGCGGATCGAGATACAGGTCCGCGTCTCGCCCGACGCCCAGACCACCCGTGACCGGACGCCGAGCCGCTCAAGCTGTTCTTCGATCCAATGTCCGGCATGACCCCGCAGGATCGTGACCGCGACGACGTCCGCGCCAAGGGTGTGTGCCGCGCGGGCCGCATTCAGTCCCTTTCCGCCGGGAACGGCGACCGATAGCGTCGGACGATGGATGGCACCGGCGCGGAGTCGTTCGAGCTCGTACAGGCGGTCGATCGACGGGTTCGGGGCGACACACACAAGGCGGCTCATGGGGACGTCCGGGACGCGGAGGTGATCGTCGCTGCCCTCGCGCTGAGGCGGTCGGCCAATGCCTCTGCTTCCGTGCGGTCCGGCTGGCCCTCGGTGCCGCCGACGGCACGCACTGACAGGGAGCCGCACGCGACCGCGAGCCTCAGGCAGTCTTCGGGAGCCCGCCTGTCGAGCCAGCCGAAGAGGAATCCCGCATCAAAGGCGTCGCCCGCACCGACGGCATCGATGACGTCGACAGGCGGTGCGTCGACCAGCATGTGCGTGTCGCGCGCGAGGACGAGGGCGCCCTCCGCGCCGAGCTTCATCCCGACGACCGGCCCGTACGCAGACAATCTGCGGCCGGCCGCGACGTCGTCCTCGACATCCGTGATCCGGCGTGCCTCCTCGCGGTTCGGCAAGACCACGTCCGTCGCCTCGAGGATCGTGCCGATCCCGCCGTCCCACGCCTCGCGGGGATCCCAATTCGGGTCGAACGACGTTGTGGTGCCGAGCGCGCGTGCTCGGCGGAAGACCTCAGCAAGACCCGGCCGCAGTCCGTCCTGGAGAAAGAGACTCCCGACGTGTAGGTGCCGTGCGCGCATGAGGAGGTCGTCGGGCAGATCGGCCGCCGTGAGGGCCGCGATCGTTCCTATCGACGTCAGGATCGCGCGATCGCGGCGGCGGGCGAGGATCACGCTCGCACCGGTCGGAAGTGACCGATCGACCCGGCACGCGGCCGTGTCGATCCCCCGGCTCGCAAGCGCATCCACCATCCAGCGCCCGAATGGGTCGTCGCCCACGACACCGACGAACGCGACGGTGAACCCGAGTCTCGCCGCAGCGCAGGCCATGATCGCGGACGAGCTGCCGACCGTAAGCGTGATCCCGTCGACCAGCCGCTCGACCTGACCGAACTGCGGCTCGACGTCTTCGCCGGTGACGATGATGTCGGGGTTCAGCTCCCCGGCGACCAGCAGGTCGGATCGGCGGACCCCGGACCGCGTCACCGGGCCTCCGGATAATCGCGGTACCAGCTCGCGCCGACGGCCGCGTCGCGTAGCTCTGGCGAACGGTCGTGCCAGGGTCGGCCGTATGCGTCGATCGAGGAGACGAGCCGCTGCAGCCGATCGACGGACGACGTCGCGAGGAACCGTTCGCGATCCATCCCGGACAGGCGTGCGACTTCTGCCCACACCGACCGACCCACGAGGACGCCGCTCGCGCCTGCCTGGCATGCGACTTCGACCTGGCGCTCGAATGTCGCGTCGTCGACGCCGCCCGACAGGAGGACCCAGGGGACGGGCGAAGCCTCGTCGAGCTCAGTGCAGGCGTCTTCCCAGCGGGCACGATCGGTGACCGATGCGTCATACGGGAACTCGACCTTGAGGATATCGCCACCGACCGCGGTCAGGCGGCGCGCCGTCTCGATCACGACGCGGCGCCGATCCTCGCCGGTCAGGGTCGGTTTCGACGCGTCGATGGAGTGCGTGATGGGCTCCAGGAACAGCGGCAGGTCGAAGCGCCGGCACTCGCCGGCGACGTCGGCAACGAGCGTCTCCTGCTCATCCGCCGTCGGCGAGTCGGGGTGGTAGTAAACGAGCAGCTTCGCCGCAGATGCGCCCATGCGCTTCGCCTTGGCGACGCTCCAGCCGTCGAGGACGCGGCTGCGGCGTGCGGTCGGCGGACCGTCGTACCCGGTCGCCTCGATGGCGACGATCAGCCCGACACTTCCCGGCAGCGAACCATCTGCGACAGCGCGCGGTGCGCCGAACTCCGGATCGAGCAGCACGCCGCTGACACGCCCTGCCAGGCCGCGCAGGACGTCGCGCTTGAGTTCCGCCATCTCGTCGATCGTCACCGAGTCCGGGTCGTCGGGACGGATCTCGCGGCGGAGGTTCTGACGGTGGTCGAGGGCCAAAACGGTGAACACGCCGCGCGGCGACGCGCACGCATCCAGACCGCGCCGCAGCCCGGCACGGTACGTCGTCGTCACGCCCTCGTCGGTGGCGGCCACGACGCGACTCTACGCCGCTGGTGCGCAGCACGCAACGCGAAACGCGCGCCTTTGGATACATCCTGCGCAGTTCGCGCAGGATGGCTTGACACTTCGCGCAATGCGGACCACGATCGGCCGGTGCGAGCCGCCGAGCGCGAGGACCGCGTCCTGTCCCTGCTCCGAGCGCGCGGGCGAGCGTCTGTCGAGGATCTGGCCAGTGAGGTCGGGGTCACGACATCGACCATCAGGCGTGACCTCCAGCGCCTTTCGCATGGCGGGCGCGTCGTCCGGACGTACGGCGGCGCGACCATCCCCGGGCCGCGGCTGGCCGACATCATCGACCCCGCCGCCGCCGCGAAGGAACGGATCGCAGCACGCGCCGCGGAACTCGTCCTCGACGGGTCGACCATCGTCGTCGCGAGTGGATCGACGACCCTCGCCTTCGCGCGTAACCTGGTCGACCGTGACGACCTGACCGTCATCACGAATGCGCTCGATGTGGCGTGGACGCTGGTGGATCGTCCCGGCATCGACCTGATCGTCCTCGGCGGCGCCATCCGGCCGGGCATGCACAGCATGCTTGGTCACCTGACGGAGATGGCATCTCGCGAGCTGCGGGCGGACACGCTGTTCGTCGGCATCGGCGCGATCAGTCTCGAGCACGGCCTGATGAACGACTCGGTCCCGGAGATCGTGTCGGATCGAGCGCTCCGCCGTATGGCCAGGCGCTGCGTCGTCCTCGCCGACGCGCGCAAGTTCGATCTCGTGGCTCCGGCATACGTCTTCGGGCTCGACGAAGTCGACACCATCGTGACCAACGACACGGCGCGGTCCGAAACGATCGACGCGCTGCGAGCGCGCGGAGTCGAAGTCATCGTCGCCGGCCCGGAGGGAGCCTCGTGACCAGTCGGATCACGACCGAGATCCGGGACGAGCCCGAGGCGATCCGCGCGACGATCGCCGCTTCGCGTGACCACGCGCTCGAGGTGGCGGGGACGCTCCTGACGCAGGGTGTCCGGCGCGTGTACGTGATCGGCAACGGGACGTCCTATCACTCGTCACTTGCCGCGGCGCTCGTGCATCGTCGCCACGCGCGTGTCGACGACCCACTCGTATTCGCGATGACCGCCGGCGAGTTCCGCCACTACCAGCCTGTCCTTGGCCAGGAGGACGCGGTCGTCGGCATCAGCGCATCCGGTGAGTTCCGCGACGTCCTTGCGGTCACGGAGTCGCTTCGAGGCCGGATCCCGACCGTGGCGATCGTCCACAACCCGGGCTCCTCACTGACCGGACTCGCCGACTACGTGATCATGTCGGCTGGTGGCCCGAGCTCCGTCCCCGTGATGACGAAGACGTTCGCGTCGACGCTGACGGCGGCGATCCTGTTCGTTGCGGGCCTGCTTCCTGATGACGAGGGCGAAGCCATCACGGGCGCACTGGGCACAGCCGCCGCTGCTGCCGAGATCGCGATCACGGCTGCCGAGCCCGCCGTCGATGCCCTCGCGGCCGAGCTCGCGAGCGCCCGCCATATCTTCGTCGTCGGTAGTGGCGGAGGCCATGTCGCAGCCCTCGAGGGCGCGTTGAAGCTCAAGGAGACTGCGCTCATCCACGCGGAAGGCGCCGAATCGTGGGAGATGGCGTCGGGCGCCGCGACGTTGATCGACGCGACATCGACGGTGATCGCTCTCGCACCACCCGGCGCTGGCCGCGAGGCGGTCATCGAGCTCGCCAAGCACTGCCTCAGCTGGGGGGCGCGTGTCGTCGAGATTGCGCCTGAGCCGATCATCGAAGGCACCGACCACCTCCCGATCTCCGCCACGGCCACGGAGGATCTCGCGAGCCTCGACACGCTGCCTCCGCTCGTGCTTCTCGCTGACGCCATGGCACGGGCCCGCGGCATCGATCCGGACGAGCCCGGATGGACGGAGCGCTATCGGAGCCAGGGCCTGACCCATGTCATCGGAGCCGGAGGTCGAGGGTGACGCGCATCGTCCTCGTCGGCGCGGGCAGCGTCGAGTTCACGCGCAACCTGCTCGGCGACATCCTGACCTACCCGGAGCTCGCCGACGCGACCATCGTCCTCCACGACATCGATGCCGATCGGCTCGCGACCGCTGAGCGGATGACTCACTGGACCGCGGGTGTGCTCGGCGCGGGGCCGAGGGTCGAGGCCCACCTCGATCGACGCGCGGCGCTGACGGGCGCCGACTTCGTCATCGACACGATCCAGGTCGGTGGTGCCCGCGCGACGCAGCTCGACTTCGAGATCCCGGGCCGCTACGGCCTGGGATACACGATCAACGACACGATCAACGTCGGCGGCGTGATGCGCGGCCTGCGTTCGATCCCGGTGATCCTCGACATCGTTCGCGACATGGAGGAGCTCTGCCCCAACGCCTGGTTCCTCAATTACACGAACCCGATGTCGATGATCATCTGGGCGGTCACCTCGAGGAGCGAGCTGAAGACCGTCGGGCTATGCCACTCGGTCTACTGGACCGTCCATTCGATCGCCGAGTACATCGACGTACCGTTCGCTGAGATCGACCACACCTCGGCCGGGGTGAATCACCTCGCGTTCCTGCTTCGGCTCGAGCACGGCGGCCAGGATCTCTATCCGCGCCTCGATGCCGCGGTCCGCGAAGGCCGCATCCCGGACGACGACCTCGTCCGTGCCGAGCTCTACAGGCGTCTTGGCTTCTACCCGACGGAGTCGTCGGAGCATCACGCCGAATACAACCCCTGGTTCATCCCGAAGGATCAGGTCGAACGGTTCCACATCCCGATCGGCGAGTACCTCAGCCGCGTCGCGCGGAACCTCGACGAGTTCGACGAGACGAAGCGGAAGCTCGCGGCCGGCGAGCCGTTCGAGATCGAGCGGAGCGGCGAGTACGCGGCGGTGATCATCCACTCGATCATCACCGGCGAGCAGGCGCGGATCGTCGGCAACGTCCCGAACGATGGCGCGCTGATCCCGAACCTCGCAGCGGACGCATGCGTCGAGGTCCCATGCCTCGTTGACGCCTCGGGCCTCCGACCGCTTCCGACAGGAGCGCTACCTCCGCAGCTCGCCGCGTACATCCATCCCGCCGTCGACGCCCAGGGGCTGACGGTGACGGCGGTCCTCGAACAGGACCGCGACGCGATCTACCACGCCGTGATGCAGGACCCGATCGTCCAGGCGCGCCTCACCCTCGACGACACCTGGCGCATGACCGATGAGCTCATCAAGGCCGAAGCCGAGTGGCTGCCAGCCTGGCTCGGCGGCCGATCACCCGCACTCACAGGTGACTAGGGCATTGGAACGCATAGGAGGAGCATCGATGGGCACGTTCAAGAGATCGCCGCGAACGCCCTTGCCTGGCGCCACCATGGCTGTGATCGCGCTCATCGCAGCCGCCTGCGGCGGAAGCGCGACAGGATCGCCTGCCGTGTCCGCAGCGGGCTCGGCATCGGCATCTGTTTCGGCTCCATCCGGATCGCCCTCCGGCAGCGCCGACACTGGCTACTCGGGGCCGCCGGCGTCCCTCGAGTACTCGATCTGGGGCGACCCCGCCGAGATCAAGAATCAACAGGCGGTCGTCGAGGCATTCACCGCCGCGAACCCGACGATCAAGGTCAACGTGACGGTCTCCGACTGGGAGCCGTACTGGGACAAGCTCCAGACCGGTCTCGCCGGCGGGGCAGCGCCGGACGTCTTCGCGATGGACGGGCCGCTCGGACCGGATTACCAGACACGCGATGTCCTGCTCGATCTCACGCCGTACATCCAGGGCGAGAGTTACGACCTCGGCCAGCTCGACGCTAACGCTGTCAAGGACTTCACCACTGCCGATGGTGCCCAATTCGGGCTGCCGCGGGACCTCAATGTCATCGCCCTTTACTACAACAAGACCATGTTCGACGCGGCCTCGATCGCCTACCCCGACGGCACCTGGGACTGGGCGAAACTCGTCGAGGTCGCCAAGCAGCTGACCAAGGACACCAACGGTGACGGTACGCCCGACCAGTGGGGGGTCTACACGGAGACGACCGACATGGAGAACGCCTGGTCGTCGTTCGTCTGGCAAGCCGGCGGCGACATCCTGTCCGCCGATGGCACGAAGTCGGCGCTCGATACCGACCAGGCAGCGCAGGGCATCCAGTTCCTCCAGGACCTGATCTGGAAGGACAAGGTTTCGCCCGACCCCGCCATCTTCGCCGAGACCGGCGACGCGTTCGAGCAGGGCAAGGCAGCGATGGAGATCAATGGCTCGTGGCTCGTGGCGACACACGAGGCCGCCGGCCTGCAGTTCGGCATCGCCCCATTGCCGAAGGGACCAGCCAGTCAGGCGACGTCCGTGAACCCGACGGGCGCGGTCGTCTACAAGGGCACCAAGTCACCTGACGCCGCGTGGGCGCTGGTGAAGTACCTCGCGAGCCCGGTCGCTCAAGAGAAGATCATGGCGCTCAAGGCATCCGTGCCCGTGAACAAGCAGATCCTCAGCACCACGTATGCCAGCGCCTTCGACGGTGCGCAGGTCTTCGCAGATGCGCTCGGGTACGCCCACCTCAAGCCGTCGTTCAAGGGCTACAACGACTTCAACACGACGTTGCAGACCGAGCTCGACGAGAACGTCTTCAACGCGCCGAACAAGACCGCGAAAGAGGCGATAGCGGCGGTCAATCCCCAGCTGAACCAGATCCTTGCCGACAACCAGTGATACCTCGATGAACGAAGCCGCCCGCCACAGGACCCGATCCGGGTAGGCGCAGGATGACCGACGACGCCCGCCGCCCAACATACGGCTCGGGCTGGATCGGCCTGCGCTTCAGTCGCATCCGCGGCGGGCGGCCGCGCGGCCCACGCGCCGGCGAGGAGAAGTGGGCCTGGCTATTCATCGGCCCGGCTGTCGTGGGGCTGGTGCTGCTATCGGCGGCGCCGATCGTCGCCACGTTCGCGATCAGCTTGACCCACTGGGATCTGCTCACCGCGCCGGACCCCGCTGGCTTCGACAACTATACGAAGCTGCTGAATGACCCGCGCTTCCTCACGGCGTTCAGGAACACGGCGTTCTACACGATCGTGTCGGTCCCCTTGGGCATGGCCCTCTCGCTCGGTCTGGCGCTCGCACTCAACCAGGCGATCTCAGGGATCTCGTGGATCCGCACGATGTACTTCCTGCCGATCGTGACCTCGACGATCGCGATCGGGCTCGTTTGGTCGTGGATCTACAGCCCGTCGAGCGGATTGCTCAACCAGCTCCTCGGGGCATTCGGGGTACCGCCGCAGCGATGGGTCGCCGACCCGTTCTGGGCGATGCCGGCGATCATCGGGATGTCGGTCTGGCAGGGCCTCCCGGCCAACACCATCATCTTTCTCGCCGGCCTCCAGGCGATCCCGTCGTCGTACTACGACGCCGCCAGTGTCGACGGCGCAGGCCGCTGGGCGCGGCTACGTTACGTGACGCTGCCGCTGCTCACACCGAGCCTCTTCTTCACGGGACTCTTGAGCCTGATCGGCTCGGTGCAGGTCTTTGACCAGGTCTTCGTGCTGGCCAACCCAGGGAAACCGACGAGCGCGACGATCACGATGGTCTATTTCATCTATGAGGCCGGATTCCGCAACTTCAAGATGGGCTACGCAAGCGCCGCGTCGTGGATCCTGTTCCTCATCGTCGCGGTCCTCACGTTCATCTATTTCCGGTCGCAGAACCGGTGGGTTCACTACCAGTGAAGACCGAGCGGGTGGACGCGGCCCGCCCCTTCGCGGCAGAACGTTACGCAGGGCAGTCGGCCTCGCGGCGGGCTGGGAGGATCGCCCGGCGGGTGTCGCTCTATGCCGTCCTGGTCGCGGGCGGGCTCCTGATGATGATCCCGTTCTTCTGGATGTTCCTGACGTCGCTCAAGACCCGGGCGGAGGTCTTCTCGGCGGCGCCGCTATCGCTGCCGAGCGGGCCGCATTGGGATAACTACGCGACCATGTGGAACGCGTTCGGCGACGTGACCTTCGGGAACTTCTTCCTGAACTCGGTCAAGCTGGCCTCGCTGAACACCATCGGCCAGGTCATCGCGTGTTCGATGGCGGCCTACGCTTTCGCGGTCATCCCCTTCCGGGGGCGGGGCGTGATCTTCGGGGTCCTGCTCGCGACGCTCATCATCCCGTTCCAGGTGGTGCTCGTTCCCAACTTCATCCTGTGGCGCAACCTGCCGCACCCCGCGAGCGAGAGCGGCAACTTCATCGGCACCCAGGAACCGCTATGGGTGGGCGCGTTCCTCGGCGGGGCGTTCGGGATCTTCCTTCTCCGGCAGTTCTTCCTTGCGATCCCCGTCGAGCTGGCCGACGCGGCCCGTATCGACGGCGCGAACCACTGGCAGATCTTTCGGCGCGTCTATCTGCCCCTCGCTCGGCCCGCGATCGCGACGCTGGCGATATTCGAGTTCATGTGGTCGTGGAACGACCTGATCAACCCCTTGATCTACCTGCGCCACATCGACCAGTACACGACGACCGTCGGACTGGCGTTCTTCGAGGGCCAATTCGTCGGGAAGTGGCCGGAGATGATGGCCGGGGCCATGGTCAGCCTCCTGCCGATGATCATCCTGTTCGTCATCGCGCAGAAGTACTTCGTGCGCGGGATCGCCCTGACCGGCCTGAAGGGGTGACCGGCGACCTGCGACTCAGCGAGTATGCGCCGCGTTCGATGCTCAGGCGGCCGGTCAACCCCATCGAGCGGCCCGCGTTCCCGGTCGTCGACGC
>Ga0111538_10009036_pt1 | contig 13327 bp, 11 predicted proteins | sample SoiMethybrSBSTD1_FD_79669 | JGI IMG/M metagenome (GOLD analysis project Ga0111538, IMG submission 79669) | Bulk soil microbial communities from a Populus tree surrounding site in Tennessee, USA - Soil MetaG P. TD hybrid SBSTD1 (version 2)... | ecosystem: Environmental > Terrestrial > Soil >...
CATTGGCACACCCGGCGGTCGATGCGATGCCGAGCCCGAGAGCGAGCCACGCCGCCCGCGCCGCGGCGCCGAGCCACCGCGCGGGCATCAGAAGCTGCCTTTCGCGAACACCCCCGCGCCATCGGGTCCGACGGTGGGGACGACGGCGACCGATGGCCCTCGCTCTTGAGCTCGTGGCGCCGTGAGCCAAAGAATGGCGCCGCCGAGGAGCCCCGCGCCGCCGATCGAAAAGGCGACCGTCGCGACGGTCGCTTTGGAGTGTGCGCTGTTGACGAGCGATTTTCCCTCGTCCGTGCAGTGATCGCTCGAGCTGCAAAGCGGATCCGCTTTGTCGTCACTCGCCTTGGCCATGAGGCCGAACGCCGAGCCAAGGCCCACCCCGACGACGCCGATGCCGCCCACGATGAGCGCGACCGCGCGTTGACTCTTGCCGTCGCGTGGCTCCGCGGCCGGAGGCGCGCCGGGGGTCGGCGATCTCGAGGGATCCGCAGCCGGTTGCGCGGGGGCTGCATCGAGCACGGGGACGAGCACCGGCGTGGTCGCGGCATTGGCGATGGTGAACGCGACGGACCACCCCTTTTTGCCAGGTCCTGACACTTCGAGCCGATGGTTGCCGGTGTCGACGGGGGTTGGGATGCCGCGTAGACCCGGGGGGATGGCAGTGCCGTCGAGCGTGATCGTCAGTGCATCGGCTTCGGGTTGCGGCGTCACCGTGACGATCACCTTCAAGAGTCCCGGTTCGAGGCGGGCTACGCTTTCGCGCGCCGCCTTTTCGCGCGCCGATTGCCCCTTGTCGCGCGCTGCCGCCGCCGCGGCGCGGTAGGCCGACCACGCGCTCGCCGTTTGCCCATTTTTCTCGTAGCACGCAGCGAGGTTCAAGATCGTGCCGACGCCGGGGTCGAGCCGTTGGCTATCGGCGAATTTGTTGCACGCTTCCGCGTAGCGGCCCGCCTGCATGAGCCGCTTGCCCTCGTCGAAAAGCGCATTGGCGGCAGCGGCGTTGTCGGCGCGTGCCGTCGCGGTCATGCCGAGAACGAGACCGAGTGCCGACAAAACACGAACATGTGCAGCGATGCGCCGCGCAACGGCGCTCGCGTGTACGAGCGGTCTTCGACCGGAGCGTGCCCCTCGGGCCTGGCCCGTAGTCCCCACTTCGTCCTCCTGATTTATCCGCTATCCACCGGCGCCGAACCGCGCCGAATAAGTGCCGGCAGGCAAAGGCCGACTCTTCATCTAAGTGCGAGTGGGGACAGTCCGTCAAGAGGAACGGCTCGCGCGCGCGGGCGGTTCTGTCACTCGAATGGATGACTTGTGCGGACGACGTGCGGCACTCGGAATCACGAAGCAACGCCAGACGACGCCGCGGCTACAGTGCAGTGAGTAGGCTCAGCCAGCCGCCAAGCGAAAGCACCGGTACGCGCTTGTCGTAGGACGGGTCGGTTCCCTGAACGCCCGCTGCTTCCACGGAAATCTGCAAGGTCGCTCGAGAAGCGACCGAAAAGCGCAAGTCGGGACCGAGTGCAGGCGAGAACCCGACGTGGGTCTCGCCGTGGTACCCCCGATCGACGATCCCAACCGCAGCGCGAATCCGAGCTCGGTGGCGTGTTGGCTCGACAAGAGGGGCACGTAGCCTGGCCGGCCCAGGTCAGCAGCGCGCGTGCGGTAGAAAGCGCCTACTCGTTCGTGGCTGGCTTCTCGCGGAGAAGCGCCGATGAGACGTGCCGCCCGGCCGACGCGCATGCGCGCGGCGCGTCGAGAGAGCTGTGCTGCCGGCCCGATGCGGCGCTCATCACGGAGCGCGTGTGAAAGAGGCGCGCATTCGTTCGCTAGACCGTGACGGCATTGTGGATGCATTCGCTGTCGGCGGGGTTCTGACGAACGGAGGGAGTGGGTCATGAAGCAACCAATCAATCTGCATGAAGGTATGATTGTTCACAGCGCCGACGGCGCGAACTTGGGCAAGGTAGTTTCCTGCCGAGCGGATGGGTTCATCATCGAGAAGGGGGTCTTCCTACCCAAGGCGACGCAGTTCCAATACGACGACATCGCCGATCAGCGAGGCGATGACGTGTACCTTGCCCATGGGCGCGCGCAGCTCACCGATGCAAACTGGTGGAGCAAGCGAGAGCAGGCGATCTCCGCGCTGAAGTCTCGCGCCGGCGCCAACGAGCCCACGCCGATCGGGTCCAAGATCCAAGCCGCCGTCGAGTCGGCTCGCCACGCTGTGGCCCCCTCCAAGGACGCCGACGAGATTCGCGTGCCTCTCGCCGAAGAGGAAATCAGTGCCGAGAAGCACACGCGCGACATCGGCGAGGTCCGTGTGCACAAGCGCGTCGTGGTTGGTCATAAGCAGATCACCGTTCCCGTCATGCACGAAGAGATTCATGTCGAGCGCGTTGCCGTCTCGCCAACCGCCGGCAAGCCCCTAGGTGAAGGGACCTTCGTGGAGAGCACGATGGCGATCCCGCTTCACGACGAGGAGGTCGAGATTCGCAAGCGGGCGGTCGTCCGCGAGGAAGTAAGGGTCACCAAGCAGACCTTTCAAGAAGAGAAAACGATGACCGCCGAAGTACGCAAGGAAGAGGTCGACATCGAAGAGCCGAAGGGCTTCACGCGGCACCCGCACGCGCCGACCGCGTAGCCGGCCGCTTCTGCCTGGAGACAACGCCACGAACGCGCACACTTGCGCGCAAAGGAAAGGGTGTAAAAGCCATGATGAACGTAAACCTCGTGGACAAGGTCAAGGGCTACCTGAGCCCTGACATCATTCGGAGCTTCGGCATGCAGCTCGGTGAGACGCCCGAAGCTACGCAACGGGGATTGAACAGCGCGATTCCTGCGGTCATGGGGGGCTTCGCGCGCAAGGCGTCGACCGATCCCAGCGGCGCAGGCATCGAGCGCATCTTGACGGATGCGCCTCGAGACGGCGAAAAGCTGGAGGATCTCCCGTCGATGATCGCGAGCAGCTCGAGAACCGATGCGCTCATCGGCAAAAGTCAAGGAATGCTGGGCGGCCTCTTCGGCGACCGCCTTTCCTCGGCCGTCGATCAGGTCGCCAGCAGCTCGGGTGTAGACGCAAGATCGGCGGGAAAGATTCTCGCCGTGGCCGCTCCGCTCGTCGGCGCGGTCGTACGTCGCGAAGCCGGCGTGCGGCACCTGAATGCCGGCGGGATGGCCACCATGCTGTCCGAGCAGAAGAGCGTCGTCTCCTCCGCGCTCGGGGGCAGCGGTATTGCGAGCATCTTCGGCGCAGGAGACTGGACCGAGGCTGACACGCGCACCCCGGTTCAACCGACGTACGCCGAGCGTGCAGGCTACCGCGCCACGCCCGAGGGAAAGCCGGCCGGACGAAGGATCGGTTTACCTTTCATTCTGTTCGGTGCTCTCGTCCTGCTCGGTCTGCTGTATCTGTTCGGACGGCGGCGCGAGCCTCTGGCGACGACGCCCGAGCCGACGCCGCAGGTCCAAACGCCGCGCGTCGCGGTTCCGAGTCCCCCCGCCATGGCGATCGGTGGCCCCGGCTCGGCCATCGTCGAGCTCAATCGGTTCTTCGACGATCCGACCCAGGCAACCCCCAAGCGAATCCCGCTCGAGGGGCTCACGTTCGATCACGACTCCAATCGGATAAGCTCGGCGGGCATGGACACGCTCGGCCGCGCGGCGTCCGTGCTCCAGGCTCATCCGGCCTCGAACGTTCGCATCGATGGGTACACGGACGATAGCGGCAATCCCGAATACAACATCGCGCTATCGACCGAGCGCGCCAACGCGGTGCGCGACGCGCTCGTCCGCGACGGCGTCGATCCGCAGCGCATCTCCGTGGTGGGCAACGGTGCGGCCAATCCCATCGCCACCAACGACACGCCGGAGGGGCGTGCGACCAACCGCCGCATCGAGTTGGTCGTCACCAACCGATGATCGCTCGGCATCGATTCGGCGGGCGCGCGCTCGCCGAATCGATGCGCGGAGAGGAGTTGCCGACGTTCGACGTCTACTGACGGTCTTGGAAGATATCGCCCGGCGGCGTCGGAGAAGGCGCGGGTGTCTGCGTGCCGGAAGACGGGTGGGGATCGGGGCGCGATGGGCGCGCTCCACCCCCCGACGCGCGATTCGTGTTCGCCGGAGGCGAGACGGGGGCACGCCCGGCGTTGCCGGAAGGCGCCATACCCGATTTCGCGACGCCACTCGTCGCCGCGGAGGGGGCTGCGGGCGCAGTTTCCGCCGATGCTGCAGTGGCCACGGAAGCGGTGGCCGTCGCGGGTGCGGGCGCGGCCGGCGCGTTGGTCGGGTGATCGCGCGGCGGTTCGACCATCGCGGCGGTGGGAGCAACGACCGTGGTCGATGCGCCGTGCGACCGCGAGCCGATCCAAACGCCCGCCCCACCGACGGCGAGCGCGCCGATGCCCAGAAGAACGAAGAGCGGCGCGCGCGTCGAGGAACCGCCCGGCGAGGTGCTCCCCCACGAAGCGTGGGTCTTGGCCTGCTTCGACGCGGGGGGCGGGACGGTGCCCTCCGGCAGCTGGAAATGGCTGGAGGAGATGCCCGCCGCTTGAATCACCTTGGCGACGCGCTCGACCGAGTTCTTCGCCTGTCGCGGCGCGAACTCGGCCAGCCCCACCGCGAGCTCGGCGATGTTGGCAAAGCGGTTTTGCCGATCTTTTTCGAGGCAGCGGAGGATGACGGCTTCGAGCTTGGGCGGCAGATCGGGGCGCAACGCGAGAATCGGCGGGGGCGCCACGTTCATGATGTTGACGCAGAGCTCGGGGAGCGATTCGCCGGTAAACGGTGGTTGCCCACTCAAGAGCTCGTACAAGATGGCGCCGATCGACCAGATGTCGGTCCGCGCGTCGACGCTCTTCGCCGATCGCATTTGCTCGGGCGACATGTAGAGCGGCGAGCCGACGATGGCCGACGTCTTCGTCATTCCCATGTCCGCGCCGGGCGTCGTGACCTTGGAGATGCCGAAGTCGAGCACCTTCACGCTGGGAGACCCGTCGGCGCGCGCGATCGCATAGAGGTTGGCCGGCTTGAGATCGCGATGCACGATGCCGAGGGCGTGCGCTTCGGCCAGGGCTTCGCACGCCTGCAGCACGAGCCCCACCACCTCTTCGACCGGCATGGGTCCGCGACGGGTAAGGATGGCCGATAGGTCCGCCCCTTCCAGGTACTCCATGACCATGTAAGGCGAGCCGCTGGGGAGCGTGCCTACGTCGATGACGCGCACCACGTGCTCGCTCTTGATTTTGACGGCGGCGCGCGCCTCTTGCGCGAAGCGAGCTACGACTTCCGGACTCTGCAGCGCATCGGGGAGCAGGAACTTGATCGCGACGCGTTCGTCGAGCTGCAGGTGATGGGCCGCGACGATGATGCCGATCCCCCCCGCGCCGAGGATGCGGTCAACGCGGTATTTGCCGAGCAGGACCTCGCCGGGCTGCACCGGCAAAGTGGGGTCAGCGCTTGCGCCAGGAGCTCGACCCGTCATCGCCCGCTCATCCTCCCAGTATCCAACGGCGCAAAATCGCGCAGAATAAGGGTCGACAAAGCGAGTGCCGACCATTCATCTAACGACGGGGACGGCCAGTTCGTCAAGTGGACGGACCGGATACGGTGGAGCGCCTACATGTGGCCGCGCGATGCTGGCTGCCTTCGGGAGATGCGGGTATGGACGAGCCGATGAGTCCTCACGTCGCGTTTCTCGAGCGCTATCTACGCGCGATCGAAACCTTCGCGCCGCCCGACGTGGTGCGCGGCTTCTTCGCGCCCGACGTGCTGCAGGAGGAGTTCCCCAACAAGCTTTTTGCCTCCGGGCGGCGTCACGATTTGGCGGCCATGCTGGCCGCGTCGGAAAAGGGGGCGACGCTCCTCAGCAGCCAGCGGTACGTGCTCAAGAAGTCCGTGAGCGAGGGGGACGACGTTGCGGCGGAGATCGAGTGGACCGGCGTGCTCAAAGTCGGCTTCGGTGCAGTCGCCGCGGGGACGACGATGCGCGCCGCCCTCGGCATGTTCTTTACGTTCCGCGACGGCAAGATCGCTTCGATTCGCAACTACGACTGCTATTACCCGTTTTGATTCGAAACGAACCGCACCGTTGGCGGACGGTGTCGTTGTCGTGGCGTCTTTGGCGGACGTATGCGCACCCTGACGGAGCGGCGCCGGGCACGATCGAAGCCAAGCTCATGACGCTAGCCGCCGCGAATCGAGGTAACATCGACATTGATCTCGCCGTGGCCAAATTCAAGGGCACCGTCTTCGAATCGACACGGATGTTCACGGAGCGGCGTTTCGGACCCGCCGGCGTCGCCAAAGTCTTGGCTGCGCTTTCCGACGAAGATCGCCAGATCTTGTCGAACGTCCAGGTGATCGGTTGGTACCCGGTGGAGCCGGTGCTCCGTTACCACCACGCGCTCGAACGCACCTTCGGAACCGGCGATTTCGCGCTTTGCACCGCGGCCGGCAAGTTCAGCGCGACGTGGTCGATGAATACGATGCTCAAAGCGTTCTTGCGCTTCAAGTCGCCGACCTGGCTCGTCGACAAAGCGACCCGCGTGTGGGATCGCTATCACGACACGGGGCGCTGGGAAGTCGCGTCGCCGGCGTCCAACCGTATCCTCGGCACCCTTTCCGGCTACGCCGTGAAGGATCTCGCGTTCTGCGCGCGGCTTCGCGGTTGGTTGCAAGGCGCCATCGAGGCGACCGGGGGAAAGAACGGCAACGTCTCCGAGACCCGCTGCGCGTGCCGCGGTCACGAAAACTGCGTATTTTCTTTGAGCTGGGGCGCCTGAACCGCTCAGGGGCTGGGCCTCAAGTCCGGCGGGCAGCGGGATCGGCAGGGCGACGCCCCGCCGCCGCGTCGGCCCTGGCGCGCTTCAACTGGTACATCTGTTCGTCGGCCCGCTTCATGAGCGCTTCGAGTTCGCTGGGCGCGGCGGGGTCGTATACCGCGGCGCCGACGCTGACCGACAGCTGAAAGGGCGCGCCCGGCGCTTGGTTGTGCTGCTCGACCAGGGTGCGGACGCGCGCGCTGGCAGCCTCGACCCCTTGCGCATCGCATTCGGTCGCCAGGACGGCGAACTCGTCGCCGCCGAGCCGCGCCACGATGTCCGACGTACGGAACACCTTGGTGAGAATCGACGCCGTGGCGACGAGCGCGCGGTCGCCCATCTCGTGCCCCAGCACATCGTTGATGGTCTTCATGCCGTTGAGATCGGCATAGAACACCGTCAAGAAGCGGCGCGCGCGTGCCGCGAGGCGCAGCTGCTGCCGCGCGAGCTCCAAGAAACCGCGGCGGTTGTAGACGTGGGTCAGCTCGTCACGCAGCGAAAGGTCGCGCAAACGCTCGGCGCGCCGCGCGAGCTCGGCTTCGTGCGCCTTGCGCTCGGTGATGTCGCGGACGACGACGATGCGCACCGATTGCCCTCGAAAGACGACGGCGCGGCCGCGCACTTCGACGGGAAACTTCGTCCCGTCGCGGCGGATCATATGCGCTTCGTAAGCCCCCGTAGAGCCATTTTGGCTCATCGCGCGCGCGCGAACGCGGTCTTCCGGGGCGAACACGGAAATGCCTTCGATGCCGACCAAGTCGCTCGGGTCGCGCCCGAGCCAACTGGCGAAGGTCTCGTTGGTGTCGAGGATGTAGCCGCCTCGCGTCACCGCCATGCCTTCGAAGCTCGATTCGGAAAGCACGCGCCAGCGTTGCTCGCTTTCGAAGATGTCGCGCTCGGCTAGGCGTTGCGCGGTGATGTCGTGGAAGACGGCGACGGCCCCCGTGATCGCGTCAGCGTCGCGGAGCGGACGCGCCGTGACGCTGAATGTCCGCTGGTAGCCGAGGTCGTGAAGCATCACCATCTCGACGCCGTCCGATGATTCCCCTTGCAGTGCGCGGCTCAGGGGGCCTTGCTCCGGCGGGAACGGCGTCTTGCCGTCCGGGAGGAACACCCGATTGGGCTCCGACGACGCCTGCCCTTCCGAGATGTCGCCAACGCGCTGCTCCAGGTACGGCTCCATCGCGGGATTGATGATCCTGAACTTGCGGTTTCGGTCGACGACGACGAGGCCGTCGCCCATGTTGGCGACGATCGACTGAAGCATGGTCCTCTGGCTCTGAAGCTCGTTTTCGATCTCCTGTCGCTCGGTGATGTCGCGCGACGCCAGGTAAACGCGCGGCTTGCCATCCGTCTCGTGAATCGCGGTCGTGATGCGCGTCTCGAACCAGCGCAGATTGCCGTTCTTGGCCTTCATGCGGTGGACGATGCTTTGCGTTCCTCGCGATGTGTAGTCCCCGCGCCCGGGCAGAAAGAAGATGCGATCCGCTTCGGGCAAGAGGGACTCGGGCGTCATGGTGCGCAGTTCTTCTGCTCGATAGCCCAGCAAGTGCTTGCTCGACGGGCTGACGTACAGGTGTCCTCCGTCATCGTCGAGAATACGGACCAGATCGCTGGCATTGTCGGCCAAGTGACGAAAGGTGCGCTCGCTCTCCGAAATCTTGACGCCCGCGAGCCGCGCTTCCTCGACATCGCGTCGCGCCATGGCAAGCCCGCCCACCGCCAGCGCGATGGCCAAGCCGAGTCCCGCCAAGAGCGAGACGCTGGTTTGCGCTTGGGCCCGACTGGTAGCGCGGCGGCGATCGGCGAGCCGACTCTGCTCGCGATCGAGCATGAGCGCGGCCTCGCTACGGACCTCATCCATCAGCCGTTTGCCGCGCCCATCGCGAACGGTGGCGAGCGCCGCGTCACCGCGCCCCCGACGACGTAGCTCGATGGTTTCGGCGAGCTCCGCGAGCTTCTCCCCTCCCAGCTGCTCGACGCGCCGCGCGCTTTCTAGCTGGCCCGAATCCTCGCGCGTCAGCTCGCGCAAGGTTGCCATCGCCTGGGCCATCTTCGAGGCCGCGCGCTCATGCGGCTCGAGAAACGCGGCGTCACCCGTGAGGAGATAGCCGCGCTGCCCGGTCTCCGCGTCGGCCAGCAGGCTGACCGTTGTCGCGATGGCCTCGCGAACGGCGATCGTGTGACTTACCTCCGTCGCCATGGCGAAGGAACGTCGGCGGCTCAAGTGCGCGGTGAGGCCCGCGCACAATACGGCAAGCAGAGCTATGAACCATGCGATGCGTCGATGGCGAAGCGAGATCATCGACTCCCCCCGAGCACTGCCCGATCATAAGCAATCTACCGCAAGCCGCGCCGCCGGTGATCCGCCGCTCGCTGCGAGAACGTGCTTTATTCATCCCACTCGAGCCCACATCCGTGCTGGCGCGATTCGAGCGAAAGCGAATCGCATGGGCGTCGTTGCAATGGCATTGCCCGGGCCAATGTCGCGACGGGGATGCCGCCCTCAAGGCGCCGGAGCGTCGCTTCGAGGAGGTTCGCCGAGTACCGTGCCGAGCTTGACGAGGATCCCGGGCCAACCGCGCCCCATGCCTTCGAGTGCCTGGCGACCCATCGGCGAATCCACGTCGAACCCCTCGTGCGTGAGGGTCAAGCGGGTGCCGGAACCTTCGCGCGCCAACTGCCATGTGATGATCGTGTCGAGGCTGGTCGTCGCGAAGCGGTACTTCAAGAGCCGCTCGTGCTCGACGGCGACGACTTCGCACGGTTGCTTGCCCCAAGGGCCCATATCCAGATGAAAGCGGTGGCCGACCACCGCTTTGACGTCGCCGGCCGCCCACCACCGCGCGTGGAGCTCGGGATCGGTGAGCGCCCGCCAGACGGCAGAGGGCGCGCACGGGTAAAAGTGTTCCAGGCGGATCATGGGTCGATCGGTCATTTGCTTCGTTCCTTTTCCTTTTCGAGGACGTCTTCGAGCGCGACGAGCCGCTGCTTCCAGTACTGTGTGAATGCGCCGAGCCAAGCTTCGACTTCCGAGAGCGGGCGTGGGTTCAAGTGGTAATAGCGCTCGCGGCCGCGCGGCTCTTCGCGGACCAATCGCGCCTTGCGCAGCACCTGGAGATGCTCGGACACCGCCGGGCGGCCGACGTCGAAGCGTCGCGCCAGGTCGTTGACCGCGCGCGGACCCTTGCGCAGCTGCATGAGGATGGATCGCCGAACCGGATTGGCGAGCGCGGAAAAGACGTCGACCTCGGGCATGCCGGGAAGGATGCGTCGGGAATATCCGACGTGTCAACAAAATCCGACATGTAAAATGGTCGCGGGCGGGCGGGCGGCCGAATCGGCGACGAAAGCGGGGCGTGCTAGAGAAGCATGTCGATGCGCATGATGACCGGAGGAGAGGACATGAGCGACGTTGTCATTCGACCCGCGACGCGGGGGGACCTTCCGCGCGTCGCCGCGCTGGCCGGCGAGCTCGTGCGCATGCACCACGCCGTCGACGCCGCGCGCTTTCTCCTGCCCGATCGCGTGGAAGAGGGTTACGCCTGGTGGCTCGAGCGCGAGCTCGGTCGCCCCGAAGCGGTGGTCATCGTCGCGACGGAGGGCGAGCAGATCGTCGGCTATGCTTACGGAACGCGCGAGGAGCGCGATTGGAACGCGCTACTCGACGAGCACGGCGCCATTCACGACGTGTTCGTGGCGCCGAAAGCGCGGCGCGGTGGAACCGGTCGCAAGCTCGTCCTTGCCATCGTCGCGGAGCTCGAGCGCCGCGGAGCGCCGCGCATCGTCCTTTCGACGATGATCGGGAACGAGCCGGCGCAACGCCTGTTCGCAGCCTGCGGATTTCGCCCGACCATGCTGGAAATGACCCGCACGTGAAGCGGGACGCCGCGTCGTGCGGCGCCCCCCCGGCGACGGCGAGGACAGCGGAGTGATATAGGTTGCCAATGAATCGCAAAGAGCGCAGGGCGGCAGGCGTCAAGGTGGAAAGGCCAGCCTTGCGCGATCTGGTGACGGCGCTCTGTCTCGCTGCGCCGTGGATCATCCGCACCCGGTGGCCCCTCCGGTTCGCTCATTCGGTGGAGATGTCGTTTGCCGGAAAGGAAGTCCTGAGGCGTTTTCAATACGCTGGAGACATGGCTTCTTGCGTCTTGCTCATTCGCAACGCCGCGACGAGGCTGTGCGTAGGGGACGCGCGCGCGGCCTACGATCTGCTCAGCCGGCGCGGCGACTTCGGCAAGGCGCCCCCTTCGTTCGAAACATGGCGGAGCGAGATGCTGGTCACGGGAAATCCCAAAGGTGGACACACCGTCCTCAAGGTGCACGCCGAGGGAGCCCGCGCCTTCGCCGATTTGACGTTCGGACACATCGCCTTCGCTACGAAGGGCGCCATCCAAGTGCCCCCTGCCTTCGCGGGCTTTGGCGATGTCGAGTGGCCGTCGGTGCAGATGGGGGAGGTGCGGTTCCAGTATGCACCGACGCCGGAGCCTCCCGACATGCGTGCCATCACCGCCGACGAGTGGAGCGGGCTCATCGACGATCTCGAAACGCTCGTCGGAATCGCGTTGGCATGCCGCAACGAGGAGCAAGCGTTCGTCGCCGCCATGCAGCGGCAGATGCAAGAGATCGGGCGCTGAACGCGCGCGGTTCGTGGCGCTATTTGCAGCGCTTGAGGAACTTGCCGCAGGGCTTGGCGGGGGGCTGTGCGCGCGGAGCCGCAGGAGCCGGGGTCCAACCCGAGCTCGCGTTGCTCCGGCTCGGCGCGCTCGCCGGTTGCGCCGCGGCGTGGACCTCGGGCGGTGGCGGCGTGGGCTCTGCAGCGACGGGCTCGGGCGGCGAGGGGGGCGGCACTGCGACGACGGGTTCGGGGGGCGCGCTCGGCGGCTCTTCCGGAGCTGGGTGTGCCGCGTTGGCTGCCTGCGGCTCTTGCGTGGGCGTCGGATCCGGCGTCGCTGCGGGGGCATTGGCCAACGGCGCCTGTGTCGTGGCGGCGGCCTTCGGGTCGGACGCAGTGCGTCCATGCGACGATCCCGAGAGCGCCCACGCGCCGCCACCCGTCAAGAGCAGCAGCGCGGCAGCGCCCGCGATCCAGCGCATCCTCGTGTTCTTAGGTGCCGAGACGCGACCGGTCCCGATGATCGCGACCCCCGTCTCTACGCGCTCTCCGCCAAGATCGACGGGTTGCGCGGGAGACCACGCAGGCGGCGTTTGCATGCCGTCGGACAGCACAAGCGGAGATGCGGGAGAATTCGCGGCGGGTAGGAGGTCTTTCGCTGATGCCTCGAAGGTCGCGAGCACCGCCGCGAGCTGCGCAGGCGGGGGCTCCATCGGCAAGGGCGGCGGTCCCCCAGGCTGCGCCGACATCGCCGGCGCCTTTGCTGCCGGAGCCGGCATCGCGGGAGGCGTGACGATGGCCTTCGTCGAGGCCGCGGGTGCGACCGGTTTCATGGGCGCGATAGGGGCGGCAGCTTGCGGCTGCATTGCCGGCGCGGCTGGCGCGGCGGGGCCGACGGCGGCGACCAGAGCGGGCATCGCAGGCGGAGGCGGCTTCGCGGCTGCCGTCGGCATGGGCGGCGGCGACACTTTCGCCGGGGCAGCATATTTGGCTGGTTCGACCGGCGCTCCAGGTGCTGGAATTTTAGCAGCCGCCCCGGGCATGGGCGGCGGTCCGGCCTTCGCGGCCGCCGCGGCCACCGCTTGAGCGGCGGGCTCCCCCATGCCCAGCATGGTGTTCAACTTGGGGCGCGCGCCGCCAGGAGCCGGCGATGCCGCGGGTTCTTCCGCGGGTTTGTTTCCCATGCCGACCATCGTCGCGCGCAGCGGCATCTTGCGCGGGGGGGGTGGTGCCATGCGAGCCGACGCCGGTTCTCCGGACGAGGAAGCACGTTGGGGGGCCGGTCCAGCGTCGGCTTTGACCGTCGCCGACGAGACGTTGGCGCTCGGTTGACGCGTCGCTTCGACTTCGGCAACGGGCCGACCCGACACGGCGGCCTCGAGTGCCACCGCGAAGTCGCGCGCTGTCGCGTACCGGTCGCCAGGGCGGAAGGCCAGGGCGCGCGTGAAGACGGCATCCACGGCCGGGTTCAACGTGATGCCGAACTCGCCGGCACGCACCGACGCGGGCATCCGCTCGCCGAGGATTTCCCGGCGCAGCGCGGCGGCGTCCGGCGTTTTCAGTTGGCTCGAGCGCCAGTACGGCTTGCCGGTGACGGCAAAGAACGCCATGAGGGCGAGCGCAAAAAGGTCGGCGCCGTGCGTGAGAGGGGCTTGCGCCTTGATCTGCTCGGGGGCGAGCCACGGCATCCACCGCCCCGACTTTTCGGGCGTCGGAATGGCCGCGCGAACGAGGGTCGATCCGAAGTCCGCGACGCGCACGTCGTATTGAGAGCCAGGGCGGACGAAGACGTGGCCCGGGTGAAGCGACAAGCTCGCGATGCCGCTCGCGTGGAGCAGGTCGGTCACCGCTGCCAAATGGCGGACCAACGACACCATCTGCGCCGCGGAAA
>Ga0111538_10009037_pt1 | contig 13327 bp, 12 predicted proteins | sample SoiMethybrSBSTD1_FD_79669 | JGI IMG/M metagenome (GOLD analysis project Ga0111538, IMG submission 79669) | Bulk soil microbial communities from a Populus tree surrounding site in Tennessee, USA - Soil MetaG P. TD hybrid SBSTD1 (version 2)... | ecosystem: Environmental > Terrestrial > Soil >...
ACGCTCGACTCGAAGTTGGTCTGCGATCCGTCGTAGTCCACGCCCAGGCCGCCGCCCACATCCATGTACTGCAGGCCGGCGCCGGCCTTGACCAGCTCGACGTAGACACGTGCCGCCTCGTTCAGCGCTCCCTTGACGATGCGGATGTTGGGAATCTGGCTGCCGAGATGGAAGTGCAGCAGCTGGAAGCAATCTTCCATGCCCCGGGACTTGAGCTCGTTCAGTCCCTTGAGTATCTCGCCGACGGTCAGGCCGAACTTGGAGCGATAGCCGCCGGATGACTGCCAGCGCCCGCCGCCCCGCGCTGCCAGCTTGACCCGCATGCCAATCGTCGGCCGGACCCCGACCTTTTCGGCGTAATCGAGGATGAGCGGCAGTTCGGTGTATTTCTCGACGACCGGAATGATGCGGCGCCCGATTTTCTGGGCGAGCATGGCCATTTCGATGAACTCGGCGTCTTTGAACCCGTTGCAGATGATGGGCGTATCGTTGTCGGCCAGGGCCGCGACCGCCAGCAGTTCGGGCTTCGAGCCGGCCTCGAGGCCGAAGTGGAACGGCCGCCCGAACTCGAGCACCTCCTCGACCACCTGCCGCTGCTGGTTCACCTTGATCGGATACACACAGACGTAACGTCCGGTGTACTCGTGCTGGGTAATCGCGCTTTGGAACGCCTCGTAGATGTCCTGAAGCCGATGACGCAGGATGTCACGGAAGCGGATGAGGGTCGGGAGGTGGATGCCGCGCAGCTGAAGGTGATCGACGAGCTGCTTCAGGTCGATGGAGCGTCCCAGCTCCTTGGTCGGATGAATTCGAACCTGACCATTCTCACCGACTGAGAAATATCCCTTGCCCCAGCGGTCGATCTCGTACAGCTCGGCGGCGTCGACGTGGGTCCAGACATCGCCCACGTCGTGCGCCGTGCGCGGCCTGCTAAGCGTGTGATTCATGTGATCTCATATTACCGACCTTTATCGCGCGCGAAGCTACGAAATCATCACCTTCCGCGGGTACTGCGAGTTGTCTTCGAGGAAGGTTTTCTTGTTCGCGATCTCCTCAGCGGTCGGCTGCACTGCGCCCGTGGCATCGGTCACGCGCGACACGAGCGTGTGCTCGCCCGATGTCGCTCCAGTCCACGTGAACGTGTAGAGCTTCCACGAGTACTTGCTGTTGGTCGCCGGGTCGAGCGTCGTCACCGGCTGCCACGGTCCATCGTCGACTTTCACCTCGACCGACTTGATCGGCGTGCCGTCGTTGAGCACGACGATGAGCACCTTGTTGCCGCCGTCGGCCTTGCTGACGCGGGCGATGAACGACTTGAGCTGCATGTGGGTGACGGCGGTTTCCTTCCACTTCACCTCACCGTTGATCGTCTCGCCGCGCAGCGTGCGGTACCAGCGCGCCTGGTACTTGCCGAGATACTGCTCCTGCTGCACGTGGACCTGGGACAGCCACTTCACGTTGGCCACGCCGTACCAGCCTGGCACGAGGAGGCGAAGAGGCGAGCCCTGATGCTTGGTCAGCGGCGTGCCATTGAGATTCCAGGCGAGGAAGAGCTCGGGCGACAGCGCCTTCTCGCGCGGCAGGGAGCGTCCGAACTGCTGCTCGACCTTGAACTTGTCGTTGCGGAATTCCACCTCTTCTTCGCCCTTATCGGCACCAAAGAAGACGAACTCGCGAGCCTCGGCCTTGACGCCGGCCTTGTCGAGGACCGACTTGAGCGGAATGCCGGTCCACTTGCCGTTGCTCGCCAGCCCCTGGAACGGCCGCCGGTTCCCCGAGCACTCGAATCCGGCAACGAAGTCCCGGGGCTTCATCGCCTTCAGGTCGTCGAGCGAGAGCGACAGGGTGGTGTTGACCAGCCCGGTGACCTTCAAGCGGAAAGCGGCTGGATCGACGTCCGGGTGACCGTAATGCTGTGTCGTGTAGAACTGCTCGGGCGGTGTGAACGGACCGTCGATCTTGCGGATGTCAACCAGGCGCGTGATGGCGGTTGGCGTCGGGTTGAAGGTCGGCGGCAGGTCGGTGAACGGCACCAGCGTCTCGCCCTGGGCGAGCACGGGCAGCGCCCATTCAGGGAAGCCGAAGATGCCGAGTCCCGCGACGGCAAGGCTGCCACGAAGAATGTCGCGACGCGTGTGCTGCATACTCATGTCCCGCCTCATTTTGGAAAGGTGTCGGCCGAGCGCCCTAGTTTAGCAATGTTTGCGCCGGACCGATGCAGGATTCGACTGGACTCCAGGCTTCAGGCTCCGGGCTTGCACCCGTCTGAAGAAGGGGCTCGGGATCCTCGGAAGCTACGCGTCTTCGACCTAGCCGACGCTCTGGTCATCGATGCCCACGAGTGACGGCCACGTTTCCGCTAGAGCATAAGTACGAGCTGCGATCGCAAGTCCGGCGCGCAGAGCTGTCGACTGCAGCGAATATCGTAGAGGGCTGTGCGAGACGTACCACTCGTGAGTACATCCACTTCCTAATGTCGCGACAGGCTCAGCGGCAGAGTCTGAATACCTTCTGGATATCGCGTTTCGACTTGGTCTCGTCACAGGGGAAACGCGAGCCCATCTGGGAAGCCGCTACACAGAGCTGCTGAAGGGCCTACAGAAACTAGTTAACAGCCTCAAAGACCAGCCCTGAGCTGATGTCGAACACCAGGCCCGAAGCCTGAAGCCCGGAGCCTGCTAAGCCACGCTGACGCGATTCCGTCCGCGCCCCTTGGACAAGTAGAGTGCGCGGTCGGCGGCTTTGAAGAGCGCCTCTCCCAGCATGCCTTCGTCGGCACCGGGGAGGTCATGCTGCGGTGCTCCCGGCCACCAACTGGCCGCTCCCACGCTGATCGACAGCGTTCCAGCAGGAAATGCGGTGCCGTCGAGAACCGGCGCAGCCGCATGCACCTCTGCCCGCAGCCGATCCGCCACGGCCCGTGCCGTGGCCGGCCCCGAAGCATCGAGGACGATGGCGAATTCGTCACCGCCGTACCGGCACGCCACACTACCTTCAGGCAGCCCGGCGCCAATCAATTGACCGACGGTCCTGACCGCTTCCGCACCGGCCAGATGTCCGTAAGCATCGTTCAGCGACTTCAACCGGTCGACGTCGATGACCAGGAGCGAAACCTGCCGCCTCGTCGCACGCGCACGCTTCAACGTGCTGATGAGCGCCGTTTCGAACGATCGCAGGTTGTGCAGTCCGGTCAGGTCGTCGGTCTCAGCGAGCTGGCGGAATCGGCGAGCGTCCTCGGTCAACCTCGACGTGACGAGTCCCACCGCCAGGAACAGCGCGATTTGGACGACGTCGGCCTGCCCGTATCGCCACGTCCAGAGTGGGGGATTGGCCAGGTGGTATAGAACCACGGCCACGAGCGAGGCGACCAGGCTGGCCGACGTGCCGAGCCAGATCGCCGACATGATGACCGGCACGTAGTACAGGTGCTGCAGAGGCGCGGTCTCGAAGCGCTGATCGAGCGCGAAGATGACGAGCATGCTCATGAGAATCGCCGCGGCGATTCCGAAGCGCGACCAGACGCGGCCAGTCGTGGGAACGATTCGCTGCACCGTCAACCGCATATGTCGGCTCCGATCGATTGGACCGCCGAGAACCCGTCGCGGTTTGTCCTCGCCGTCGCCTTTACGAACGTCTGTGTAATTTCCAGCGCCGGCTCACCGTAGTGGAGAGTGAGGAACCGATGACGGTGCGATGGGTGGCCGTCGGCATCGCGCTGCTGGCAGCAGCGGGTGCCGCGGCGTGGAATGTTCGGCAGAGGTTGGATGTGAAGGTGACGACCTCCCCGGTGACCGTCGGCGCGATCGTGCGCGAGGTCGTGGCGGCGGGCACGGTCGAAGCAGAGTCGAGCGTCCAGGTCGGGACACAAGTGTCCGGTGTCGTAGAGACCCTGAACGCGGACTTCAACTCGGTGGTCCACCGCGGGGATGTCATTGCCCGGCTCGACCCCAGGCAGTACGACGAGCAGTTGAAGCAGGCGCGGGCCGCAAAGGCACAAGCCCAAGCCGACGTCGCGTCGTTCAGAGTGGAGGTGGAGGATGCTCGACAGAAGCTGAATCGGGCCGAATCGCTGGCGAAGAGTCAGTTGATTCCGCCGAGCGATCTGGAGACGTCACGGGCGGCATTCGAAGAGGCGAGGGCCAGCCTGCACTCCGGCGAGGCCGCTTTGCGACAGGCGGAGGCGGCGGTGAATCAGGCCCGTGTCGATCTTGAGCACACGATCATCAGAGCGCCGGCCGCCGGCATCATCGTCGATCGAAAGGTGGACGTCGGGCAGACCGTGGCGGCCTCAGTCGAGACGCCGGTCCTCTTCACGATTGCCTCGGATCTCAACACCGTGCAGCTGCAGGTCGAGGTGGACGAAACCGACGTCGGCTGGATCACGCCGGGCGACACGGCGGTGTTCGCCGTGGATGCCTACCCACACGAGGTCTATCACGGCACCGTGTCACAGGTCCGCGAGCAGCCAATCGTCACGCCGTCGGGCGCGACCGATCCGCGGGCGGATACCCACCAGGCGACCACGCAGACCGGATCGAGCGCAGGTGTCGTCAGCTACACCGCCGTACTCGACGTGCCCAACCCGGGCGACCATCTGCTGCCCGGCATGACCGCCGTCGTCACCATCGACGGCGCGCATCGTGACCATGCGATACGCATGCCGAACTCTGCCCTCGTCTTCCGGCCGACGCCAGACGTGCTGCGGACGATCGGCGCACTGCCCCCGCCGCCGATCGACCGTGGCCGCGAGAACCGGGACGTCCGTGAAGTGTGGAAGTACGACGGTGAGCGGTTGACCCCTGTGTTGGTCCGGGCGGGATTGGCCGACGACGACTGGACCGAGGTCGTCAGCGGCTCGCTGTCGGCGGGCGATCAGCTCGCGACGGGCGTGACGGTGTCAGAGCGCCGTCCCCGGCTTCTGTCCGGTCTGTGACCGGACCCGCGACAGCATCGTACGAACCCAGCTCGCTGACAGACCGTCGACACCGGCCAGCTGACCCGCCGCCTCGGCGTCATGGATGCGATGGTGCATCACGGCGTTGGCGGCGGCAATCGTCCACTGCGGTGACCGGCGCGACACGAGCACCAACCGGTCGCCGGCGTTGACCAGGCCTTCGCGCAGGACGCGGAAATACCACCCGGTCCGGCCGTTGTCGACCGCCTGCGCCGTCAGCGTCTTGATCCGCCACTTGCGGGCCAGCTTCCAGCACGGTGACGTGGTTGCGACACCTGCAACTGGGCCTCGCCCAACGTCCATACGTCGCCGATACAGACATCCTGCTCGGTCAGGCCGGCAAGCGTGAGGTTCTCGCCGAACGCCGCTGCGTCGAATTCGTCGATCAGAAGCTCGCGCTGCCAGACAGGATAGTGGTCGCCCGAGTAGGCGCAAACGGCCTTGTCGGCGCCGCCGTGCACCGTCAGATCGGCCTGCTGATCACCGGCGAGTCCGAGCGTGCCCACGCGAACCGGCCCGTGAATCGACCGCTTGAAGATCCCCGTCGTCCACGGCTGATCGAACCAGGCCTCGGCCCCGTCGAAGCCGAGCTGTTCGATGTGGCCGACGTTAATTGAGGTCAGACGCATCCAGGTTTCGGGCTTCGGGGGCTTCATGCTTCAGGCTAGTCGACCCACACCGCCGGCGGCGTGATGGTCTCGGCCGGCGTCGGACCGGGATCGGGGCGGCCCGAGCCCTCCAGGCGGCTGATGGCGCGAACGGTCATGTCGTGGTCGCAGAGAATCTGACAGGACAACCGCACGCCGGTCAGCCCGCGCGCGGCGAGCCGCTCGGTCTCCGCGGCGGTGTGCCGCTGCGGTTCGCCGGCGATGAACTCCACTCGACAGGTCGTGCAGCGGGCATTACCGCCGCACGCATGCAGGATATCCACCTTGGCGTCCTGCTCAATTGCCAGGACGAGACGTTTGCCATCCGGAACGTCGAACGTCCCATAGCGCTCAACCGTGAGTTTGGGCATTCAGGAATTCTAGCGAATTCAGAAGGCAGAATTCAGAAGGCAGAACTTCAGCAGCAGGAATTCTGAATGCTGAATGCTGCACCCCGAATTCTGCACTCTGCATTCTCGCGATCGCTACTAGCGTGAGAGCAAATACGTTGTTTTGATCACGAACTGGCGATTCCGCAGCTGAGGCCGGCCGTAGCTGTCGCTCTGCAGCTCGTCGTAGACGACGTAGATGTCGCTGCCCGGGCGGTAGATGAAGTTGTAGCGGATGCTGGTCGAGAACTGCCGCGTGTAAGAATTGTACTGCGACAGGCTGCGGATGGTCTGGCGCGGCGAGAGCGCGTAGTCGAGCCGCAGGATGCTCAAGTTCACCACGAAGTCGCCCCATGGGAGATCGACGTCGTTGCGCTGCACCGAGTACTCGACGGCCGCGCGGTTGCTGGCGCGCAGGCCGAGCGTCAGATCGTAATCCTGACGCGTGCCGTCGTAGAAGGTCTGCGGCGAGAACTGCACCCGCTGATAGAAGCGCCGCGCGGGGTTGCTCGAATACATGAACATGAATTCATCGTATTGGTAGACGCCCACCGGGATGGTCACGTCGGGCTGAATCGCGAAGGGCGTATCGAGCCGATCGAGCCAGCGGTTCCACCAGACGTTGAGATACGTGCCGTTCTGAAACCGCGTGCCGAGCATTTGATGGAGCCGCCGCGTCAGCAGCCGGTTGTTCTGGTCGGTCGTGTAGGTGAGGTTGATCATCGGCTCCATCACGCGGATGATGCCGCCGGGACGCGGATTCCGTTCGAGGTGCAGCTTGGTCGTGCGAATGCCGGTGCGCGGGATGAACCCGAGCTCGTCGTTGAAGTTGCGATCGATATCGGTGTACTCGGCGTAGGTCTGCCACTTCGTGTTCAGGAACAGCGCCCGGCTATGGAAGGCCAGCTGATCGTCGTTGACGCCCGGGGTCGCCGTCTTGGCGATGAACGAGTGCAGCGAGAAGCTCGCGTTGGGCGCATACAGGGCATCGGCCGCGACCGTGCGGTTGAAGCTCCCCGAATCGATTCCCTCTTTGTTGATGATCATGCCGCCGACCTTGGACCGGCGTGACAGATCTTTGCTGTAACGGCCGACGAAGAAGTTCTCGCCGGGACGCCCCAGGGACTGCTCGGTCTGCAGGTCCATGACGGCGACGTTGTGGCCGCCCGGCATCTTGCCGGTGACCCGGGCGCCGCCGTTGATGCCGATGGGCTGCCCTGCGGCTGAAAGGCCGATGCGGCGGCTGAAGAACAAATCCAGGATGCGGTCGGTGCCCTGGCTACTCATGGTGAACTGCCCGGAGTTCTCCAGGAAGAAGTCGCGCTTCTCCGGGAAGAACAGCGGGAAGCGAGTGAGGTTCACCTGCTGCTCGTCGACCTCCGCCTGCGCGAAGTCGGTGTTCACCGTCACGTCGAGTCCCAGGCCGGCCTTCAGGCCGTACTTGACGTCCAGTCCCACGTCATGGATGGCGTCCTTGACGACCGCATTCCCGGCGCGGTCGCGGCGACCGCCGCCAAGCGCGTACGGCTTGATGCGGAGATCCAGGCCCCGATTGAGATCGGTCATCCCGTTGACCGTGCCAGCCATGCTCACCTGCATGAGGCCGTACGGCTTGGGGATCGGCGCCCAGTAGACTTGCTCGTTCTTATGGCGGATGTTCCGCATGAAGTTGACGCCCCACGACTGCACCGGCACGTCGGGCGAGCGGAGCGTCACCATCGGAATTTCGATTTCAGCCGTCCAGCCGTCGCTCGTGCGGCGCGCGGCCGCGTCCCACACACCGTTCCAATCTTTATTGACGTTCGACGAAGCGCCGCGGGTGTTGCCGCCGCCTTCTTCGAAGATTTGCTGCTCGAGCTTTGCACCGAGCGGGTTGGTCACGAACATGTAGCCCGATCGGCGATCGCGGAAGGTGTCGAGGATGATCTGAAAATTGTCTTCGTCCAGCAGGCGCGCCGAGTCGCGGCGCATCTCGGTGGCGATGACGTTGTCAGGTTCGGAATCGAATGCGCGGACGCCGATGTACAAATGATTGGCGTCGTAAAGAATGCGAACTTCAGTGCGCTCGGTCGCCGGCTCGCCGATGAACGGCTCCTGCTGGGTGAAGCTGTCGATGACCGCCGCGTCCTTCCACGCTTCGTCGTTCAGCACCCCGTCCAGAGAGGGAGGATTCTGTCCGACACGCTTCGCTTGGATTTGATACTGCTCGCGTAAGCCAGGGGCCGCCGCCGGCGCGGGGTCGCCGGCCGTCGCCTCCGGAACCGCCGGATGATCGTGGGCTTGCGCCGCGGCGGACGTCGAAACCATCAGAACCAGAGCGACGGCGGCGAACGGAGCGAGCCCGCGACGTGTCAGACGCATGCGAGAAGCTACCATGCTTGCCCCGCTGCCGAGCCGGCGGTTTTGGTGGCACTTTGTGTCAGACAGTCGGTTATGGGCCATTCGGTTGACACTTTTCGGCTTTGGGCTCGGGCCTTGGACTAGGCCTAAGCCCCACTAATACCGCAAGCGAGTTTCTCCCAAGCCGTAAGCCGGGCCTGAGTCGTGAGCCCAGAGCCTAGAGTCGGTTCAGTCTGTGCCTCCCACGAACGGCAAAAGGCGCCCGCAGATGAGCACGCCGAGCCACGCGACTAGCGACAGCGCTCCGATGCACTTATAGACCGCCGGCGTGTCGCCAGTGGTAAATGTCTCGGAGGAACTGCGGCGGATGATCGTCTCGAACGCGATCGCGTTGGCCCCGGCGAGCATGAGGAAGCCGACTTTTGCCCACCAGTACGGATTGACGACGTATTGGTTGGTACTGCCGGTGAAGAACACCAGGCCGGTCGCGAGGTTCAACCCGAATGCTCCAACGGCCCAGTTGCGGAAGCCGGTGATCGCCCTGAGCGGGATGGAGCGCAGAAATCCCATCAGCCGGAAGTCCATCAATCCCGCGATGCCGAGCAGAAGCGCCAGGCCGATGAAGTGGAGCGTCTCGCAAAGCGGCCACAGCCACGGTGATTCGGCGCGCACCCACGCCGACGCCTGCGAGTTCTGCAGCCACGCGAAGTACGCCGTCACCGCACTCCCTTTCGTCCGCCCACGTCAGTGTAAGTACGCCATCAATCGACCGGCGGTAATCGCGCCGATCCACAGAACCAGCGACGCGGCCGCCAGCCCACGGCCGGCTCCCGGCGGCCGAGCGTCTGGGTTGAGCACGATGCGCCGGATCCGCAGGAGCACGGCAAGGGCGAAGGCGATGAGCGTCAGCTTTACGTAGAAGACGGTCTGCGTGCCCTTTTCGGTCGCTGCCGCCGCAAAGAGTGTGGCGCCGGTCATGGCGTTGATCGTGAGGCCCACCCACATGGGGCGGAACAGCGGCCGCAGCGATGACAGCGGCACGTCCCGGCCGACGCCGAGCAGGCGCAGATTCACGACCGTGTTGGCGCCAACGAGCACGCCGAAGCCAATCGTGTGCAGCGTGAGAATGGCGGGATAGCCCCAGACCGTGTCGGACTCCGACACCCAGACCGAGAACGGCAGGCTTTGCAGCCACTCGAGAAACGCCATTGGACGGGACGATCGATCAGCCGCGCTCGCGCGACGTCATGTGCTTGTAGTCCTGCTCGTCGCACGGCGGATCTTCGATGAGAAACGCCTTCGGATTGGGATTGAGCTTGATGGCCCGCGGCGTCATGTCCCACGGCTGCAGCAGCACGTCGGGATCCTCGACGCGGACGTCGTAGTGCAGCGTGTTGCCGTCCCGCTTGAACCGCTCGATGACGTGCATGTTGTTCGAGTGGAACCAGCCAGGCCACGCCAGCCAGCTCTCGTCGTTGAACCCGACGACGTCGACGACGAGGGTGTCGCCGTCCCAGCTGCCCACCGAGTCGCCGTTCCAGTTCACGTCCTGCGAGTAGACCGGATCGTGCGGCCGGCCGTCGAGCGGGACGACGCGGAATGAGTTGTGGGAGCGGTAGAGAAAGACCACCTCGGTTGCGGTCTGCACGATCTTGTTCGGCGGTCCGAGGCGCGGGACGCCAAGCGGATAGCAGTGGAACTCCGGGTCGAACTGATTGCCGTTCTCGTCGAGCTCCTGCACGCGTGCCCAATGTTCCGGCTTGTAAATCGGCACGTTCGGATTCATCCGCTGCATGACGCCGCTGTCGCGTTCGAAGTTGACGGCATGCGCGCAGTTGGGCTGGGTCGGCGCGCACGGACGCTGTTTGGTCAGCACGGTCAGATTCCCGTTGGCGTCCGGCTTGGCCTGGTCATCTCCACCACCGCCGCCGCCCCACACGCCGTTCAAGTCCGGCTTGCCGTCGGCCATGCGCGGCGTGACCGCGGCCTCGCCCTCGGCGTCTACACCGGGCGTCGAACCAGACGCGGGCGGATCGGCCTTCGGTGCAGCGCAGCCCGCGCAGAGCACCACCGCCGCCAGATAACAGGCCCATCGACGCATGTGTCCTCTCCCGTTCAGCGATCGTTGGGGTTGTTCGGATCCTCGTGATACAGCGTGACGACGCGTCCGTCAGGGAACGTGAACGTGACGACGCGGCCGAGGTTCGAGCCATCGCGCGCCGGAGCAAAGGTGACGTCGTAGGTGTCGCCGACCTTCCAGATGCGGGTCATCCCGTTGGCGCGCAGCGATTGTGGGCCGGCGCCCGTGATCTCCCACTTGGCGATCGTGCCGTTGGGATTCTTCACATCGAAGTACCAGCGGATATGCGGGTTCACCATGGCGAAGCGCGTCAGCACGCCGACGATGTGTCCGCGCTTGGAGGTGTCGAACTCCGAGTGCAGCGCGTGGTGTCCGAGCACGGGTGCCGCGCCGATCATCATCACCACTGCCGCCGCGACGAGCGCCCTCTGATGCCTCATCATGCTCCTCCCTCGACCAGCTGCTCGTTCTACTGCGTTTTGCCGACGCCGGCTGGAACCGGGACCACGACATACGGGTTGTACGTATTGGTCTTGCTGACGGTGAGATCGAGAATCGTCGAACCCTGCCGCGTCTGTACGATGTGGCCCGGAAACCAGATGTCGGCTTTGTAGTCCTTCGCGTTCCAGTCGGCGTAGTTCCTGAAGGTCGTCTCGATCGTCTCGTTGCCCAGCTTCGTCTGAACGCGCTCAATCAGATTTTTTTCGTTCAGGGTCGCGGTGATTTCCGCGCCGGCGACTTCGGCGACCGGGTAGGTCACGACCGTCGCCGCGCCGTCCCTGCGGATTTGTACCTTGTCGCCCGCGGCGCGTGCGCCCTTCAGAAAACCGGGCGGCAAGGTGCGCACGAAGAGCATCCTCGCCGGATTGGCGGCCGGTGCCGCGACGCCGTTCAGGCCCGGCTCGCTTTCGTTCCACGCGAACGAGCCCGCCACCGCCTCGATCACACGTTCAGTCTTGCCGTCAGGTCCGACACGGGTGATGTCGGCGCGCATCGCCGGCACGGCATGGAAGCGCAGGCTGCCGCGATAGCTCTCGACGCGGTACGTCTTCCCGTCTGCCGTCATCGTCCCGCGAGCCCAGAATTCGAGCGTCGTGAGGGCGTCTTCCTGGCGGAGGCCGCGCAGGATGCCAATCGCATCGGACGCGCGGAAGAGGAACGTCTTCAGATCCGGCGCGGCGGCAGGTGCCAGTGCCGGTTGCTTTTCTTGCGCAGACACCCCGGCCGACGGCACGACGAGGGCCACGGCGAGGGCGGCGCCAGCGAGGAACGGTCGAGTCATCAAGCCCGTCTCCATGTCGGAGGGTGGGCGAATGATAGCAACAACGGCGGCCCCGGAGACGGAAATCCCGAGGGCCGGCTGCGGCCAGGTAAGCGGTCCAGTTGCGTGCTCTACCGGTTCGCCGACATGTACTTCTCGTGACAATTCACGCACGTCGTGTAGAGCGCGTCGCCGGCGTTGAGCAGGCGCTCTGCATCCTTGGCCTCCGCGGCGCGCCACGCCTGCTCACCGGCATCGACGAGGGCTCGCGCCAGGGTCATCCATTGGCCGTCGTCGGCGGCGCGCGGCGCCATCATCAGGAGGTTTCCGGCCTCGGTCAGCGTAACGGCGTGGTTCCGGACGGCGGTCCAATCGGCTTCGGTCTTCGGGCTCAAATCCTCGACGCCGTCAGCCGTCAGGACTTCACCAGCCGAGTCCCAGATTTCGTCGGCGCTCGGATCGAGAACCGCCTGCATCAGGATTTTCGTTTCCGCGACCGGCTTGAAGGGCGGCGCCGCAGCTCCGCCGCACGCCGTCGTCGCCGCGACCGCGACAGCGCCAAGAAGCAGTATGCGTGCCGGCGCGCTCATAGCAGCCTCCACAGCCCGACTCCTCGATTTGCAGCGGACGGCTAGCATTGTCAAAAGCCTGCGACGCGTCAATAAAGCATGGCAGTGCGGCGGTATTCTTTACGGGAGTTTGATTGAGTCGCGGCCCTCAGAGTTTTCCATAGCGACCAGCGCGGAGGCTGCAGCGATGCGAACGTGGCGACAGGTTGTGATTGGCGTTGCGATCCACATCGCGATCGTGACCGTGACGCTACCTGCGGCTCCGGCCGCTGATCAGGCCGATCTCACCGCCAGTTTCGACCGTGCCGTCGAGGAGATCATCAGCAGGACCGGCGCGCCGAGTGCCTCGGTCGCCGTCGTCCGCGACGGACAGTTGACGCTGGCCAAAGCCTACGGACATGCGAGGCTCGAGCCGGCCATGCCCGCCCGTCCCGACATGCGCTACAGCATCGGTTCCATCAGCAAGCAGTTCACCGCGGCGGCGGTGCTGCTCCTGGCGGAGGACGGCAGGTTGTCGCTGGATGATCGCGTGAGCCGTTGGCGTTCCGATCTGACCCGCGCCAACGAGGTCACCCTCCGCCAGTTGCTGTCGATGACGTCCGGCTACCAGGACTACTGGCCGCAAGACTACGTCATGCCCGGAATGCTCAAGGATGTCACGGCGGACGAGATTCTGCAGACCTGGGCGACGAAGCCCCTCGATTTCGAACCGGGCAGTCGATGGCAATACAGCAACACCAACTATGTCATTGCCGGCCTCATCGCCGAAAAAGTGGCCGGTCGGCCGTTGCTCGCATTTCTGAGCGAACGCATTTTCAACCGCTTGCAAATGAGCTCGGTCTTCAATACCGATGAGACACCGCTCGGTCCGGGCGACCCTGTGCGCTATCTGCGCTTCGCGCTGGCGCCGCCGCGGCCGGCGCCCAAGGAGGGACGCGGATGGATGTTCGCCGCCGGAGAGCTGGCCATGACCGCTTCGGATCTCGCGCGGTGGGATATCTCGCTCATCGACCAGTCCGTGCTGACGGCGGCATCGTACAAGCAACTGCAGACCGAAGTCCTCCTCGCCAATGGGGCCCCGACCGGA
>Ga0111538_10009038_pt1 | contig 13327 bp, 17 predicted proteins | sample SoiMethybrSBSTD1_FD_79669 | JGI IMG/M metagenome (GOLD analysis project Ga0111538, IMG submission 79669) | Bulk soil microbial communities from a Populus tree surrounding site in Tennessee, USA - Soil MetaG P. TD hybrid SBSTD1 (version 2)... | ecosystem: Environmental > Terrestrial > Soil >...
ATATGAGATTTCTTCCGGATTTAGATGATAAAGAATATGAAGGAAAAATAGCTTTTGTAAGGGTTGATTTTAATGTAAGCATACAAAATGGTCAAATCGGTGAGGATTACAGAATCCGAATGTCTCTTCCTACCATAGAATATCTTACTAAAAGAAATTGCAAAGTCATTTTGGCATCTCATCTGGGAAGGCCTATAAACCATCAAAATAAATATTCCCTGAAACCTGTAGCACAGAGATTATCAGCAATTCTTGCTAAAAGACACGTATGCTTTGTAAATAATTCGATAGGCGAAGAAGTTGAACAAAAAATTAAAAGCCTTCCATCTGATGGTGTTTTATTATTAGAGAATCTTCGATTTTATAAGGAAGAAGAACTCAATGATCCAGAATTCTCAAAGAAACTTTCCTCTCTCGCTGATATTTATATAAATGATGCTTTTAGTACTTCCCATAGAAAACATTCGTCCACTTATGGTGCAGCTACGCTATATGATATTAAATTAGGAGGATTTAATTTAAAAAAGGAAATTGAATACTTGACTATGATAAAAGAAAATCCGATTCGCCCTTTTATAATAGTTATTGGAGGTGTAAAGATTAAAGACAAAATCGGTGCTTTAGAAAACTTATTGCCTAAAGCTGATAAAGTGTTGATAGGTGGGGCTGCTGCCTATACTTTTTTAAAATCAAAAGGATTTAAAATTGGAAATTCTCTTGTTGATTATGACCATCTTAAATGGGTAGAGCTTTCTTTAAAAAGGTATGGTGAAAAAATTCTTTTACCTACTGATCATCTCGTATCAACAAATGCAGAAAATTCTTCACCTATCTACTCTAAGCAAAACATTCCTGATGGTATGAGCGGATTTGATATTGGAAAAGAGACTATACAAAATTTTTCATCCCTACTTGGTTCTACGAGAAAGGGCACAGTCTTTTGGAATGGACCCATGGGATTCTTTGAACGGGATGTTTTTTCAAATGGAACTATAAATATTGCTAAGAGTATGGCCCTTGCATTTTGTAGAGGATCTACAACTTTGATTGGTGGAGGAGACACTATGGAGGGGATGAAAAAAGCTGGTATCTCTGAAAAAGAGGTAAGTCATGTCTCTACTGGTGGTGGAGCTACTTTAAGATTTCTAGCAGGAGATATGATGCCTGGTTTGTTTATACTAGATTAAAAGTTGAAAATTCAAGAAGGAAATATACAAGAACCATTATCTAGAGTAGGTATAGAAGGTCCAAGTTATCGAATTCTGAAATTAATCGTTATTATGAATATTTATAAATTCATCAATATTTTCCAAACAATGTAATACCATACTTTTACTTCTCTTTATAATCCAATAAGAAAATTCAGCAGGAGTAAATATATGTTGTTCTCTAAATAACACCGGTAGATATCCCCCATGAGTAAAAATCTGAACTACTACGTACTTTTCTGATACACTTGCTATTTCCTCTTCAATACTTACTTCATTCTCCTCAATAGTTCTTCTATATAACACAACAGGGTGATTATTCTTATTGCTAAGTAAAAGTACTTTTTCTATCTTTTCTTCGAATTTTTTAATTAAAACTTCATCTAATGTAATTTGGCTATTATGAATAGAATGTTTTTTTCTCTTGCGCAAATAGTATTAATTAATGATAAAAGAAAGAAATTAAATATTTTTGTTAAAAATTTTTAACTAAAGTATAACCATTGATTCCAATAGGGATATTATATTAATATCAATTATAAAGGATAAATACCATGCAACCTTTTATATTTTTGAATCCATTTAACTATGAGATTTAAAGCCTCAAATATTTTGTTAAAGTAGTTTTAGCCCTCCTGTAATTTTGTCTATTAAATGGGTTGGTGCGGGCCCAATTCCAACACAAGTAGCTGTACCTGCCTCAAGTTGAGTTAATCCAGCATCTATAACAAGCGCAGTTGCTAAGTTACTAAATTGCCCGAGCTTATGAATTGTCTCTAATTCGTTTATTGAATTAACTTTTAAAATTATTTTTGGTTGACCTAGATTGAACCATTCCTTAAACCATTCAAAATTTTTATTTCTGGCTTTTTCACTTGCTAATATTGCAGCATGGGCAACTTGGGCAGCTAATTTTCCACTTCCCATTTTCAAATCTTTTCTCACTATAATGACTTGTTTTAGTTCCATGAAAAATACATTTTAATTATTAATATTAAAGTAATTTTATAATATTATGGAAAAAAGATTTGATTCCATTGTTGTAGGTGGAAGCATTTCAGGACTATTATGTGCCAGAGAAATTTCTAGGTCTGGTCTTTCTGTTGCTGTATTAGAAGAAGATTATGAAATAGGTACTCCAGAACATTGTGGAGGTTTAGTCAGTCTTGATGGATTAAAAAAGTTAGGAATAATTCCATCAAGTAAGGCAATTTTGAATGAAGTAAATAAAGCAAAAATTGTTTCCTCTACTAAAGGATTTGAAGTCTCTACAAATAAAGGAGAAATAACAGTAATAGACAGACGAGAACTTGACAAACAGGTGGCATTTCAGGCTCAGAAATTTGGAAGTGAAATAAGAACAAGGAGCCTAGTAATGTCAGTAAATTATGATAAATCTAAAAAAGAGTTCGTAATTAAAACTAAGGATAATGTTTACTATTCTCAGTTTTTCATTGATGCAAGAGGCATAACTTCCCTTATTAATAATCATAATCGCCAAGGTGTTTTGCAATCAGCACAATATGAAATCTATGCCGATTGGATAAGTCCAGATGAAATATTAGTAAAATTTGATCAAGAAAAATACCCTGATTTTTTTGCATGGATTATCCCAAGTGGAAGTGGGAAGGGCAAATTCGGAGTAGCTGGGAGGAAAATAAATACCTTAGAAACTTTAGAATCATTTATTGAAAGTTTTGGTTCTAAATATTCTATCATAAGGAAAATTTATGCGCCGGTTTGGATAGGGGGACCATTAAAAAAATTTGTATATGATAATACAATAATCATTGGCGATGCAGCAGGCCAAACAAAACCTACTACTGCTGGGGGTATTTTTTCCTGCGGAATGGGGGGAATTTTAGCTGGAAAAAACATTGTACGATATAAAAAAAGGATTTTTAATTCGTTATTGAATGATTATGAGAAAGAGTGGTTCTCAATATTTGGGAAAGAGTTCCAACGAATGATTTTTTTTAGAAAGATCATGGAAAGATTAGACAACAAGTCACTTGATGCCGTTTTTTCTATAATTTCTGAATCGGATATTTTAGATATTTCAAGATCTGCTAATTTTGATTTTCATAGTCTCGCTTTATCAAAGATACTAGGATCAAAAAAAGCTATTAAATTAATAAGTACTTTGTTAGGAAATGAATTTAGACATATGTTAAATTAAGCAAAATATAAATTCGGTGTTTTACAATAGAATTAAAATGTCAACGTTGCAATTGCCTGTCTGTTCATCATGTAATAGACCTATTATGCCAAATGATGAATGTGTGAAATTTTATTGTCCAAATTGTGGGTATGTATTACTGTGGAGATGCCAAAGCTGTAGAGAATTTGCAAGATTATATAAATGTGTTAACTGTAGTTTCGAAGGACCGTAAAATGTCAAGACTGATAGCTCGAATTAAGATTCTTCCCTCAGAAGCTGACACAGATCTTGATGAAGTAATTTCTAAATTACAGTCCCAAATCCCAAATGGAATGGGTTTAGAAAGATATGGAAAAGAACCTATTGCTTTTGGACTTAATTCTTTAATATGTGATTTTAGTTTGGAAGACGTAGAGGGCCAAATGGATTCTCTGGAAGAATATATTAAAAAAACTCAAGGTGTTAGTGAAATTCAAATTATGAACATCAGTAGAAAATCTGTAAATCTCAAGTAGCATTTATTACAACCATGAAGATATTTTAATATAATTGCGAAAACGTATTTAATTAGTGTATGAGATATCCTTTAAGAAATATTGTTTATGAAAAAATAAAACAATCTAACACATTAACTGATTCAGAGTTAAGTTCAGTACTGGCCAAAGAAGGAATAGCATTAGATCTTCCGGAAATAAATAAGATATTACTGGATCTGGAAATCTATGGGCTTTTAAAAGTTTCTTGGATAGCCAAAGATAAGAAGAGGATAGAATTGATTAAATAATTGACCAATTTAGGAGAAAAGGGAAGACCTTGCTCTGCTTTCTTAGATCCTATAATATAAAAGTGCATCAAGTGCAACTGCAACAAATATTATCACAAGGTAGGGAGCAGTTACTTTATATGCTTTCCACGCAAATTCTGGTGTAGGATTTTTAGTTAATTTATAATGATAAATTAACATTAGAGTACCCGAAACTAATGCTATTGCAGTATATAAAAGACCTAAACCAAAAAAGTACAAGGAAAGGGAAAATGGAAGCAATATCGCAGTATTAATGAAGATATATTTAGCCGTCCTTTGATTCCCTATTAAAACAGGTAACATGGGAACATTGACACTTGCATATTCTTCTTTTGTTTTTATCGCTAAACACCAAAAGTGGGGAGGAGTCCACATAAAGACTAGCCAGCCCACGAGGAATCCAGTTAAATCAATTGTGCCAGTTGTAGTTGCCCATCCTGCCATTGATGCGGCACTTCCAGCGAATCCTCCTATTACAATATTAGATGCATGTGACCTCTTAAGCCAAACAGTATAAATTATAACATAGAAAAATATTCCCAAAGCAATCATAAATGTAGCGACAGGATTTAATGTGAACCAGGCAATCATAACAGAAACTATACTTAGTGACAGACCATAAATGAGAACAGTCTTTGCCGATAATTTACTACCAGGAATTGGTCTTTTGGCGGTTCGTACCATGGATTTATCTATATCTCTATCATAGTAATGGTTTAATGCACTAGAACCCATGGATGCAAGTGCTCCTGCTAGAAATAAAAAACCAAGTTGCCAGAAAGATACATCCCAAGGAATAGATGGGGTATTATCAAACCTGGTTGCGCCGAGCAAAGAGGTTATTGCTGTTATTACTAGAACTACTACAATACGAGGTTTGGAAACTTCAATATATGATTTTATGTCCACTGCATTGGATCTCCAAATTTTATTTACATATCTTGGATTTATTTTATTCGTTAACCAGGCATTGAATCCTTATAATATTTTAATAAATAATTTATATTAATATGTGAGTTGAAAAGATTAAAATTATAGCGAAATTCTTCAACTCATAAAGCATGGCAGACTGGGACCTGTTAACGCCAGGCATTGGACTGACCTCTATAGGGATTGTAGGTGTATTGGTTTCTCTCTCTGGAATTGCAAAAACTTTTCTTGATGGAATGCATGCTGTTTCTCTATTGACGCTTTTGATAGGTATGGTTTTTTTGGCTCCAGGTATTTTTAAAGATGGATTTCCCTCTTCTCGTAAAGCTAAAGTAGGATCTTTTATAACCTTAGGAATATTAATTATTATAGGGTTAGTTGCAGCTATCTTTTCAAGTGGACAAACGCCAACAATATTTGTTTACATTGGAATACTAATACTTATTTCTGTACCAGCAGCTGCAGTAATTCTTGGAATCTATAGAAATAGTTCAAAAGTGAAAGTTTATTTTCTCTCATTTGTTGTGGCAGTTATTATTGGTATTATTTCTTTTTCAATTCTTGGTTTGCAGCTCCAAAATCCAGAAACTGACTCACAGGAAAAAAAGGAAGGAATACCGGATCAAAAACCTGAAACCGCTATCGATAAAACTCAATTAGCTAAAGTCAGTATTCTTGCAGGATCTTCTGGCCAAGGCAATCCATCTTATGATCCTCCACAATTAGTAATCACGAAAGATTACGTAGGTATTAATTGGGTAAACCAGGATAATGTGCCTCATACAGTTACTAGTTTAAAAGATGATGGTAAATCATTTGACTCTTCCATTATAATGGCAAATGCGAATTATACTCTTTTGCTTTCTGATCTTAAAGAAAAAGAATATGACTATTTCTGCACAATACATCCATATATGAAGGGAAAATTTCAGTTAGAATAACAATTTAATTCCATTTATTTCTACAGATAATAAATATATCAATTTCTAAACTATCAAAAATATATATTGAATAAATGATTAATTCAGTATTTATCAAGTAATTAATCATATATTTTGTAGTTTTATCGTTAGGATTTAAAGAATACCTTCTTTCTCTTTAATGTATATGGAATACATATTAATGGATGTCAGTCATTTAAATGCACTAGAGAAATTAGCAGTAAAAGCATTACCTGAGGAATCTTGTGCTATATTATTAGGGAAAAAATCTAATACTAAATCAATTGTTCAATATATTTTACCTATGAACAATTCCTCTCACTCACCGATGGAATTCAATATTGATTCTGATGATCTATTCCAAGCATATAGTAAAGCCAGAGGAATGAATTTAGATATTCTTGCCATTTTTCACTCCCATCCTGCTCAACCCATTCCATCTACCAAAGATAAAATATTTATGTTGATCAATCCTATTATCTGGCTAATATACTCTACTTCTTCGCAGACATTTAAAGCATTTATCGTAAACAAGGAGGAGGAAATTAAAGAAATTATTATAATTTTGATTAAGGATTAATTCTGTAAGGATCCCGAGGATATAATACAACTTCTCTTACATTCATGGATCCTGTTAAATACATAAGAAATCTATCTAAACCTAATCCACAACCGGCATGGGGGGGCATTCCCCAATCAAACACCTTTAAGTGATCTGAGAATTTTGAAGGATTTAGGCCCTGTTCTGATAATCTATTTCTAATCTTAGAAGGATCATGTTGTCGTGTTCCTCCTGATATTAATTCTAAATAACCAACTTGTAAGTCAAAGGAATCAGAAAGAAAAGGATCTTGCTCATTTTCAAGAATATAAAAGGGTTTTAATTTTAAAGGCCAATCCGTTATAAAATAAAAACCTGAATGTAATTGCCCTAGTTTTCTTAGAGAGTAATCAGATAAATCATCTCCATATTCCACAGACTCACCATTTTCCTTTAATTCTTGAATACAGGAATGATATGTTAGTTTCTCAAATTTCGTTTCAATTGATTTTTTAATAGATTCATTTTTTGTATAGTCTATCAAACCTAAATCTTTTATTGTGTTTATGACTTTTTTAATTACTCCTTCCATTATTTCCATTATATCATAATAGTCTAAAAAAGCCGCCTCAATATCTACACTATAAAATTCTGTTAAATGCCTTACTGTATTAGATTTCTCGGCTCTAAAATATGGTGCTATTTCAAATACACGATCCAATGCCAATACTAGTTGTTCCTTATAAAGCTGAGGGCTTTGAGCAAGAAATGCTTTATTCTTAAAGTAATCAAATTCGAAAAGATTTGCGCCTCCCTCACTGGCACTACCTATAATCTTTGGTGTATTGACTTCAAGAAAAGACATCTCCCTTAAAGTTTTTCTTATAATTTCTAAAGTAATAGATCTTATAATAAATATATTCGAAACATTTTCATTTCTTAAATCTAATGCTCTTGCATCCAATCTCTTATCAATTGCTGATTCTAATCTTCCAGTGGGATCTATTGGAAGAGGATGATTAGAATGATATATGTCTCCAATTTCTTCTAATTTTAACTCTACTTTCATTTCCTTTGCCTTGCTTTTTTGTAACCTCCCGGAAAGGATGATCGAGCTTTGTCGCTGGATGTCTCTTATTTGTGGAAATTCTTTGGGATCAACTATTACTTGAATTGCTCCTGTTATATCCTTAATTAATAAAAATATTATTTTTCCAATGTCACGAATATCTTCAATCCAACCACCGACATTTACTTTATGTCCTATTATATCTTCGTTTAATTCTTTAGCAAAATGGCTTCTCTTCATTTTTTCTTAATTGAATTTATTTCCATGGTTTATTTCAGTTTTTTCATAAGGTTATAGTGTTAATCTATAAATTCTATAAGTAATTCGATATTTCGAATTTCTTTTGCAATTTTCGTAACAACTTGTGTATCGATATTGATATCTTGGTTTTTCTTTTTTGATATTATTATCTTTGTAAGTTTGTTTCCATCAGGCAGCCAGACTAAATTAATTGAGATAATCTTTACAGGAAAAATTAAATTTTCAATGAATCTTCTCTCTGTCGCACCACTTTCAATAAACCATACACCATTGTTAAATTCTTTTTTTATATAATTTAATAATTCGGTATTAGAACGTAATATACTAATATCTGATGTGGGGAGTATCAATATCAAGTCTTCATCAATTTTGTGGGCTCCAACTAATGTAAATTTATCAATAATACTTTTTTTATCTGCTAATTCTGTTAATTTCATAGATGCCTCAATATCACCAACGGACAAATGACCGTTTTTGAATTTAGATTCACATTTTGAACATAAAATTCCTGTTTTAGCATCGAATGAACAAATAGGAGTTTTCAATAATTCTCAATCATTAATTCTATTTGCTCTATATATATATAGAGAGCCATAACTAGCTAAGAATTTGAGAATTCAAAATATATTTATTCAGGTTATATGTTAAATAGATTTGTTAAAAAATAAGTTACTTATAAACGGTTTAAGTGTCTCATACCATCTACATAATAAAATTATCATTGCAGTGGATAATGTATTTATAGAATTAAAAGAAGGTGAATCACTTGGCATTGCTGGAGAATCAGGATGTGGTAAAAGCACATTGGTTTCTGCAGTGATGAGAAATATAACACCACCAGGGAAAATTACAGCCGGAAGTATTGTTCTAGATGGACAGGAAATAACAAAGTTATCAGAGAAAGACTTCGATTCCAGAATCAGATGGAAAAAAATATCGCTTATTTTTCAAGGAGCTTTGAATTCATTAGATCCTGTGTATACAATAAAAACTCAAATTAAAGATATATTTCAATCGCATGGACAATCTTATGATAAGGAAAAAGTAATAACGTTGCTAGAGAATGTTGGATTAGAAAAATCTGTACTAACCAAATATCCTCATGAATTAAGTGGAGGTATGAAGCAGCGAGTTGTTATTGCTATAGCTTTATTGTTAGAACCTGATATTATTATTGCCGATGAACCGACTACGGCTTTGGATGTCCTTATTCAGGCACAAATAATTAAGGTATTGAAAAAGCTAAAAGAAAAGGGAATCAGCATAATTTTAATTTCGCATGATCTTGCGTTAATTTCAGAATTAGTAGACAAGATAGGAATTATGTATGCAGGAAAAATTGTCGAATTTAACTTAACTAAAGAAATTATATTTGCTCCTAAACATGAATATACTAAAAAACTAATATTATCTACTCCACAACTAGTACGTACTTTAGGAAAAAAAAGTGAAAGGAAATGAAAAAATTCTTTATGATTTTACCTTTTACAATCAAAGTTATTGTATTTCTAAATTTTTTAGATTAATATTCTAAGACTATTAAAATATAAAATTAGATATGCTTTTAGTTTAGATATATAAAATGAAATTTTATTGAAAACCATGTAATGGCTTATCTTTATGTCGTCCAATTTTTGTGTCTAATTCAAACTTATGATTTTTTAATATATGGGAATTAGCACATTTGTCATGCATAATACCAATTTCACAAAATTCGCATGAGGTTACGAAGGATAAACCATTAAATTTTCCTTTACAAAAACCACAATTTTCAGAATCAAGATCATAGTCTATTAAGGGTTTCAACCATGGCTCTCTCCATAACAACTGCATATCTAAATAAGTTGTTTAAACGTATATATTATTTTCAATTGTTTTTTTACTTGTCACTGAGAGAAGGACTTGAAAATATATAAAAATCCTATTCCTACTGTTGATGCCATCATTCATAGGTATTCTTCGCTATTATTAATCAAACGTAAAAAGGCTCCCTATAAAAATTGTTTTGCATTACCGGGAGGTTTTGTTAATGAAGGAGAGACCATAGAAGAGGCTCTTATAAGAGAAGTGCATGAAGAGACTTCATTAGTCGTTCATCCTATAGACATTTTAGGTGTGTATTCTGATCCTACAAGAGATCCACGAGGACACATGCTGACTATTGTGTTTATTGTTTTAATTGTCGAAGGAAAGGCCACTCCAGGTGATGATGCACAGGAAATTTCGTGGATTCCTATACACAAAATCAATGAGCTAGAAATTGCATTTGATCATAAACTTATACTAGAGGATTTTTTGAGATGGAAAAAAGAAGGAGGAACTTATTGGACTAAGAAGAGAAGATAATGCTATATGATAAATAATATTTATACTACTGAATCTGAGAAACTTTCATTTTCTTCAATCCATTTATATTTACTAATTTTATAATAATCATTATGCAACTGTCTGAATTGGAAACAAATAAAATACGTAATGATTTTCCAATTTTAACTCGTAAGATTAATGGTAAGCCATTTGTATATCTTGATAATGCCTCAACTACTCAAAAACCTTTATCCGTAATAAATAAAATTGTGAATTATTATTCCTTTTATAATTCAAATATCCATAGAGCTGTTTATGATATCGCAGAAGAAGCTACTAATGCTTATGAATTAACAAGACAAAAAGTTTGCAAGTTTATTAATGCCAAGTCTCCTGAAGAAATTATTTTTACTCGTAATGCTACTGAAGCAATTAATCTAGTAGCCTACTCTTGGGGAAGAAAAAATATTCAAAAAGGAGATGTAATAATCTTATCAGAGCAAGAACATCATAGCAACATCGTTCCTTGGCAAATATTATCGAAAGAAAAAAATGCTCAAATAAAATATTTAAAAATTGGTGAAACCGGAAATTTAAACATAAATGAATTGAAAGCTGCTCTTGAGGATAATAAGAATATAAAATTAATCTCTTTATGTCATATGTCTAATGCACTTGGTAATATTATCCCAATAGACAAAATTATAGATATCGCACATACTTATAGTGTACCAGTATTAGTTGATGGTGCCCAATCTGTTCCTCATTTAACAACGGATGTTGCTGATCTGGATTGTGATTTCTTGGCTTTTTCTGCTCATAAAATGTTAGGACCAACAGGAGTAGGAATTTTATATGGGAAAAAAAATTTGCTACAGGAAATGGATCCCTTTATTTGTGGTGGAGATATGATTAAAGAAGTTCACAAGGAAAATACCCTCTTTAACGATTTGCCTTATAAATTTGAAGCTGGGACTCCAAACATTGCAGATGTTATTGGTTTCAGTTCTGCTTTAGATTATCTAAATGAAATTGGGATGGACAATATAAGAAATCATGAAATGGAATTAACCGAATATGCGCTTGAAAAAATGTCAGAGCTTAAACAAATAAAAGTATATGGAGATACTAACTTACAAAATCGAGGTGGTATAATTTCCTTTAATTTAGGTGATATTCATCCTCACGATTTAGCCACTATTTTAAATGAGCACTGCATTGCTATTCGTTCTGGACACCACTGTGCTCAAGTGCTAATGGAAAAGCTTGAGGTTTCTGCTACATCAAGGGTTAGTTTCTATATCTATAATACAAAAGAAGAGATCAATATCTTTATTAGTGCGTTAGGCGTAGCTATTAAACTGTTTCAACTTTGAGTGATGATATTTATAGAGAAATTATTCTAGATCATTATAGAAATCCTCGAAACAAGGGAAAGATCGATAATGCAGATGTTGTGATACATGATAGCAATCCCTTATGTGGGGATCAAATTGATATTTATCTCAAAGTCGTAGAGGGACAAATCAAGGATATTAAATTTGATGGAAAAGGTTGTGCTATTAGCCAAGCTAGTGCATCTATGTTAACAGAGATGGTTATGGATAAACCATTAACTAAAGCTAAAGATATATCTAAAGATGAAGTACTAGAAAATATTGGATTGACAAACTTAGGCCCTGCAAGAATAAAATGTGCATTATTGTCTCTTAAGGTACTAAAAATGGGTATGGTAAAATATTATTCAGACAAAGAACCAACGACAGCTGAAAAAATGGAAAAAGATTCCAACCTTTTCTGATTTAATTTTATTCTAAATAAAGCGTGATAATAATAGAAATAAGAGTAATCTTATATGTCTACTTCTTCTTTTTGGAGAGATTTACCAGTACATAAAACTCTTATTTTAGAAAAATTAGAACAAGTGAGACCTATTTCTGACAGCATGATTCTTGATTATCTGAGCCGTGAATCTACAAATAATTTTAGTTATAGAATTCTTCTACCACGGTTGAAAGATAATAATAAATTAGCCAAAAAACTTGGTCTTAGTCTTCAATTAGAAATTTCTTCTCAATTAAGAAAACATAAAATAAAAATTAAGATGAAAGAAATAAGATATATACATGATACAACACATTTTGGATGGATTATAACTAACCGTGATTGAAGAACTATTTGTTAAATTTAGTTGATAAAAATGGTTCGTTTAATTTTAGGAGATTCACTAGGATTAATGCGATTATTATACCATATAATGCTCCTCCCAATATGTCAGTAAAATAATTTTGAAGAAGATAGAGTCGACTTAGTCCTATAAATGAAGGAAAAATCCATAATAAAGTTCCCACCCATGTTTTGTTTTTAAAGACCCTAAACCAATATCCAATGATTATTATAAAAGCAGTATCACGTGCAACATGATTTGAAGGAAAGGATAAATCTCTGGATAATGGGGTCATGCTGTCATTTTCGATAGTGTATTTATCAGGAATATGATATTGGGGAATATATTGTTCAAAAGGAGCTGTTCGATTTATTAGCGCTTTGAGATATATTATTGATATAGATAGGATTATAATTGAAATCATGAAAATGAGTCCAATTTTTCTTGTTTTCCTTATTATAGTTAAAATCATTCCAACAATCACCATACTAAATAAGTCACCAGTTGAAGAAACAATAATCATAAACATATCTAAAATAGGATCTCCACCTATTTGAAAAAAAAGGTTAGATATCAAATTATCAATGTAATTTGTTGCTTTAAAAGTAACTAAAAATGACAAAGTTATGAACGCTAAGATTAATAATAAAAATGTTATACTTCGTGGTCTAATCATTTCAGCCATCGCAATTTCGGTATCTAATAGTTCAGTGATATAAATAATATCACATCTAAATTTAGATAATTTACTTCAGATTGCAATTTTAATATTTAAAAGAACTATCTATTTTTTCTAGTAACCTTATCCCATTTATAACGGGTAAATATCAAAATTTGAGAAAGTAGTTATTACAGTCTTTTTGTTTTCAGATTGTAAAAATTGCATATTTTGTTTTTTTTGTTATGTATTTGATAAAATGAAAGTGAAAAATAATAA
>Ga0111538_10009039_pt1 | contig 13326 bp, 13 predicted proteins | sample SoiMethybrSBSTD1_FD_79669 | JGI IMG/M metagenome (GOLD analysis project Ga0111538, IMG submission 79669) | Bulk soil microbial communities from a Populus tree surrounding site in Tennessee, USA - Soil MetaG P. TD hybrid SBSTD1 (version 2)... | ecosystem: Environmental > Terrestrial > Soil >...
CGGTCGGCACGCCGTGGCACGCTTGGGCGACGACGGCAGCACACGGCTCGCCCGCCGCGTCGAAGTCCGTGGAGTATGCGGCGAAGGCAATCACCGCCATGGGGATCGACCTGCTGACGGATCGAGAGCTGCTGAGTCGCGCCAAGCAGGAATTCCTGCGCGCCACGGGCGGACGACCTTACGTGGCCGGCATCCCGGCCGATCAGAAACCACCCCTTGATCGCGCGACAGGCAACTGACGCAATTCGTGCAGAATGGTTTGCCGGCAGACTGTCTACCCAAATGACATGCGAGCCGTCGCGTGAACACAGACACGGCGTCTGCGGCGGCTCAGTCTGATGGGAGTACCGGCCGAGCTTTCTTGAGCGCGATGCAGGCGCTGGTGCGGTTGCCTTTGATGCAACGATCGCGAGATGTAGCTGCGGGACTCAATACCGCAGGATTCATCAGCGGCTATCGCGGATCGCCTCTCGGGGGGTACGACCTGGCGCTCATGAAAGAGCGTACCGCTTTGGCGGACGCACACGTGCGATTCGAGCCGGGCGTCAACGAGGATCTTGCGGCCACCGCCGTGTGGGGGACTCAACAAGCGCACCTGTTGCCGGGCGCGAAGTACGACGGCGTGTTTGCCATCTGGTACGGCAAGGGTCCGGGAGTCGATCGCTCGGGCGATCCCATCAAGCATGGCAATCGGATGGGAACCGCTGCGCATGGCGGCGTCGTACTCGTCTTTGGCGACGATCACACCGGCAAGAGCTCGAGCGTTGCTCATCAGAGCGAGCAGGCGCTCGCAGCAAATGGTGTGCCCGTTCTTTATCCCGCGACCGTTCAGGAGTATCTGGATTTTGGTCTGTACGCCTTTGCACTCTCGCGCGTCGCCGGCGTGTGGGTTGGGCTCAAGTGCATCAGCGAGACTGCAGAAACGACGCGATCAGTCGATGTTGACACCGGACGCTTGCATATCGTTGAGCCCCCGATCGAGGAGGCCGTGGCCACTGAGATTCGCGCGCGCTGGGCGCTGGATCCGCTCGGTGATGACATCCGGCTGACGCGGCACAAGCTTCCGACCGCTCAGGCGTTCGTCCGGGTGAATGGACTGGATCGCGTAACGCACGGGGAATCCTCGACGGCGGACGGCGCTGAACCCCGCACTCTGGGGATCGTAGCGGCAGGAAAATCGTGGCTCGATGTGTCGGAGGCGCTGCGCTCACTGGGACTCGAAGCAGACGGACTCCGACGAAACCGAGTTGCAGTCTACAAACCCGCTCTCATCTGGCCGCTCGAGACAGAAGGCCTGGTGGCGTTTGCGCGCGGGCGCCGGGAGCTGCTCTTTGTCGAGGAGAAGGCGGCTTTCATGGAGCTGCAGGCGGCCCACGCGCTCTTCAATCTGCCCGTTGGAGTACGTCCCCGCATCATTGGCAAGCGCGATGAATCGGGCCAGCCGCTCGTCGCTGCAGATGTCGCGCTGAACCCGCTCGAGATCGCCCTGGTGATCGGACGGCGCCTGCGGGAGCTCGGCGTCGCCGATGCATCGGTACTGAAGCGTCTTGAGAAGATCGAGCACTCGCTGGAGCTGGCACGTGAACGACACGGCAGCGTCGTGACACGACAGCCGTACTTCTGCTCCGGCTGCCCCCACAACAGCTCGACCCGCGTGCCCGCAGGCAGCCTCGCGCTCGCGGGCATCGGTTGTCACACGATGGCAATCGGCATGAACCGACACACCATGCCACCGACGCACATGGGTGGAGAGGGGGCGAACTGGACGGGCCTCGCGCACTTCACAGAGCTCCAGCATGTTTTCCAGAATCTCGGGGACGGCACTTACTTTCACTCGGGCCTGCTGGCGATCCGCGCTGCGGTGACGGCGGGCGTGAATATCACCTACAAGATTCTCGTGAATGACGCAGTGGCCATGACCGGCGGGCAACGCGTCGAGGGTCAGCTGAGCGTGGCGGAGATCAGTCAGCAGCTGCGAGCCGAGCGCGTACAGCGCATCGCTGTCGTCAGCGATGATCCTGCGAAGTACGGCGGTGTCGCCCATTTCGCGAAGGGCGTTACGGTGCATGCACGTGCGGAACTGGACGCTGTGCAGAATGAGCTGCGGGAAGTGAAAGGTGTCTCCGCCCTGATCTACGATCAGACTTGCGCAATCGAGAAGCGTCGTCGGCGCAAGCGGAGCAAGGAGAAAGTTCTTCAGCAGCGCGTCGTGATCAATGAGATGGTTTGCGAGGGCTGCGGAGATTGTTCCGCCACGTCCAATTGCGTCTCGGTGGAGCCGCTCGAAACGGAATTCGGCCGCAAACGTCGCATCGAGCAATCAAGTTGCAATACCGACTATTCCTGTGTGAGTGGCTTTTGCCCCTCGTTCATCACGGTTCGCGGCGGCACGCCACGAACACTGCCGGTGCTGCAACGGCTTGACGCCGAGGCTGGGCCGATCCCGGAACCTGTACGCGCACCGCTTGCGGACGTCGTGTCGGTCTTGATCGCCGGTATCGGTGGCACGGGGGTCGTTACGGTGGCTGCGATACTGGGTACCGCAGCGCATTTCGAGGGCCTCAGTGCTTCCATCGTCGACATGACTGGGCTGGCGCAGAAGGGCGGCGCAGTGCAATCGCACCTGAAGATCGCCAAGCGCGATGAGTTCATCGCGACCTCCCGCATCGGCATGCTCGATTGCGACCTGGTGCTGGGATGCGATTTGGTGACGACAGCGTCCGCGGAAGTGTTACGAACCATCAATGCGCACACGCGCATTGTCATCAACGCCGATGTCACGCCGACCGCGGCCTTCCAACGCAATCCTGATTTCGACGCGCGTACCGGTGAACTGATCTCCCTTATCAGAGCCGTCGCAGGCGAATCGTGCATCGACTCGATCAATGCCACGCAGTCGGCCGCGCGCATTCTTGGCGACACGATAGCCACGAACATCTTCATGGTGGGATTCACGCTACAGAAGGGTCTGCTGCCGGTTGGACGGGCGGCGGTGGAGCGAGCCATCGAATTGAATGGCGCGAGGGTCGAACTCAACCGGCAGGCGCTCCTGCTTGGCCGACTCGCCGCTCATTCTCCAGCCAGGCTCTTGGCACTGCTTGCGCAAGTGAGCCCGCCGGCGACGGCAATCGCGACGTCGCTGGTCGATCGAATCCGCGTGCGGCGTCAATATCTGGTGCGCTATCAGAACGAAATCTATGCAAAGCGCTACGAGCGGTTGGTTGAACGGACGTTGCGCATCGAGCGCGAGCGAGGGTTGAACGGTTCGCGGCTCGCGGATGCAGTCTGCCGCAACTATTTCACGCTGCTCGCCTACAAGGATGAGTATGAGGTGGCAAGGCTTCTCTCAGACGCGGCCTTTCATCGCAAGCTCAGGGATCAGTGGGAAGGTCCTTTGAACCTGACGTTTCATCTTGCGCCACCGATCTTCGCACGCACGGATCCCTCGACCGGGTTGCCTCGAAAGAGCGAGTTTAGAGCGAGCTTGCTCCGACCTCTCTTGTGGGTGCTCGGGAATTTGCGCTTCCTGCGTGGCACCGTGCTCGACATCTTTGGGTACACCCGGGAGCGGCGCGAGGAGCGGACGCTCATCCTGGAGTACGAGCGGATGCTCGAAGCTCTGCTCGCGCACCTCAACCACGACAACCATGCTGATGCGGCAAGCATTGCGAGTTGGCCGGAGCAGGTGAGGGGATTCGGACACGTGAAGAAGCGTCACGTCGTCGCCGCACGCAACAAGCGCGACCGCCTGCTCGCGCAGTTTCTCGGTCAACGGGCTCCTCGCCCTTGAGCCCTTCTGGGTTCGGTAGTGCGAGCCCGGCTATGTGACCCCTCTTGAGATGCCAGTATCGCAAGCGGAGCCAACCGTCATCTTGAAGTGCAAGTGTCGCTCGCCTTCTCAGCGCTACTTGAGAGTGACTTCGCCGGTTTCCAGAAGTGACTTGAGATTGGAAAGGATCAGAGGCCAGCTTTCTGACGCAGCGGCGATGAGTGTGGAGTTGGGACGATCCATCACATGAGTGACGCTGAATTTCGTGACACCGTCTAGACCACACAACTCGAGAACTGCATTGGAATAGCCTTCGGCTGCGCGTTCTGGGTGGGCTTCGTTACGCCAACTAAGCACGAGGCGATTCGGTGGCTCAATTTCAAGTATCTTCCCGCTGTTGGCTGTGCGCCCGTCCGGGTAGACCATCCGCCACAATCCACTCGGCTTCCAATCGGTGACGAAGGATGGACCTCGCCAGCAGCGCCTCTCGATGTTCGGGTCAAGCAGCGCAGCCCAGACGCGCTCAGGCGTAGCACGAATGAAAATGATGTAGTGGAAGGTGCTGGCAACAGGTTTGGTCATGATCCTCGCTGTCGCACTCACTGCGCTGCCCATCCCTGCGGCCAACGCCAAGCTGAGGACTGCCTGCCGCCGCGTGATCACGGCGCCCAGTCCCGCTTCGGTATCGAAGGTGATATCGCCAGGCTCGAGTGCTCACACCACGAGCCATGGATTGCCGAACATGCGCTCGCCCGTCAGGTTCTCGTGCCCGTGGTGGTGAGGGCTTCGACGCTTGTCGGCTCAGCCATCGCAAGCGGCGCAATCAGTGGGAGGGGAGCCCTCGTACTTGGAGAGGTCTTCGTTGATTCCGACCAACCGGAACACCTGTCCCCCGGGCGCCTGGAAATAAAGATGAGGATCCGGTACATCAAGCACCCGGACGCCGGAGGCGACGATCTTTTGCCGCATCTCCTCGACATTGTCAGTCTTGAGCTCGAGGAAGATCCCCTTCAAGAATTCATTGTCATTCAGGGCATCTTCCGCGGCGTAGGTCACACCCTTATCGACTTCCTGTGCTTGTCCGCTCGCGTATAGAAACGCGATGTAAAAGCCGTCTCCCATTTTGAAATCATCCTTGTCTTCAAAATGCCTCGTCATCTTGCATCCCAAGATGTCGCGATAGAAGTGACGAATCTTCTCTCGTTCCGTGCGCCGCACGCGTACTGCAGAATGATTTCCGAAGAGAACCTTGGTCATGATCATTCCCTTTCCAGGGGCTGTGCTCTTAAATTGCTGCCTTGAACGGCATGTCGGTATCGGGTTGCTCTGCCATTGACTGAGGAGAGAGATTTCCTTGTCACTCTGCCCTGCGAATCATCGAAGCATTGCTCTGTGCAGCTGTCGTAGTCGTGTTGGCTGAGAGCTACCGCTACTTGTCGTACTCGTCGTGCCGACGCCACCAGTGGCCCGTCTCGTTGCGCCCCTTGGGCGCGCGATCAAGCCATTGCCACATGCCCCAGAGACCGTCCACACCGCGCGCATAGGTTGAATACGTGTGATAAACGACACCGTCTGAGAGCGCGAAAGCACTTAGGCCCGGCCTTTCGCGCAGGAACGTGGCCCAATCGACTCCAGTCCCAAATACGTTGTTGTCATCGGAGCTGGCGGGCTTCAATGCGCCCTCGCGACGATAGTTATAGGCAATGCCTCCGTCGCGTTGCTGCTCCTCGGCAGTGAAGCCCACGCTGAAGTCGAAATTGAAGTCACTGCCGAACGAGGAGGCCCAGGGGAACGTCCATCCCATCCGTTTCTGGTACGCCTGCAGCTTCGCAAGGGGCGCGCGCGAGATCGCCCAGAGCATGACGTCGTGGTTCGCCAGATGGACCTGGATCCCGTCGAAGCCGTCGGCGATCGAGGAGCAGGACGGACAGGCCGCACGGTATTCGGGCCCGAACATGAGGTGGTACACGAGCAGTTGCGAGCGGCCTGCGAAGAGCTCGGCCAGAGAAACCTTCCCCTCACCAATTTCGAATTGATAGTCCTTGTCAATTCGCACCCACGGCAACTCCTGACGCATCTGTGCCAGCTCGTCGCCGCGGCGCGTGTGTTCCTTCTCCGCCTTGAGCAGCTTGAGGCGCGCTGCGAGCCACTCGTCGCGTGTTCCTACCGAATGCTTTGGTTCCGTCGACATCTTTTTCATAGCGAAGTCCTCCTCAACAATCCACTTGAGCGCCCACAGCCCACTGACCGAACCTGCGCTTGAGGCCAGGATCGCTGCGACGCAAGCTGGGCACATACTGATCAGCGGTCCCGTCTAATCCGCGCGAGCCCGAACCCCGTCCTATCTGGTTTCACCGGGGTGATAGCCCACGTTGGCGGTCGCCAATGGGAGTTCTTTCTCGGGCTTTTCCAGGAAGCGCTTGATCACTGGAATCACGCGCTCGGGTTCCGAAGACAAGGCGAAGTGGCTGGCATCCGGGACCACCGCCAGCTCGGCGCGCGGGATGAGCTTGACGGTTTCAACGGAGTGCTCGAGGCGAACGAAATCGCGATCCCCTTGAATGATGAGCATCGGCGCTTTGATGGCAGCCAATTCTTCCTTCGAGAAGCCTCGCCACTGAATGTTGCCAACCTTGGCGTAGATCTTGGGCCAGTAAGTTGGATCGGGTGCGACTTTCTTGTAGCCGTCTCTCTGATATTCGATGTTTCTGGTCTCAGCCGTGGGCGGCTGATCGTAGTGTGTGGTCTCAGGGTTCAGGGTGTTCGGCGGAGGGGCAAAGGTGGCTGAGTAGGTCACTACACGACTCACAAGGTCGGGATAGCGAACAGCGATCATCGCGACTGTGTTGCCGCCGTAACTTTCGCCCAGGAAGTCGGCCTTTGGGATCTTGAGATACTTCAACAGTCCAACCACGTCTTTGGCGTACTGCTCGATTGAAATTGGACGCTCTGGGATGTCCGCCGTACGTCCGTTGCCCTGGAGATCGACCGTAATCACCGTATGGTTTTGAATCAGGTCGACAAATGAGTGCGTCCCAGCAAATCCAAAGGCGGGCGGAACAAAGACCAGAGGATCGCCGGTGCCCTCAATCTCGTAATACATCTTTAGACCGTTGACCGGCACGTAGCCGTGCGTCTTCGTCGTCTGACCGTTGGATGAGCTCATACCTGTTCCTTTACTGTCATTCTGTGGAGATGTCGGCCTGTGGAGATGTCGGCGCTCCGTTCGCCACCGTAGGAGTTGTCGTGACAGCCAGCAAAGCAATCGCCGTCAGTTGCAAGCGCACCGTTAGACTCCTTTCGGGGATGGACTTTGCAGAACGGCGGAGCCGGTCTCGAGCAGCGACTTGAGATTCGAGAGGATCGCCGGCCAGCCGCCGGAGATGGCCGTGATGAGTTTCGAAGGCTCGCGTTCTATGGTGTGGGTGATGGAGAGCTTCACCGCCGCTCCGCTCGGTTCCAGCTCGATCGTGCACAGCGAATCACCCTCGGCCTTGAGCTCGGGATTCTTCTCGTGCCGCCAGCGGATCACTAGGCGTCGCGGAGGCTCGGCTTCGACGATCTCGCCGGCATCGGTGACCTGCCCGTCCCCGGACAGCATCTTCCACGACGATCCCGCCGTCCATTGGCTCTCGCAGTGAAAACCGAACCAGTACTGCTTCACGAACGCCACGTCGTCAGTCAGCGCCGACCACAGCTTCTCCCGCGTGGTACGGATGTAGATCACATAGACAAAGGTTGATCTAGCCATCGGCTCTCTCCAGTTTTCGTCTCAGATCGGCAAGCGCCTTGAGGCGGGGCTTCTCGAATTTGGCAATCCAGCGCTCGTAGATCTCCTGCAGCGGCACCGGATTGAGGAAGTGCAGCTTTTCGCGGCCGCGGCGGACGCTGGCGATGAGGTTCGCCGCCTCCAGCACGTCAAGGTGCTGGGTCACGCCCTGACGCGTCATGTCGAGGTGCTCACACAGGTCGTTGAGGGTGCGACCGTCGTGCGCGTGCAGCAGGTCGAGCAGCTTGCGCCGGTCGGGGTCGGCCAGTGCTTTGAACAGCGCGTCAGTATCGGGGCGTTCGGTCACGGGCTATAGGCAAGTGGTTACTTGCCTAAATGATAGGCAAGTGATGACTTGCATGTCAAGCACCCGAGACTAACACCGGAAGACGCGCAGGCTGTCGCCGGAACACGAAGACGGACACGCCCGCTTATGGCCCGGCCCCACTCAGCGCTGTTCGGAGAGCTCCTGAGCCAAGTCTTGGTGATCGATCTGCAGCACGATCCGCAGACGCGCTCCGTCATCGAAAATGATGTACGTCGCACGCACGTCCTTGGTGGCGTCCTGTATGTGCATCTCGAAAGTAGCGCGCGCCTGAATGTAGTTTGCATCGATCGAGGTCACCTCGACCTGCTTGAGGCGCGTTTGCGATAGGCCTTTGCCCCTGAATTCCTGACGTCGCTTCGCCGCGAGCGCAAAGTTTTTCGCGGGCACTACGTGGACATGTTGCGGCAGTCCAAACAGGAAGGTGTCGTGATACGAGGCAGCGACCGTTTCGAAATCATCGTTCGCGAGTGCCGCCTGGTACTGCTCGAGGAAACGCTCGACGTTTTCCCTGACGTCACTCATGCGAGAGAGTCTCCAGGATGAACTCCATCGAGCTCACCAGGCGTGACACCGTTGCCTGAGGCAGCGTTTCACAGAGCGCGCGGTACCGGCGCTGCATTTCCTTGTGGATTCCCACGGGAATCTCTTTACCTTTCGCGGACAGGCTCAGCAACACAGAACGTCCGTCCTGGGGATCTGGCCTCTTGTTCAGCAACCGCTTGCTGACCAGCTTCTGAATCGCGACAACCATCGTGCCATGAGTCACTTTCGACTTCCTGGCGAGCTCGGAGACGCTGACGTCGGGATGTCGCGCCACCAGAAGAATCGCCATCACCTGCTGTGAAGTAAGGCTCTGCGGTGCGACGTCTCGCAGAGAAATGAATCCTCGCATCCTCATCAGCAGAGGAATGTGCAGCCGGGTGAGTGTTTTTATGTCTGGATTGCTTGCCACGGTGTCACGACTCGCTCATGAGTATAAGTTGATAGTAAACATATATGTGTTGATGATCAACGTATAGCTCAATTGGAGTCGTCTTCAATCGATTGGTGGCGTTGCAGACGCAATCAGCTGACGATCGGCAGTTGCGTTTGCCTCCAAGATGGAGTGCGCGTAAGAGCAATGTACTCCGCGAACTGTGCAGCTCTACGGCCAAGTCGAGTAAGTACGTTGTGCTCTTCCTCGATTCCAGTTCGTCGGGGCACGGAATACTACAGACGTCGGCTACAGCATTAGCGCGGCATTTCGGTTGGTCCATCTCGATCGACAGCGTGCGATCCTGGCTGCTAAGACTGTCGAGTTCCAAACACGGCCCCACACTCGTAATCGCAATCGATGGCGGGGACGTAGCTGCACTGAAGACGGAACTCGACGAACTCACCTCCACCTTGTATGGAGCCAAGCTTCGAGTCGTCGTCGCGATCGATGACGGGCGAATCAAGTCGCTGACAATGAACAGCACTGGGCGCCAGCGAACGAGATTCGGCAATCTTGTGGCAGAGCCAATTTCAGTCGGTCTGTTAGACGACACTGAATTCCGTGATATGGCTCAGACGTTCAGCGTGTTCCGTGTCGGATTCATGAGGGGAGCACGTCGTGCGCTCGAGTATCGCGCGCTCTGGTTCCTTCGATCGGTCGCGGCGGAGGTAATCTCTGCCCACGAGTATAAGAATCAAAATGTTGAGGCGCAGTTGCCGAGCATGGCTGGGCTTGAAACTGATTCGGCACGTGAGAAATAGATTTGAGGGTGACGTCCGGCTTCTTGGCTGTTTCCATAGCCTTGCGAAGGCTGTGCTTTCCGACGCAAATGAGCGAGGGTCGAGATCAGCGGAATTTCCGCTCGCCCGGCTTTATGCGTACATGTGTCGATTCGATACTGCTCGCCAAAACCTGCCTGACGCGGATTACGCATGGCTGAACGAGGCTGGCTACATAAGGAACCCAACCTTGGACCAAAACGCAATGGCTGCGATGCCAAGTAGCATGAGTGGCAGAGAGGATGGCTCAGGGACTGGGATTGGAATATTTGGGAACGAAAACGGTGTCAGAGTGAGCAATTCCGGATCGCTGACTGCAAACTCACTGCCTATTCTGACATCACTGTAGCTCGCTGTTTCCCACCCTAGATGGTAGGGGTCACCAAAGTTGAGTTGATTGTATGTAGTGAACGAAGCAGCGGAACCAGCGTTGCCGGAAACGTTGAGTGAGTACAGGACAAAGCGCAACATCTCTCCTGGCTCAATGGTGACAAGTGTGAAAGGCTAGGGCCTTGCGCCTGGGGTGTGCTACCGACCCTTCTTCAAGAAAGTCGGTCGCTTCGACTGTTTTTCAGGAGTACTCTTCAAAATATCTCGTCCACGGCGGGCTCATTGCCACACGATCAGCGGTTGCGCTGGCTGGGAAACAGAAATCTCTTCGGGGTGCGTAGTCTCGTTTGTGAGAAGCGCAGGCCTAGCGTTGCGCGGCAGGCGACATGCGACACGTACACGCCGAGCGTGGGCGTGGTCCGTCGCCGCGCTAGGCTTTCGTCATGACCTCCAATGCTAGAGCAAGTTCGGCGGCACTCCTCAGGTGACTCGCAATGCCAACGATCAAAGGACCACGATTGCACGACGCGTGGCGCAAAACCGCCGCCGACCGCGAAGAGGATGCCGCGAGTCTGTTCGGCTATTACCTTATCAAGCATTGCCGCGACGAGGCGCTCTCAAAACTCGAACTTGCCACAGTTGTTTCGCGGTCCGACGTGGTCGACGCGGTTGATACTGCGTTACACAACATGATGGATCTGTTGGAGGGGTTCTGGCCGCTCGACGCAGGTGGTGGCAAGCAGCTTGCACTCGCCCTCCATGTACTAGTGACCAAGCAAGGCCAGACTGCCGAGGATCTGCAGGTGTCTCCGAGCCAAATAGACTTGCCAATTGGCTACTGGGCGTGGGTCGAAGCCTATGGGTCAACGCCGAGAGAGAGTCGCTAAGTAGGTCATCGCAGCCGCTCAACAAGCAGTCGCAGCGCACCGCGACGTCGGCAGGCACTCCTGACTCAATGATCCAGGCTCTGCGAAGTGCGCGTCCAGCGGTCCATCCAGCCGAGCACCTCGTCGAACCACTGGACGACATTGCGGGGTCGACGGGCACCGTGGCCCTCATCCGGAAAGACGACGAGACGAGATGGAACGCCGCGCAGCTGGAGAGCAGTGAATGCGGCAAGAGCCTGAGTATAGGGCGTGCGGAAGTCGTTCTCGCCCGTGACGACGAGCTGGGGGGTTCGCCACGAGGCTACGAGATTGACCGGATTCGAAGCTTCGTAGTCTGAGGGCGCTTCGAAGTAGAGCTGGTTCCCATGGTCCCATCGATCCGCCCAAAGCTCATCCGTCTCGTAGACCATGGCGCGCACATCGAATACCCCGTCGGCCTGCACCAGGCATTTGAAGCGCTCGGGCCACGTTCCTTCGATCCAATTCATCATGTAGCCGCCGTACGACCCGCCGATCCCACAGACGGCGTCGCTGTCCAGGTCATCGAAGCTGCGCGTCGCGGCCGCCAGGCCGAGCTTGAGATCCTCCAGAGGCTTGCCGCCCCAGTCACTATTGACGGAGTCCACGAAGGACTGGCCATAGCCGACGCTTCCGTGGAAATCGATGGACACGCTGGCGTAGCCGCGGCCCGCCCAAACGAGTCGATTCATGAGGATCGCCCAGCTATCACTGGCGGTGGACTGCGGCCCGCCGTGCACCAGAAGAGCCACCGGGGCTTTTGAATGTCCAGGCACTTTCGCGGGTCGCATCACGATGCCCCACACGAGGTCGCCGCCAGCGCCCTTGAACGAGAAGCGGTTGACTGGCGCGCGATCCACGTTGGCGAGCCGATCACGATTGACGAAGGTCAACTGTCTGAACCGGCCTTGCGCGGTTCGCAGCCAGAGATCCGGGGCGGCCGTGAGACTGTCCTGGAGATAGATCACGCTGCCATCCGCGAGGGGACGCACGTCGCTTACGTGCCCACGCGGAGTCAGTCGCTGAATCCGTCCGTCAGACAACGCGATCTGAAAGCATGGGTGATCGAGTTGCTCGGCCGCAGTGACATAGACGGATCTTGAATCGAGCGCCCAGGCGATAGAGTCGATCGACCGATCCCAATCCAAGGTGAGTGGATGCACGCGACCGCTCGCGAGCTCGCGGACCATCACTATTCCGCGATCCGCTTCGTACCCGGGTCTTGTAGTTGCAATCCACGCCAGCCAGCGACCATCGGGTGAGATCGCCGGTTTGGTGTCGATCGCAGGATTTCCAGGCGTCAATTTCGTTGGCGCTGCGGAGGCATCCGTCTGCACAGCGAAGATGTCGAAGTTGATTGAGAGCGCCTCGTTGTCACCTGGTTCGCGCAGAGCGAAATAGATCGTACGACCGTCAGGAGCCCAGGCAATTTCGTCCTCCTGGCCTGCGGGTTTGCTCGGGATGTCCCCCTCGAGTCCGCCGGCGATTGCGCGGCTGACACCTGCTGCCTTGCCCTGTGCCAAAGGTAAGAGAAACAGTTGCGAGCGTTGCCCATCCTGCCACCGATTCAGGTGTCGGACGAACAGCCGCTCGTAGATGCGGGCGCTTCCGCCGCCGTCGTCATTGGCAGCTCGAACGTTCAGAGACGTCGCGCCGACTGGGCGGTCCGCCCACACGAGGATTGCGTCCGCGTTCGGTGAGATCAGAAATCCTGAGATGTCGTCGTCGCCGGTCATCTTCGTCGGCGCGCCGCTCCCGGCCGCGACGCTCCATACGGCCGACGTCGCATCGCCGGTCCGTGCAAGGAAATACAGTCGCCCATCGGACCCGAACGTGGGCATCCGCAAGTCGGCTCCTTGGACCATGTCAAGCTTTTGCGGAGCCCCGTCTCGCTGAGCGAGGTCTAGTCGCCACAGCGACTCGTGACGTCGATTCGATGCGAGGTCCGTCTCGATTTGCGCCCACACGAGCCATCGGTCGTCCCTGGAAACCGCCGGGTGTTCGATCTGCGAGAGACTCACCAGGTCCCGGGCTGTCAGGGGACGTGCGAGCCCAGCCGTGGGCAGGAGGGCGATTGCTAGCACCGCGAGGCAAGGCAGTTTCATCGGCATGCGTCAGCTCGCAACAGAAAAAGGTTGCGCAGTACTGTCGCACGGCGCAGGAATTGCGCAAAGCCGCCGGCGGTCGCCTTGGAGCGGAAGATCTGCTTGCCGGCGCCGCTCTTCGCATCCGCCACCCAGATTTCGAACGGCCCAGCACCGGTGATGTCCTGCAGCTCGCTTACCTGGCGCCGGCGATGCGAATAAAGGCCACGCGTGTGCCATCGGGAGACAGGCACATGAACCGCAACGCCCGCAACCAGCCATCGCACAACTGCACAGTGTTCGCGACGGCGTCTATTAGAATGCGGAATTTCTGCAGACCCGTGTGCTTCGCACCTTGACAGCCGCATGCCGAGATAGCCCTTGCA
>Ga0111538_10009040_pt1 | contig 13326 bp, 11 predicted proteins | sample SoiMethybrSBSTD1_FD_79669 | JGI IMG/M metagenome (GOLD analysis project Ga0111538, IMG submission 79669) | Bulk soil microbial communities from a Populus tree surrounding site in Tennessee, USA - Soil MetaG P. TD hybrid SBSTD1 (version 2)... | ecosystem: Environmental > Terrestrial > Soil >...
GCCGCTCATCATGGCGATCCTCGGCGTGCTGGTCGGCAGCCTCGTCATCGCGATGTACCTGCCGATCTTCAAGCTGGGCGCCGTGGTCTGACCGGGACCGGCGGCGTGGCCCTGGTCGCGGCCAATCCCGCCGTCTTCGCGGCGGTGGCCTTCCTGTTCGGGCTCGCGATCGGCAGCTTCCTCAACGTCGTCATCTACCGCCTCCCGCGGGTGCTCGAGCGCCAATGGCGCGCGCAAGCGGCCGAGCTCGAAGGCAGGCCGGCACCGGCCGCCGGCGAGGCCTACAACCTCGTCACGCCGCGCTCGCGCTGCCCGTCCTGCAACGCCCCGATTCGCGCCGTCCACAACATCCCCGTGCTGAGCTATATCGTGCTCGGCGGAAAGTGCTCGGCATGCCGCGCGCCGATTTCCCCGCGCTATCCGCTCGTCGAGCTGGCAACGGCGGCCGCTTTCGCAGCGGTCGCCTGGCATCTCGGATTCGGGCTGCCGGCCGCGCTCGGGCTCGTCTTCACCGCGTACCTCATCGCGTTGACCGGCATCGACATCGACCGACAGCTGCTGCCGGACGTGCTGACGATTCCGCTGATGTGGATCGGGCTGATGGCAAGCCTCGCGTACGCTCCCGGCGACCTGTCGCCGCCCGTGGCGCTCCGCGACGCCGTGATCGGCGCAGTCGCCGGCTACGTGTTCCTCTGGCTCGTGTTCCAGCTCTTCCGCCTTGTCACCGGCAAGGAAGGCATGGGCTACGGCGACTTCAAGCTGTTCGCGGCGATCGGCGCCTGGCTCGGCTGGCAGATGCTGCCGCTCGTGCTGCTGCTCGCCGCCTTCGTCGGCGCAGCCGCCGGACTCGCCATGATTGCGGCCCGCCGGCTCGGACGCGGCGTGCCGATACCTTTCGGTCCCTACCTGGCGGGCGCGGCGTGGATCGCCCTGCTCTGGGGCCCCGGCATCGTCGATCGCTACCTCGCGTTCGCGGGACTGCGCTGAGCCGCGATGCTGCGCATCGGGCTCACCGGCGGGATCGCGAGCGGCAAGTCGACCGTGGCGCAGCTTTTCGCCGCGCACGGCGCGACGGTCATCGACACCGACGCGATCGCTCACGATATCGTCGAGCCCGGCACGCCCGGCCTCGCCGCGCTCGTCAGTGCGCTCGGCAGCACGATCCTCGACGAAGGCGGCCGGCTCGATCGTGCGGAGCTGCGCCGGCGCGTATTCGCGGTCGCCGCGACGCGCCGCGAAGTCGAGGCGATCCTGCATCCCGCAATCGTCGCGGAGCTCGAGCGCCAGTCGCGCCAAGCGCCCGGGCCTTACCAGGTGTTCGTGATCCCGCTCCTCGTCGAGAGCCGGCTGGAGCGCATCGTCGACCGAATCCTCGTCGTGGACTGCCCCGAGGAAGAGCAGCTGCGGCGCCTGATGGCGCGCGACGGCGAGAGCCGGGAGTCGGGGCTCCGGATGCTCGACGCACAGGCGCCGCGCGAGCGGCGGCTGGCCGAGGCCGACGACGTCATCGACAACGGCGGGGCAGTCGCGGCCCTGCCCGCCCAAGTCGCCGTACTTGACCGCCGGTATCGCGACCTGGCGGCCCGGCACTGAGGAATCGCCGGGACAGCGTAGCGCCCGTCACAACTCGCAAGGTTTACGCCCATGGAACCCCTGCCGCAAAATAGGCCCATGTTCGAGGCCGCGCCGGAACCGAGGCCAGACTCGGAGCCCATCGTCTACGAGCAGCCGCTCAACGAGCGGATGCGCGCGTTCATGCGCCTCGAGTTCCTGTGGCAGCAGCTGTCCTACCATGCCGGCCAGACGAATGCCTGGTCGAGCCGCGCGGCTGTCGCCGGGCTCCTCGAGATCCTCGCGATCACCTCGCGCGGCGACTCGCGCGGGGATGTGCTGAAGGAGCTCGAGCGCCAGATGTCGGCGCTTAAGGACTTCCAGAACCGGCCGGGCGTCGACACCGGCCGGCTTCGCGCGGTGCTCTCGGCACTGATGCGCCGCCGCGAGGAGCTGAACGCGGCGGGCGCGAACTTCATGCAGAAGCTGCGCGAGTCCGAGTTCCTGAACGCGATCAAGCACCGGAGCGCGATCCCGGGCGGCACCTGCGAGTTCGACCTGCCGGACTTCTTCCACTGGCTCTCGCTCGATGCCGACACGCGCGAGGCGGACCTCGCAGCCTGGATCGCGACGATTCGCCCGCTGTGCGAGTCGATCTCCGAGCTCCTGTGGATCACGCGCGAGAACGCGCGCCCGACCGAGGAGACTGCAACAGGCGGCAGCTACCAGATCGTGTTCGAGCGCGACCGGCAGGTGCAGCTCCTGCGCATCACGTTGCCGGGTGCGTCGCGCCTGTTCCCGGAGGTGAGCGGCAGCCACCACCGCTGCTCGCTGCGCTTCCTGCGCTGGAGCAACGTGCATAGCCGGCCCGTGCAGGCGAGCGAGGATGTGACGTTCGTGCTCGCGACCTGCTACTAGGCCGCTTTGGCCATGTCGGGCACCCATCCGAGGAGCGCAATGCTGGCGCGCATCACGAGCCGGCTCGGGGCGGGCTGCGTCGCGGCATACTTCCTTCTCGCGAGCGGCGCGGCCGGAGCCGGTCCCGCGGCGATCGAGGCCGAGGTAGCGAGGCTCGCGCAGGGCGCGGGCGGAGTCACCGGGGTCGCCGCTTGGATGCTCGACGGCAAGGGACCCCGCGTGCTCGTCAACGCGCAGGAGCGCTATCCGATGGCGAGCACCTACAAGGTCGCCATCGCCGGCGCGGTGCTCGCATCAGTCGATTCGGGGCGGCTTGACCTGGGACAGATGGTGACGATCGAGCCCGCGGATCGCGTACCGTCCGACCTCATCGCGGACCGTCTGGTGCATCCCGGCATCAGCCTGTCGGTGCACAACTTGCTCGAACTGATGCTCACCGAGAGCGACAACACGGCAACCGACGTCCTGATGCGGCTCGCCGGGGGGCCGCAAGCCGTGACCGGCTGGGTGTTGGGCCAGGGAGTGGCTGATCTGCGGGTCGATCGCAACACGTACGCACTCATTCGGGAATTCCTCCAGCTTCCCCCGGGCCCGCTGGGCGAGACCTTCGAAGCGGCGCTCAAGAAGGACCCTAGCCTCGAAGAAAAGACGACCCTTCCCGATCCGGCTTTCGACGACGATCCGCGCGACACGGCGACGCCGGTTGCCATGGCCGAGCTCATCACCCGCATCTTCAACGGCGCGGCCCTGAGCGCCGAAAGCACGAAGCACATCGTCGAGATCATGGAGCGCTGCCGGACCGGGGAGGCGCGCCTGCCAGGCCGGCTGCCGCCCGGATCCGTGATAGCGCACAAGACCGGCACGATCGGTGGCACGGTCAACGACGTCGGGGTCGTGACATTGCCCGGGGACGGCAAGCGTCTCGTCATCGCAGTGTTCATCAAGAAGAGCGACAAGCCGGTCGAGGAGCGCGAGCGTGCGATCGCCGAGATCGCCCGCTCGGTGCGCGACTACTACCTGTTGCAGGACTGACGGGAGCCACGGCCGCCATGACTCGCGAAACCCGCTGCCCGCGCTGCGGCACGCGCCGCGAATGGACCGAGAATCCCTGGCGGCCGTTCTGCAGCGAGCGCTGCAAGCTCATCGACCTCGGCGGATGGCTCACCGAGAAGAACTCGATTCCGGGCGATACCGCCGAAATCCCGGAGGCAGAGGAGCCGAAGCACTAGGCCGATACGGTTCAGCTGCCTCCCGGCATGCCCAGGGCTTTCGTCAGAAATGCCCACTGGTTGGCCCAGTCCTCCACCTGCATCCACGTCGGCTTGCCCGCGCCGTGTCCCGCGCGCGTTTCGATGCGGATCAGCACCGGGTTTGCACAGGCCTGCGCGTACTGGAGCGCGGCGGCGAACTTGAAGCTGTGCCAGGGCACGACGCGGTCGTCATGGTCCGCGGTCGTCACGAGTGTCGGCGGGTAACAGCGTCCCGGCTTCAGGTTGTGCACCGGCGAATACGCGGAGAGCGCCTTGAACTGGCCCGCGTCCTCGACCGTGCCGTAATCCGACGACCAGGCGTAGGCGTTCGCGCTCGCGGTGTGGTAGCGCAGCATGTCCATCACGCCGACACCCGGCAGGGTCGCGCCGAAGAGCTCCGGGCGCTGCGCGAGGACCGCGCCGACCAGCAGGCCGCCGTTGCTGCGGCCGTGGATGGCAAGCTTCGCCGGCGAGGTGTAGCCCTTCGCGATCAGCCACTCGGCCGCCGCGATGAAGTCGTCGAACACGTTCTGTTTCTTCGTCTTGGTGCCGGCGTCGTGCCAGTCCGCGCCGTACTCGCCGCCGCCGCGCAGGTTCGCGACCGCGTAGATGCCACCGCGCTCGAGCCAGGCTGCGACTGCTGCGCTGTACGTGGGCGTCAGCGACACGTCGAATCCGCCGTAGCCGTAAAGCAGCGTCGCGTTGCTGCCGTCCAGCTTCGTGTCCTTGCGGCGCGTGATGAACATGGGCACGCGCGTGCCGTCCTTGCTCTGGTAGAACACCTGCTCGGTGGAATACGGCGACGGGTCGAAGGACACCGTCGGCTTGCGGAACTGGCTCGCCTCGTCCTTCGCGACGTCGTAGCGATACAGCGCAAGCGGCGTCAGATAGTCCGTGTAAGCAAAGAAAGTCTCGGATTCCGACGGCGTGTCCGGGAAGCCGATTGCCGTGCCCTGGCCGGGCAGGCGGATGTCGCGCACGTGACTGCCGTCCTTTCCATAGACCGCGAGGTGCGTGCGCGCGTCCTCGAGGTAACTCGCGACGACGAAGCCGCCGACCAGGCTCGCCTGGTACAGCGTCGGCTTCGCCTCCGGCACGACCTCGACCGGTGCGGGCGACGCCGGATCGATCGCGATCACGCGGCCGCGCGGCGCGCCCTGCGTCGTGCGGAAATAGAGCTTCCCGTCCATGGCGCCAAGGAAGTCATAGATGCCGTCCCACTTGTCGAGCAGGCGCACGACCGGCGCGTCCGGTTTCGACAGATCGCAAAGGTGGATCGCGTTGCTGTCGAAGCCGTAGGAGACGACGAAGACGAGCCAGCGGCCGTCCTCGGTCACGATGCCGTAGGGGTTGTACCGCGGGTTGTCGGTGATGGCGTAGACCTTCTCGTCGACGGCCTGGGCGTCGCCGAGCTTGTGGCGGTAGACGCTGACCTGCTGCTGGTCGTCGCCCTTGCCGTCCGCGCCTTTCGGGTAGCGCGAGTAGTAGAAGGCGCTCGCGTCCGGAAGCCAGGACACGCCGGTGAACTTGGTATCGCCGATGACGTCCGGCAGGTCGCGGCCGGTTTCTACGTCGCGTACGTGCCAGGTGTCCCAGTCCGTGCCGCCATCCGATACGGCATAGGCGACGTAGCGGCCATCCGGGCTTACGGAATAGTCCGCGAGCGAGGCCGTCGCGTCGACTGACAGTGTGTTCGGGTCGACCAGAACCTTCGGCGCCGCATCGAGCGCGCCCGACCAGTAAAGGATGCCCTGGTTCTGGCTGCCACTTTTCTCGACGTAGAAATAGCGGCCGCCTTTCTTCACCGGCATGCGCGACTTGTCGTCGAGCCAGCTGTAGCCGTACTGCGGGTAGTCCCAGAGCTCGGCGAGACGCTTCCTGATCGCCTCTCGCGCCGGGATCGCGTTGAGGTAGGGCTCGGAAACGGCATTCTCTGCCGCGACCCAGGACGAGAGCGCCGGCGAGTTCGACTCCATCCAGCGGTACGGGTCCGCGACCTCTCTGCCGTGCAGCACGTCAACGGTCGTGCCGCGCTCGGCGGCGGGATAGTGCAGGACGCCGGCGGCGCCTGAGGTATCGGCCGCGGCGCTCATGCCGGATGCAGCCAGCAGCCAGGCCGTCGCAAGGACGGATATGACATGACGGTACACCGTGCTTACACTCCGGGTGGGTGAGGCGCGCAGTCTACATCGGATTCACGGCAGCCCTGTTCCTTGCCCAGGCGCAGGCGAAGGACCTTCCGGTCGAGCGACTTTTCGATGCGCCGGACCTGCAGGGACCGTCGCTGCGCCAGATGCGCTTCTCGCCCGACGGCAAGCTCGTCTCCTACCTTCGCGCGCGTGACGACGCGCCGGCGTTGTTCGACCTCTGGGCCTACGACGTCGCGCGCAAGACGCACCGCCTGCTGGTGGATTCGCTCGTCCTGTCGCCAGCAGGCGAAAAGCTCTCCGCCGAGGAGGAAGCGCGGCGCGAGAGGCAGCGCATCGCCTCGCTCCGCGGCATCGTCGACTACCAGTGGGCGCCCGACTCGAAGGGCCTCCTCGTGCCGCTCGCCGGCGACCTCTATTACTACGACCTCACGAAGCCGGTCGAGGGCGCGGTGCGCCGGCTCACGACGAGCGACGCCTTCGAGACCGACCCGCAATTCTCGCCGCACGGCCGCTATGTCAGTTTTGTCCGCGACCAGGACCTGTACGCGGTCGAGCTCGCGAGTGGCGCCGAACGTCGCCTGACGACGGGCGGCGGCGGGCTCGTCAGCCAGGGCGTCGCGGAATTCGTGGCGCAGGAAGAAATGAATCGCGACACCGGCTACTGGTGGTCGCCCGACGAGAAGCACCTCGCGTTCGCGCGCGTCGACGAGTCGCCGGTCGCCGAAGTCGAGCGCTTCGAGATCGACGCCGCGGGCGTCCGCGTCTTCAAGCAACGGTATCCCGCGACCGGGCAGGCCAACTCGAAGGTCACACTCGCGATTCTCGCGCTCGACGGCGGAGCGGTCGCCTGGTGCGACCTCGGCAACGATGACTACTACCTCGCGCGCGTCGAGTGGTATCCCGAGAGCAACCGGCTGCTCGTGCAGCGCGAGGCCCGCGACCAGAAGCGGCTCGACGTCCTTTCCTATCCGGTGACCGGTGGCGAGGCGCGTCAGCTCTTCTCGGAGCGCCGCGACACCTGGGTGGATCTGCACGACGACATCTACTTCCTGCCCGAGCGGCAGGAGATTCTGTGGGCCTCCGAGCGCAGCGGCCACAACCATCTCTATCTGTACGACTACGGCGGCGTGCTGAAGGGCCCCGTGACTGCCGGCGACTGGGACGTGCTCGGGGAAGGGCAGGCGCCGGCAGTGCGCGGAATCGACGAGCGCCGCGGCAAGGTCTACTTCATGGCGACGATCAAGACGCCGCTCGAGCGGCACCTGTACGTAGCCGACCTCGACGACGGCCCGAAGCGCGCGCCGGTGGCGCTCACCGCCGGCGACGGCTGGGACAATGTCACGATGACGACGGACACGAAGCGCTTTCTGCTCGGCTACAGCGACCCTGCCCAGCCGCCGCAGATTTCGCTGCACGACAACACGGGCCGGCGCCTCGACTGGCTCGTCGAGAACCGGATCGACGCGAATCATCCGTACGCGCCGTATCTCGACCGCCACGTGCTGCCGGAATTCGGCACCATACCTGCAGCCGACGGCACGCCGCTCTATTACCAGCTGCACAAGCCCGCGGACTTCCAGCCGGGCAAGCGCTATCCCGCCGTGCTGTTGGTGTACGGCGGCCCGACCGTGCAGACGGTGACGCGGCGCTGGGGCGAGCGCCGCGGCAGCCAGACCGCGCAGCTGTTCGCGCAACGCGGCTACGTCGTGTTCGCGCTCGACAACCGCGGCTCGGGCGGCCGCGGCCAGAAGTTCACGGAAGCGCTGTATCACCACCTCGGCGGCGTCGAGGTCGAGGACCAGCTGAAAGGCGTCGCCTGGCTGAAATCGCTGGCGTTCGTGGATCCCGGGCGAGTCGGCGTCTACGGCTGGAGCTACGGCGGATACATGACGCTGATGCTGCTAGGCCAGTCACCGGGCACGTTCAAGGCGGGCGTCGCCGGCGCGCCGGTGACCGACTACCGGCTCTACGACACGCATTACACCGAGCGCTACATGGGCACGCCGCAGGAGAACCCGGAGGGTTACCGCGTCTCCAACGTCCTGACGTACGCGGGCAATATCCGCGACCGACTCCTCATCATCCATGGCATGGCGGACGACAACGTACTGTTCACGAATACGACGCTGCTCATTCCCGCCCTCGTCGCGAGCGGGCAGCCGTTCGAAGTCGTCCCCTACCCCGGCAGCAAGCATGCCGCGCTCAGCTTCCGCGATACCGGGATCCATGGCTGGAAAACGATCCTCGACTTCTTCGACCGCACGCTGAAGCCTGACTAGCAGCCTCCTGTCACCTCAGCGACGCACGGCGCATCCATGGGCACCGAGCTGTTGGAGGCGCTCCAACCGCCGCGCGTCGGCGTACCAGCCCGCGAAGACCGGCCGGCCGAGGATGATACAAAGCCGCTCGAGCAGGCTTTCCGACATCGGGCCTTCGTCGGGCGCGATCACGAGGAAATGCGCACCCTCGGCGACGGCCTCCGCCGCGGCTTCCGCGTCCACGCAATGCGCGCCGACGAGAAAGGCGCCGCTGCGGTCCACGTGCAGGCTCTGTCCGGTCCAGCGCAGCACGACGCCGTCGCAGCCGGCCATCGCGGCGACGCGGACCGCGTCGACGTCTGCGCCCATGACGAACACGCGATGGCGCGCGGCGCGTGCCGCGTTGACCGCGTCCTTGCCCGGCGCCGCGTCGCCCTCTTCGAGGTAAGGCCAGAGGATCGTCTGCGCGGCGCTGCCGCGGATCGACTGCAGCGACTCGTCGCGGCCGAGGACGCGCGCGAGTCTCGGTACGCGAAGCGCCGTCACGATCGCGCGGTCGGCCTCGATCAGGTCGTGCTTCGGCAGCTCGTCGGGATGCGCCCAGGCGAGCGCTTGCGCATCGAGCGCCTGTGGCTCGCCGTCATAGGCGGTGACCTCCCAGACATCGAGCAGCACGCGGCGGTCGGGATATTCGTGGCGCAGGCGGATGAGCGGGCGCGCCGCGCGCACGGAGACGCCGAGCTCCTCGGCGAGCTCGCGCTTCAGTCCCTCCAGGGGCTGCTCGCCGTTTGCGAGCTTGCCTCCGGGAAACTCCCAGCGTCCCGCCATGTGGCGCCCACGCGGCCGCTGCGCGATCAGGATGCGGCCCTCGCGGTCCGTAATCGCGCCCGCCATAACGTGGATTTCCGCCGGAATCCCCATCCCTGGCCCGCCTGAAGCCGCCCAGGAAAGAGTTTAGCCGCCCGCGCGCTGCAGCGCTCCGTGGCAGTGCTTGAACTTGCGCCCCGAGCCGCAGGGGCATGGCTCGTTGCGCCCGACCTTGCGCTCGGTGCGCACGAAAGGTGCGGCCTCCGCCAGCTCGGCTGCCGGCTGCGCGCGCTCGACAGCCGACACGGGCGGCGGCGGCGCCTGCGACGAAAGTTCCGGCGGCGCGGCGTGCTGGAGTTGCATGCGCGCCTGCAGACGGCGCTGGCGCTCGGCTTCTTCCCGCTCGATCTCCTCTTCGGTTCGCACCTGCAGGCGCTGCAGCATCATGACGCTGTCGCTGCGGATGCGGTCGAGCATCGCGGTGAAGAGCGCGAAGGCTTCGCGCTTGTATTCCTGCTTCGGGTTCTTCTGCGCGTAAGCGCGCAGGTAGATGCCCTGGCGCAGGTAGTCCATCGCGGCGAGGTGCTCGCGCCAGTGCAGGTCGAGCTGCTGCAGCATGACCGCGCGCTCGAGATGGCGCATGAGCGGCGCGCCGTACTGGCGCGTCTTCTCGTCGTACGCCGCCTCGATTGCCCCGAGCAGCCGGGCGCTCGCGTCGGCGCCGTGACGGGACGGGTCCTCGGCCAGCCAGGCTGCGAGCCCGGTATTCACGCCGAAGTCGCGCTCCATGGCCTGCTCGAGGCCGGCGACGTCCCATTGCTCCTCGACGCTCTCCGGCGGGATGTGGCCGGCGACGATCCCGCCGACCACCTCGGCGCGGACGTCCCTGATGACTCCGGCGATGTCGTCGGTCGACATGATCTCGGTGCGCTGACGGTAGATGACCTTGCGCTGGTCGTTTGCGACGTCGTCGTACTCGAGGAGGTTCTTGCGCGCGTCGAAGTTGTGCGACTCGACCTTGCGCTGCGCGCGCTCGATCTGGCGCGTCAGCATGCCGCTCTCGATCGCCTCGCCTTCCTTCATGCCGACCGTCTTCAGCAGCGACTTGGTGCGCTCCGGGTCGCCGAAGATGCGCATCAGGTTGTCTTCGAGCGACAGGTAGAAGCGGCTCGAGCCGGGGTCGCCCTGGCGGCCGGAGCGGCCGCGGAGCTGGTTGTCGATGCGCCGTGACTCGTGCCGCTCGGTGCCGACGATGTGAAGCCCGCCCGCGGCGATCACCTGCTCGTGCAGCGCCTGCCATTCGTTCTCGAGCTCGCGCGCGCGGCCGGCGAGCTGCTCTTCCGTCATCACCCCGTCCTTGCGGAGCTGGTCCACCTGGCGCGCGACGTTGCCGCCGAGCACGATGTCGGTTCCGCGTCCGGCCATGTTGGTTGCGATCGTGACGTTTCCGGGCCGGCCGGCCTGGGCGACGATCATCGCCTCGCGCTCGTGCTGCTTCGCGTTCAGCACCTGGTGAGCGACGCCCGCCTGCTTGAGGTGGCTCGAGAGCTTTTCCGAGGTCTCGATCGAGGTCGTGCCGACCAGCGCCGGCTGGCCGCGTTTCACGCAGTCGCGGATGTCCTCGATGATCGCGTCGAACTTGTCGGACTGGTTCAGGTAGACGAGGTCCGGCATGTCCTTGCGGACCATCGGCTTGTGGGTCGGCACCACGACGACCTCGAGCCCGTAAATCTGCTGGAACTCGAAGGCCTCGGTGTCGGCCGTGCCGGTCATGCCGGCGAGCTTCTGGTACAGGCGGAAGTAGTTCTGGAACGTGATCGAGGCGATCGTCTGGTTTTCCTCGCGGATGCGGACGCCCTCCTTCGCCTCGACGGCCTGGTGCAGCCCGTCGGACCAGCGCCTCCCGATCATCGTGCGCCCGGTGAACTCGTCGACGATGATCACCTCGCCGCCGCGCACGATGTACTCGACGTCCTTCTGGTAGAGCACGTGCGCGCGCAGCGCCGCGTTCAGGTGGTGCATCAGGCGGATGCTGGCGGGGTCGTAAAGGCTCTCGCCCTCGCGCAGCAGGCCCGCCTCCTGCATGAGCTCCTCGGCCTTCTCGAAGCCGGACTCGGAGAGGTGGACCTGGCGCGACTTCTCGTCGGCGTAGTAGTCGCCTTCGCCCTCCTCGGTCTCCTGCCGCCGGAAACGCGGCACGAGCGCGTTGATCTTGACGTAGAGCTCCGTGCTCTCTTCGGCCGGGCCCGAGATGATGAGCGGCGTGCGCGCCTCGTCAATCAGGATCGAATCGACCTCGTCCACGATCGCGAAGTGCTGGCCGCGCTGCACGCGGTCCTCGAGCCGCGCGGCAAGGTTGTCACGGAGATAATCGAACCCGAACTCGTTGTTCGTGCCGTAGGTGACGTCGCAGGCGTAGGCGGCGCGCTTGTCCGCGGGCGACTGGCCGCTCGCGATGACGCCGACCGAGAGGCCGAGCAGCCGGTAGACCGGGCCCATCCACTCCGCGTCGCGCGCCGCGAGGTACTCGTTGACCGTCACGACGTGCACGCCCTTGCCGGCGAGCGCGTTGAGGTAGACAGGCAGCGTGGCGACCAGCGTCTTGCCCTCGCCGGTGCGCATCTCGGAGATCTTGCCGTCGTGCAGCACCATGCCGCCGATCAGCTGCACATCGAAGGGCCGCATGCTGACTGCGCGGCTCGCGGCCTCGCGCGCGGTGGCGAACGCCTCCGGCAGGATGTCGTCGAGCGTCTCGCCCGCAACGAGGCGCGCGCGCAGCTTGTCGGTGCGGGCTCGGAGTCCCTCGTCTGTCTCGGCGGTGAGCGCTTCGGCGAAGCCGTTCGCCTGCCTGACGCGCTCCGCGTAGCGCCGCAACAGCCGCTGGTTACGGCTGCCGAATAACCGGGTGAAGATGTTCAACACGCGCCTGGGACCTCGGGGCGTAGGGACGCAAATACAAGGCGTCCCGGCCGAAAAGCCGATAGTTTACTACGACAGGTGACTGGAAATTTCGTTCGGCGGTCGGGGCTTAGCGCCGCACGAAGGACAGCGGGTTCATCGGCCGGCCGTCACGCAGCACCTCGAAGTGCACGTGCGGTCCGGTGGAGCGGCCGGTGGAACCCATGAGCGCGATCGGGTCGCCGCGCTTCACGGTCTGGCCCGGCTTCACCAGGAGCTTCGCGTTGTGCGCGTAGCGCGTGACGTAGCCGTTGCCGTGCGTGATCTCGACCATGCGTCCGTAGCCGCCATCGGTGCCGGTGTGGCTCACGACGCCGTCCGCGACCGCGAGGACCTGCGTGCCGGCGACGGCTGCGAAATCGATGCCGTGGTGGCTCGCCTGGTTTCCGTCGAAAGGATCCGTGCGCTGGCCGTACAGCGAGGAAATATAGCCTGACTCCACGGGGCGGCCGCCCGGGACGACCTGGCGCGCGAGCTCGCGCGTCATGATGAGGTTCTGCAGCGCCGTGAGCTGGCGGCGGCGGTCGTCGATCTGCGCGTCCATCGTGTCGAGCATCGTGTCGAGCGCCGGCACCACCGGCCCCTCGCCCGCGGTCTCGGGGCCGCCGACGGACGGCGGCTCGTCGAAGTCGAACTCGCCGCGCTTCAACTGCGCGACCTCGGTGAGCTGCTTGCCGAGCGCGTCGAGCCGGATCAACTGCGCCTGCATGCGCCCGACGCGAGTCGCGAGCGCGCCGACCTGGTCGTTGACGTCGCGCTCGATGCGTGCCAAGTCCTGCTGCTGGGCGTCGAGGTCCTCGTTCCAGCGCGAGACCGTGAAGTCGCCGAGAGGCCCGTCCGCACCCCAGCGCCCGCCGGCAAACCAGCCGCCAGCGACGAGGATGAGGACCGCGGCTGCGGCAGCGGTGTACGCGAGGACGCGCTTGAACGTCATAATGCGGGCGCCCTCTCGGGCCTTCCGGGATCCACGCACCTTGCCAAAAAAAGCCTTGCGCCTCAAGTACTTTGACATCTTGTCTGCCCGTCGGACAGGGCCTGCAAAATGAAAAAACCGACCGCCGTCAGCCACTTGCTGGAACAAGGCGATGGAATGTTACAGAAGCTGCGCAAGGGCACAGCTGAGGCCCAGCGCACACTTGTTGCCCTGAGGGCCCAATTGCCTCCCGAAATCGCGCAGGAAGTCTTCAGCGCCTCGCTCCGCGGGGCCACCCTCACCGCGTTCGTCGCAACCGCCGCCTGGGGCACACGGCTGCGTTATGTCGCGCCCAAGCTGCTGGACGGGCTCGGCGCAGCGCTCGGGACGCCGGTCGAGGCAATAAAGGTGAAGGTCCGGGCGAAGCCGCGCTAGGCAGTTGCGGCGCCGGCGGCGGCGTAGGAGATCGGCGCTGCGCTCTCGTCGCGGAATGTCACTTCCTCCCAGGCCGACTCGTCCGC
>Ga0111538_10009041_pt1 | contig 13324 bp, 10 predicted proteins | sample SoiMethybrSBSTD1_FD_79669 | JGI IMG/M metagenome (GOLD analysis project Ga0111538, IMG submission 79669) | Bulk soil microbial communities from a Populus tree surrounding site in Tennessee, USA - Soil MetaG P. TD hybrid SBSTD1 (version 2)... | ecosystem: Environmental > Terrestrial > Soil >...
GCCCACCGTCACGAGGTCGCGCTGGCCCTGCATCATGCGGCTGAACTTCGCGAGGTTGGTCTTCAGCCAGTCCTGCTCGGTGTTGCGCTCGGTCGTGGCGCGCAGGTTGCCGATCATCGCGTTGATGTTGTCTTTCAGCTCGGACACTTCGCCGCGCGCATCGACCTGAATCGAGCGGGTGAGGTCGCCCTTGGTCACGGCGGTGGCGACTTCGGCGATGGCGCGCACCTGCGTCGTGAGATTCGCAGCGAGCAGGTTCACGTTTGCCGTGAGGTCTTTCCATGTGCCGGACGCGCCCGGTACGTTCGCCTGGCCGCCGAGCCGGCCTTCGACGCCGACCTCGCGCGCCACCGACGTCACCTGATCGGCGAACGTCGCGAGCGTGTCGGTCATGCTGTTGATCGTGTCGGCGAGCGCCGCCACTTCGCCTTTCGATTCCACCGTCAGGCGCTGGCGCAACTCGCCGTTGGCGACCGCGGTCACGACTTTCACGATGCCGCGCACCTGGTTCGTCAGGTTGTTCGCCATCGTGTTGACGTTGTCGGTGAGATCCTTCCACGTGCCCGCGACGCCGGGCACCTGCGCCTGGCCGCCGAGCTTGCCTTCGGTGCCGACCTCGCGCGCCACGCGCGTCACTTCGGCCGCGAAGCCGTTGAGCTGGTCGACCATCGTGTTGATGGTCTCTTTCAGCTGCAGGATCTCGCCGCGCACGTCGACCGTGATCTTGCGCGACAGGTCGCCGCGCGCGATGGCGGTCGACACTTCTGCGATGTTGCGAACCTGACCCGTCAGGTTCGACGCCATCGAGTTGACGTTGTCAGTGAGATCCTTCCACGTGCCCGCGACGCCCGGCACGATGGCCTGGCCGCCGAGCTTGCCTTCGGTGCCGACTTCGCGCGCGACGCGCGTCACTTCGGCCGCGAAGCTGTTGAGCTGGTCGACCATGGTGTTCATGGTCTCTTTCAGCTGCAGGATTTCGCCGCGCACGTCGACCGTGATCTTGCGATTCAGGTCGCCGCGCGCGATGGCCGTGGCCACTTCGGCGATGTTGCGCACCTGGCCGGTGAGATTGGAGGCCATCGAGTTGACGTTGTCGGTGAGGTCCTTCCATACACCGCTGACGTCTTTCACTTCGGCCTGACCGCCGAGCTTGCCTTCGGAGCCGACTTCGCGCGCCACGCGCGTCACTTCGGCCGCGAACGCGTTCAGCTGGTCGACCAGTGTGTTGATCGTTTCTTTCAGCTGGCGAATCTCGCCGCGCACGTCCACCGTGATCTTGCGCGACAGGTCGCCGTTGGCGATGGCCGTGGCGACGTCCGCGATATTACGGACCTGGCCGGTGAGGTTCGAGGCCATCGAGTTGACGTTATCGGTGAGATCTTTCCACACACCGCTGACGCCTTTCACTTCGGCCTGACCGCCGAGCTTACCTTCGGTGCCGACTTCGCGCGCCACGCGCGTCACTTCGGACGCGAACGTATTGAGCTGGTCCACCATCGTGTTGACGGCTTCCTTCAGCTGCAGGATCTCGCCCTTCACGTCGACCGTGATCTTGCGCGACAAGTCGCCGCGCGCGATGGCCGTGGACACTTCAGCGATGTTGCGGACCTGGCCCGTGAGGTTCGAGGCCATCGAGTTCACGTTGTCGGTGAGGTCCTTCCAGGTGCCGCCGACGCCCGGTACGTTCGCCTGGCCGCCGAGCTTGCCTTCGGTGCCGACCTCGCGCGCCACGCGTGTCACTTCGGAGGCGAACGCTCGCAGCTGGTCGACCATGGTGTTCATGGTCTCTTTCAGCTGCAGGATTTCACCGCGCACGTCGACCGTGATCTTGCGCGACAGGTCGCCGCCTGCGATGGCGGTCGCCACGTCGGCGATATTGCGGACCTGGCCCGTGAGGTTGGATGCCATCGAGTTGACGTTGTCGGTGAGATCCTTCCACACACCGCTGACGCCTTTCGCTTCGGCCTGGCCGCCGAGCTTGCCTTCGGTGCCGACTTCGCGCGCTACGCGAGTTACCTCGGACGCGAACGTATTGAGCTGGTCGACCATCGTGTTGATGGTGTTCTTGAGCTCGAGAATTTCGCCTTTCACGTCGACCGTGATCTTGCGCGACAGGTCGCCGCGCGCGATGGCGGTCGAGACCTCGGCGATGTTGCGCACCTGGCCTGTCAGGTTCGAGGCCATCGAGTTGACGTTGTCCGTCAGGTCCTTCCACGTGCCGGCCACGCCGGGCACGATCGCCTGACCGCCGAGCTTGCCTTCGGTGCCGACTTCACGCGCCACGCGCGTGACTTCCGACGCGAACGAACGCAGCTGGTCCACCATCGTGTTGATGGCTTCCTTGAGCTGCAGGATTTCGCCGCGCACGTCGACCGTGATTTTGCGCGACAGGTCGCCGTTCGCGACCGCGATCGTCACTTCGGAGATGTTGCGCACCTGGCCCGTCAGGTTCGAGGCCATCGAGTTGACGTTGTCGGTGAGATCTTTCCAGATGCCGCTGACGTTCTTCAGCTCGGCCTGGCCGCCGAGCTTGCCCTCGGTGCCGACTTCGCGCGCCACGCGCGTCACTTCGGAGGTGAACGCGCCCATCTGCTCGATCATCGTGTTGACGATGGTCGCGGAACGCAGGAACTCACCGCGCAGCGGTTTGCCTTCGACTTCCAGCGGCACGTTCTGCGACAGATCGCCTTTCGCGACGGCGCTGATCGCGCGCGTCACTTCGGTGGTTGGCCACAACAGATCGTCGATGAGCGTGTTCGTCGAGCTTTCCATCGCGCCCCAGGCCCCGGAGCGGCGATCGACCGTGATGCGATGGCGGGTCTTGCCTTCCTTGCCGACCATCTGGCCGGCGCGCTCGAGCTCACGCGCGACGCGCTGGTTGGAGGCGATGATCTCGTTGAAGGTATCGGCGATCTTGCCGCCGATTCCGGTGCGGTCGCTCGGCAGGCGCACGGAGAAGTCGCCGTCGCGCACGGCTTGCAACGCCCGCAGCAGCTTCTTCAGATCGATGTCGGTGTCGACTTTGGCGCTGCTGCGGCGGCTGCCGTTCTTGCGCGCGAGTGCCCGTGAGGTACGGCTGCGCACTCGTTCTTGAGCTTCCATCGAGGGACTCCGCAACTTTCAGTCAGACAGGGGCACGCGAGTGCGCGTTCTGGGTCGGCGGACAGCCGGGCGAACATAAACAGGCGCTTATGGCAACGCAATAGAGCATGTAGCAATAGAGCATGTACTGGCGAGAACCGGCTTCTTTGACTACCGTGGCGCCCGTTCGAAGGCCTGGCTACGGTGTGGTAATTTTTTCAAGCTGTCCGGGAACTCCCCAGCCCGAGCGATAGTTCCCGCACCTGGGACAAACGGAGACAGGGATCTGGAAGCTCGTTCCTCGCCGCCCGACGCCGCGGTCTTAATGCGCGTCCAGCACGACAATCAACGACAGATCGTTGGCAAGCTGTTGCACGACCTCCGCAATCCCGTGCATTCGATCCGCATCAGCATGGAGCTGTTCGGCCGGCTGGCCCGGCGGACCGGCGACTTCGACAAGCTGATGGAGCGGGCGGCGCTCTATATCGAGCCCGCCGAGGGTGCCGTCGCCAGCCTGGTCGCGAACAGCGAGCGCCTGGCTCGCTATCTGACGGCGCCTGGCACGCCCGAAACCCAGACGGTGCAGGTCGATGAAGTGCTGACAGAGGTCACTGCGCTGCTGCGGGCGTCGAAGCGGCGCTTACAGGTGACCTGTACGTTGCCCGATCCGCCGACGCTCGCTATTCGCGCCGACCGGATGCGCTTATGTCATGTCCTCCTGCACAGCTGCCTCAACAATGCGGCGGCGGCAGTCGCGATTTCGGTTCGCTCGGCGAACGGCATGGCGGCGTTCGATCTGGCTTTTCAGGCCGCTGCCCCCGACCTGGCCGCGAGCGCGGCGCCCTTGAGTGCCGACGAGTTGCGCGTGATCGTCGAGACTGCGGGTGGCGCGCTGGTGGCGACCAGCGACGCGGCGCTCTCAATGACTTTTATGCGGGTGAGCGATCCGCCGCCCGGGTGATGACCGTCTTCACTTCTTCGATCAGCCGTCGCGGGTCGAACGGCTTCGTCCAGAACTGATCGAACAGAGCCTGCTCCTGCGGCGACGGCCCTTCGCGGCCGGTCAGCGCGATCAGCGTCGTGCCATTCAGTTGCGGGAGCTGCCGCAGCCGTTGCGCCAGCTCGTAGCCGTTCATTCCCGGCAGTCCGATGTCGATGAGCAGCAGCAGTGGGGTCGCGTGCTCGACGAATTGCAGCGCTGCCTCCGCGTCGCCGACGCTCTGCGCGGCGATGTCTTCGAGCTCCAGCAGCATGGTGAGGCTGGCGGCGGCGTCGGCGCTGTCGTCAACGATCAGGACTTGCACTGCGGTCGGCTTGTTCGTGTAGGTCAGGCTTTAGCCTGACTGCTCAACGTCGCGAATACAACTACCGAAATCGTGCTCATTCCGGCACGAAGTCGGGAAGCGCAAGAGCCGGGACTGCGCGTCGCCCCAAAATCTGCTGCGCCGCCTACTCGCGCGTGCGCGACACTGTCTCGGTTGGCGCCGCCGCTTCGTCGACGTAGCGGAAGCGCACCACGCCGTACAGCATCTCGTCCCACGTCTGCTGGCCCCACGGCACTTCGCGGTTCGGGTCCGGGTTCGCTTTGTTCTGCGATGAGTTGTCCCACGTCGTGCTGTGCGTGATCTTCGTGCCGGCCGGCAGCCGCTTCGGCGTCGCCAGCTCGTACGTCGTCTGCCAGTTGAAGTCGTAGTTCGGCACCGAGAGCAGCGTTTCCGTCGTGCCGTCCGGATACGTCGCGACGAAGTTCGACGCCTTGCCGCGGAAGTGCGAATGCGGCAGCAGGCTGTAGACGATGATGTCGCGATCGAACGTACGCGAGGCGGACTCGGTGTGAGCCTTGGTGTTCGCCGGAATCTTCAAGGAAGGCTTTGCCATCACGGCGCTGCGGAACTGGAACTGCGGCGCGTCCTTGCGGAAGTACAGGCCCATGCGGCTCACGTCGCGCGCCTGCTTGCCGGTCGCGGTGTAGTGCATCTGGAAGAAGAACTTCGCATCCTTCTTCATCAGGATGCCGGTCTGCGTCGGCAGCACCATCGGGCCGGCGCCGGGCACGTAGCCGCCCAGGCTTCCGCCCTCGCGAATGCCGGCGGCGTCGGAGCCCATCGTTGCGATGATGTGATGGAGCACCGTGCGATCGCCGGGCTGGAAGTCGACCGCGCGCACCCACACGTCGTGATCGAGCGGGTTCGCCACGCTCGGCATCTGGTACGGGATCGTGCCGGTCGCCGGCACGTCGAACGCCGGAATTTCGACGATCAGGTCGGGCTCGCCGAGCTGCCACTCGGGCCAGGTGCGCTTCAGCTCGGCGAGCGGGTCACCGCCGGCGCCGCGCGGTGAGCCGGCCTCGATCCAGTGCACCAGCGTCCTGATCTCGTCCTTCGACAGCGAGCGATCGTTCGAGAACGCCTGGTAGTGCGGATCCGCGTGCCACGGCGGCATGCGCTCCGTGCGGATGACCTCGCGGATCATCGGCGCGAAGCCCTTGATCATGTCGTAGCTGGTCATCTGCCACGGACCGATGCCGCCTTGGCGATGGCAGGTGACGCAGTTGTCGATCAGCATCGGCGCGATCGTTTTCGAGTATGAAATCTTCGCGTGCGCGGCTTTCTTGTCGCGCTCGGGCATCGCGATCGCGCAGCCCTTGGTCTCGACTTTCGCAGTCCTGATCGGCTGTCCCTGCATAAGGGATGCGAGCGCATCGCCCGCGCTCGACACCGGCCCACGATAAGCCAGCTTCCAGCCTTGCGGATTGATCACCAGCACTTCGCCGTTGCGCCGCAGGTCCAGCGCTTCGCCGATCAGCTGCGTCTCATCCAGCAGGATCGGCATGTCGATGCCCTGAGCGGCAGCTTCCTTGACGATCGCCGCGCTGGTGTCGCTCAGGTTGGAATCGATGAGCAGGACTTCGACGCCCTGCGAACGGTACTGGTCGCGCAGCGCCTTCAGGCCCGGCACGCCAGTCCGCGACGCCTCGCAACCGTTTCCCATTTCTGACGCGGAATGGGCCATGAGCACGACGGCTTTCATGTCCGAGAGGTAATAGAGCTCGCGCGAGCCGCCCTGGTGGTCGAGCAGCCGGAAGTTATCGACTGTCTCGCCCGGGCTCAGCGCGAAGGCCAGTCTTGCTGCGCAGAACGCCGCTATGCCGACGGCGAGTTTCGAACGCTGGTTCATGGAGTTGCAGTCCCGCTGCTTCAGATGCGCGGGAGTCTGCGACGCCGCGCGGATGCAAGTCCATCGGCCCGCGGCAGATTCCATGCAAAGAATCGTGTCGATCGGTGTCGATGGCGCCAACCCTCGCGCGTCGTGGGTCGTCACTTTCCATAGTCAGTGAGGACCTTCGTATGAGCGACCTGCAGATCATCGGCGCGCCGGCCAGCAACTTCGTCTGGGTGACGCGCATCGCGTGCGCGGAGAAGGGAGTGCCGTACACGCTCGTTCCAACCCTGCCGCATACCCCGGAGGTCAATGCGATCCATCCGTTCGGCAAGATTCCGGTGATGCGTCACGGCGCAGTCACGGTGTGCGAGTCCCGCGCGATCTGCACGTACCTCGACCGCGCGTTTCCCGGTCCGGCGCTGATCCCGGCCGATCCCGCGGCGGCGGCGCTCGTCGAGCAATGGATCTCGCTGATCAACACCGCCATCGATCCGGTGATGGTGCGGCAATATCTCCGGGCGTACTTCTTCCCGGCCACCGCCGACGGCAGTCCGGATCGTCCGGCGATCGACGCGGCGCTGCCCTCGATGCGCGCGCAGTTCGCAGTACTCGACGAGGCAGTGCGCGCGACCGGCTATCTCGCGGGCAACTCGTTCACGCTGGCCGACATCGACCTGTTGCCGATTCTCTTTTATATGAACAAGATGCCGGAGAGCCGCGGCATGCTCGCCGACGCGCAGCATCTCAAGTCGTACTTCGAGCATCACATGGAGCGCCCGAGCATCAAGCGCACGTTCCCCGAGTCGCTGCCGGAGCGGTTCGTACACGTGCTGGCACAGGTTGCGTAACGGAGAGCAGAGCGATGCGCTACATCTTTCTCATCTACAGCCGCGAAGTGGATCCCGCGAGCATCTCGGCGCAGGACGATCTCGCAGTCCGGATGCAGCATCGCGCTGTCCAGGAAGAAGCGCAGAGCAGGAACGTGCTGCACGCGGCGCAACCGCTGCAGCGGACGACGACCGCGACGACGGTGCGCATGCAGGACGGCAGGCCGCTGATCGTCGACGGTCCGTTCGCGGAGACCAAGGAACAGCTCGCCGGCTACTACCTGATCGATTGTCGCGATCTCGACGAGGCGATCGAGTGGGCAGCGAAGATTCCGAGCGCCTGCCGCGGCGGTGAAGGCTGTATCGAGATCCGCCCGCTGCTGGAGTTGCCGCCGCGGTAATGCGCGACGCACGCATCGTTGCCGAAACGACTTTCCGCCGCGAGCACGGACGGATCATCGCCGCGCTGATCCGCCTGTGCGGCTCGTTCGATCGCGCCGAGGAAGCGATGCAGGACGCGTTCGCCGCGGCGCTCGCGCACTGGAGCGAGCAGGGCATTCCCGACAATCCCGGTGCGTGGATCACGGCAGCAGCGCATCGCAAGCTGATCGACCTTGCTCGTCGCGAACGGACACGCCGCGAGAAGCGCGAGCTGCTGCGCGAGGAGGAGGACGAGCCCTCGGACGTGGAGCAAGACATCGCACTGCCGGATGACCAGCTGCGGCTGATCTTCACGTGCTGCCATCCGGCGTTGAATCGTGAAGCCCAGGTCGCACTCACGTTGCGTACGCTGGGCGGCCTGACCACGGAGGAGATCGCGCGTGCGTTCCTCCTGCCCGAGCCGACGCTGGCGCAGCGACTGGTGCGCGCCAAACGCAAAATCCAGCAAGCGCGCATTCCGTACGAGGTGCCGCCAGAGCAGGCACTGCCGGAGCGGCGGGCTTCGGTGCAGGCCGTCATCTATCTCATATTTAATGAGGGATACCTGGCCACCAGCGGGGACAGCCTGGTGCGGCGCGAGCTGTGCGCCGAGGCGATCCGCCTCGCGCGTCTGCTGCGAGAGATGTATCCGCAGGACGCCGAGACCGCTGGGTTGCTGGCGCTGACGCTTCTGCACGACTCGCGCCGGCACGCGCGCGTCGATGGTGACGGCGCGCTGATCACGCTGGAGGAGCAGGATCGCAGCACGTGGGATCGTACCGAGATCGACGAAGGTCTGGCGCTCGTCGAGCTGGCGCTTGGACTCGGCAACCCGGGCCCGTACCAGATTCAGGCGGCGATCGCGGCGCTGCACGCGCAAGCCGCGGCGGCGTCGCAAACGGACTGGGCACAGATCGACGCGCTGTACGCGGAACTCGCGAAGCTCAATCCGTCGCCGATCATTCTGCTCAACCGCGCGGTGGCGATCGGCATGAGCGAAGGTCCGGAGCGGGGGTTGCTGATGATCGACGGGCTCGGTGTTTCCGGCGCGCTCGCGGAATACCACTTGTTACATGCGGCGCGCGCCGATCTGCTGCGGCGGTCGAATCGACGGGAGGCTGCCGCCGAGGCCTATCGCCGCGCGCTCGCGCTAGCCACGAACGAGACGGAGCGGAGATACCTGCAGCGTCGATTGTCGGAGCTCGGTGACGAAGGAATGTCGGGCTAAAAGCCCGACCCACAGGCACTCGGTGTAGGTCAGGCTTCAGCCTGACTCTGCAATCTCGACCAGCTTCGCATCCAGCTCGTCGCTGTGCGGCAGCTCAATCCCGAAAGTCTCGCTCAACACCTCGCGCAACTCCGCCGCGCTCTTCAGCTGACGCCGCAGCGTTTCGCCGTTGAGCTCGTGTATCGCCAGCTCGTTGTGGCGCAGGGCATAGCGACGCTGTGGCGCCGTGCGCGCTGCGATCAGCCTCTGCACGAAATGCGACTCGGGATGATTCGAGAGATACCAGTTGGTCAGCTCGTAATCCGGCAGCACCTGTGCCTGCAGATCGAAGCGATAGGAGGTGCGCCACTCGCCGCGGACTTCAGCCTGCAGCGCATAGTCACCGCTGAGCCGCACCAGCCGGAAAGGCTCGTGCGGCGTCGCCTGCGGCACCTGTTCGACCAATCGCAGCGGTGCGGTCAGCGTCATGCCGCCGAAGCCGACGTCGGCGATCCAGATCTCGTCTTCGATATCCACCTGCAGCAGCATGTGCGTGCGCGGTCGCACCGCATCTTCCGGCAGGTTCATCAAGACGCGTGCCGCGAGGCCGGCGACGCGGAAGCCAATGCGCTCGAGCGCGTGCTTGAGGAGCAGGTTGTGCTCGTAGCAATAGCCGCCACGTCGCTGCGCTATCAGCTTGTGCTGGAGCGAGCGGATGTCGAGCGCCACCGGCCAGTGCAGCAGCGGATTGAGGTTCTCGAACGCGATCGCCTGCGGATGCAGGCGATGGATCTCGCACAGCGTTTCCAGGCGCGGCACCGCCGGCCCGCCGTAGCCGATGCGCTCGAAGTAGGCGGCGAGGTCGAACTGCTCTTGCATGGGTTTGATTATATGATCACGGCGTGCTGCAGACTTATCAGGAAACGCGGCGTCGTTTCTTCGACCACGCCGCCGTTCGCATCGAAGGCGCGGCCGCGCGTGCCGGCAAAAATTGCCGGACGCCCGAAGCGCTGACGTCCGAGCCGCAGGTCGTACTGACGCTGCGCGGTGCATTCGTGTACGAGCGCGGCTCATCGCACTCGTTGCTCACCGCCAACCAGGCTTTGTTCATAGCGCCCGGCGATATCAGCCGCGACCGCTTCGTCGATGAGAATCCGCTCGACTACATGCTCGTCACGCCGCATCTGGATGCCGTCGGCGCGATGATTGGCGAGTCCGCCGCTGCTGGACTGAGTAAAGTGGCGCGCGACACGCGAGTTGCAGGAGCACCCGCGCAGCTGCAGTACGCTGCGTCAGCGCTCTGGAACCTGTGCCAGCGCGGCCCGTGCGACGCGACCGAGGTCGAGCAATCCGCTGTCGAACTGCTCTCCCTGCTGTTTCCGTCAGCCGAGCCGCATCGCAGGGCAGGGCGAGGGCAGTCGAACCTGATCGGCGCTGTCAAAGAGCTCATCGGTACGGGCCGCGAGCGATGGTCGCTCACTGGCATCGCTGCGCAGCTTCGCGTCTCGCCCGCGTACCTCACCGACCTGTTCCGCCGCCACGAAGGTGTATCGATCGCGCGCTATCAGCGCCGCTTGCGCCTCAGCCGGGCGCTGGTCGAGCTGCCGGAGACCGATGACATCGCGGCGCTGGCGCTGGAGCTCGGCTTTTCGAGCCACGCGCACTTCTCGACCGCTTTTCGCGCCACGTACGGCGAGTCTCCGTCCACCTACCGGCGGCGACGTCGCCCCTGATGGACACCGAAAGATTCTGGAAGCGTTTGCCGCTGCGTGCCGGCACAATTCCTCCATGCGCTCATCGATCTCACTCCTGCTGGCCGGGACGCTCACCTGTTCCGCCGCCGGCAACGCGGCAGCGCCTGCCAGTTGGGACGCGTTGTTTCCCGCCGCCGATGCGACGCCAAAGGTGCTCGCACCGGACGTCCTGTGCACCGGTGACGATGAATCGCACGCGAGTGTATTTCCGGACGGGCACACGCTGTACTTCCTGAAGAACACCCCGTCGTTCGATTTCTACACGATCGTCTCCAGCGAGCTGCGCGACGGCAAATGGAGCCAGCCGCGCACCGCGCCGTTCTCCGGTCACTACTCCGATGCCGATGTCGTGTTCACTGCCGACGGCCGCCGTGCCTATTTCGTCTCGGCGCGACCGGTGAACGGCAAGCCGCGCGACGACATGGAAATCTGGACCGTCGAGCGCGACGCGAGCGGTGCCTGGGGCGAGCCGCGGCACGTCGACGAGCTCTCGAGCCCGACCGACGAATGGTTTCCGAACCTGACGGCCGACGGCACGATCTATTTCGGCTCCGATCGCGCCGGCGGCGTCGGCGGCACCGACATCTGGCGCGCCCGCTTCGTCGACGGCAAATTTCAGCCGCCGGAGAACCTCGGCGCGGCGGTGAATTCCAAGGGCGACGAGATCGAGCCTTTTATCAGCGCCGACGAGCAGACGCTGGTGTTCGCCGCGCGCAATCGCGGCGACGCGGTCGGCGCGTACGATGTGTACGTAGCCAAGCGCAGCGGCGAGCGCTGGCAGACCCCGCGCCACCCCGGCCCGCCGATCAACTCGACCGGCTGGGACTTCGCTCCGCGCCTGTCGCCCGACGGCAAGATCTTCATCTTCACCAGCAACCGCGGCTTCGGCTCCCACGGCCTCGACCGCGCGCTCACCTTCGATCAGCTCGAGCGGCGGCTACGCTCGCCGGGGAACGGGCTGAGAGACATTTACTACGTGAGCGCTGACGTGCTGTTGAGATAAGGCAAGAAATACTCTCGCCAAGGCGTAAGGCGCCAAGGAAGAATTCTGCGCCTTGGCGAGAGTTATTCCGGCTCTTCTCTGCTATTTCTCATCCGCCGCCAACGTCTCTCGCTCAATCATTCCCCCGTGCAGAATCACCTTATCGATCTGCGTCCACGCGCGCATCGTCTGCAGCGGACTGGCCCTCAGCAGCAGCAGGTTCGCGATCTTGCCGGACTCGACGGTGCCGTAGTCTTTCGCCAGCCCGAACTGTCGAGCGTTGTTCAGCGTCGCGGCGCGGAAGATGGCGTCGATCGGCACGCCTGACTGCGCCATGAGCCGCATCTCGCGATACGTGTCGTAGCCGGGCTGACTGCCGTACGTCGGCGCGGACGGGGTGTCGCTGCCGACGAGCAAGGGATGGCCGAGCTCATACAGGAAGCGTAGCGCGCGCATTCCTTGCTCGTTCTGCTTCAGCCAGTTGTGCGCGATCTTGGTATCGGCGGAAGTGCCCGCGCTGCCGCGCATGATCTGCTTGTACCACTGGGCCGGCTCGGTCGAGTACCACGCGAGCACGGCCGGCGGTACGACCTTGGCGTACATCGGATCCTTCAGCGTGTCCTCGCGGAACAGGTCGGCAGTGCCGGGCAGCACGCGCAGCGTCGCCTGGTAGCCGATGCCCTTCTCATGAACCTTGCGCAGCTGCTCGGCGATCGGTGCGGGAATGCCGGGCTGCCCGTCGGATTCGTTCCAGTTCCACAAGCCGTGCGCCAACACGTCGACGCCGGTGTCGACTGCGATGCGCTGCATGTCGATGGCGTTCGCGTGCGCGATCAGCACGAGTCCGCGCTTGCGCGTCTCGGCACGAATGCGTGCGAGTGTCTCCTTGCTCATCAGCGGCCAGTCGGACGCAGGCCCGAAGCCGTCCTCGATGAAGACCTTGATGCAGCGTGCGCCGCCGTCCACGAGACGCGCGATGACTGCTTCAGGCGTGTGGTCGGCTTCCTTCGCGCCCGCGGGAAGGGGATGCTGCTGCGCGTTTGCGGGCTCGTACACGTAATCCGGGAACGCCTGATAGCGCACCGCCTGCGGAATCATCGCCGTCGGATAGCCGTCGAGTGTGACGGCCGCGCCGCAATGGAAGAGATCCGGCTTGACCGGCTGACTGGCAAACGGCTTCAGGCCTCCGCCGAACTGCGCCAGGTCGAGCAGCTGCGTCACGCCGAAGTAAAGATAGCTGCGCGGTTGCTGGCGCTGGTACGCCTCGCGCAGCGCGACGAGCTCGGGCTCGTCGCCCATGGGCGGAATGCCCGCAGCATCGCTGACGTGCACGTGCGAATCCATGAGCCCGGGCGTGAGGAACTTGCCGCGGCCGTCGATCCTGCGCACGTCCGCTTTGGCGGTAGCGGGCTGCTGACCGACCGAGACGATGCGTCCATCGCGAATCAGGACATTCCGATCGGTGAGCGGCTGCGACTGCTCGGGCGAGATCACTGTGACGTGCTCGATCAGCAAATCGGCGGCAGGCACGCCATTCGCAACGAATGCGATCAGCAGCAGCAGCGCGACCTTCTTCATTTTTCCGTTCCTTAGATGAATGCGCGGGTGTGCGTGTCGAGTTGGGACTTCGCGGCCGCGTATTCGGTTGCAAGACGCTCGACCAGCTCGCTCACCGGCAGGATCTCGTGAATGTCGGCGACGCCCTGGCCGCTGCCCCAGATGTCGCGCCACGCCTTGCTCTTGGTGTTGCCGCCGCTGCCGAAATTCATCTTGCTCTTGTCGGCGACCGGCAGCGCGTCCGGATCGAGGCCGGCGTTGACGATGCTGGAGCGCAGATAGTTGCCGTGCACGCCGGTGAACAGGTTCGTGTAGACGATGTCCTCCGCCGCGC
>Ga0111538_10009043_pt1 | contig 13324 bp, 9 predicted proteins | sample SoiMethybrSBSTD1_FD_79669 | JGI IMG/M metagenome (GOLD analysis project Ga0111538, IMG submission 79669) | Bulk soil microbial communities from a Populus tree surrounding site in Tennessee, USA - Soil MetaG P. TD hybrid SBSTD1 (version 2)... | ecosystem: Environmental > Terrestrial > Soil > Tree...
TCGCGACGATGTCGCCGGGCTCGCCGATGTTCGGCACGGTCTGCTGGGCCGTCGCGGGCTCGGCGAGCGCGGCCAGCGCGAGCAGGAGGACGGCGGTCTTCAGGCTGCGGATGCGCGAGGCAATGAGTGTGGTGAGCATGGCTCCTCCAGGTTGCGGTCCCGACGACCGTGCGGCCGACGCACGGCTCGAGGTCCTCTACCCGCCGGGCGCCGCTCGGTCACGAAGGGGTTGATCCGGCTGCAGCCGCCCCATGGGCACAATCGGGCCCATGGAGACGGCCCTCCCCACGCTCGTCGCGCTGCTCGGCGTGCTCGGGCTGGCCGCCTGGGTCGCGCCGCGCGTCTCGGTGCCGCCGCCGATCCTCGTGGCCATCACCGGCGTCGTGTGGGCCTCGTTCCCGGCGCTGCGCCCGCCGCACATCGCACCCTCGGCGATCCTCTCGCTCGTCCTGCCGCCGCTGCTCTACGCCGATGCCTGGAACGCGTCGTGGCTCGACTTCCGGCGCTGGCTCCGGCCGATCCTGCAGCTCGCGGTCGGTCTCGTGGCCTTCACGATCCTCGTCGTCGGCCTCGTGGCCAAGACGCTCCTGCCCGAGCTGCCCTGGGCGGGCTGCTTCCTGCTCGGCGCGATCCTGTCGCCCACCGACACGGTCGCGATGCACTCGGTGCTCGAGCGGCTGCGCATCCCGCGGCGCGCCACGGCGATCCTCAGCGGCGAGAGCCTGATCAACGACGCGACCGCGCTGGTCGGCGTGCAGCTCGCGCTCGTCGTCCTGCTCACCGGCGCGTTCGAGGCCGATTCGATCGCCTTCGGCTTCGCGCGCGTCGCCGGGCTGGGGCTCGCCGTGGGCCTGGCGGTCGGCGCGCTCGCCGTGTGGCTCAATTGCCGGCTCTCGGGCACGCAGATCCTCTTCGCCTTCTCGCTCTTCGCGCCCTACCTGGCGTACGCCGTGGCCGAGGCGCTGCACGCCTCGGGCGTGCTGGCCGTCGTCGTGGCCGGCTTCGTCGCGAGCTGGCGCATCGATCTCATCGCCGCCGAGAGCCGCGTGAGCCTGACGGCCTCGTGGCGCGACGTGGAGTTCCTGCTCAACGGCGTGATGTTCCTGTACATCGGCCTGGAGACGCCCGCGGCGCTCTCGCTGGCCCACGGCCAGATGCCGAGCTTCACGACGGTGGCGCTCGTGATCAGCGCGGCCGTCGTGCTCGCGCGCGTGGTGTGGATCTTCCCCGGCGCCTACGTGCCGCTGTGGCTCTGGCCGCGCCTGCGCGCGATCGAAGGGGGCTACCCGAGCCCGCGGGCGGTCACGCTCGCGGCCTGGTGCGGGGTGCGCGGCGCCGTGTCGCTGGCGGCCGCGCTGGCCGTGCCCGCCGCGCTCCCGGACGGCTCCGACTTCCCGGGCCGCAGCGCGATCGTCGCCTGCACGCTCGCGGTGATCCTGATCACGCTGCTGGGCCAGGGGCTGACGCTGCCGCTCGCCGTGCGCTGGCTCGGCCTGAAGGAGGACGACACGACGGAGACCGACCTGCGGCGGGCGCGCGAGGCGCTCCTCCGCGCCGGCATCGCGCGGCTCGACGCCTTCTGCTCCGAGGAGAGCTGCCCGATCGCCGTCTATCGCCTGCGCGACGGCCTGGCCGACCAGCTCGCCGAGCTCAAGGCCGAGGACGCGCTCGAGCGCGACCACGCCGCGCGGCGGCTCGCCGTCTCACGCGAGGTGCGCCGCGCGATCCACGCGGCCCAGTCGGCCGAGCTGCTCCGGCTGCGTGACCAGGAGGCGATCAACGACCTGACCCACCAGAGCCTGCAGCTCGAGCTGGACCGCGAAAGCGGGTGAGGCGGTCCCGCCGGTGCGCGAGCGGTCAGAGACCGACGCCGTAGGGCACGCAGTCCTTCGCGTGCGCCTTGTCGGCGTAGCACTGGTTGGGATAGACCTTGCCGTTGCTGCAGATCACGGGCGCGTAGATCAGCGGGCAGAGCTTCGGTCCGGCCGCATGCGCGGACGCGGCCAGCACGCCGACGGCGAACAGCGCCAAGGCCAGGCCGGAGAGACGCGCGAACAGCTTCTTCTGCATGACTGCCTCCGTGTGCTCGAGAGTTCGAGGCCCCCACCCGGGGTTCCGGGGCCGAGTATCGCTGCGACCTGCAGCCTGTCAATGCGCCGCGGGCGCTCCGCTATGCTGCGCGGGCTTCCGGCGGGCGGAGTGAGGACATGCGCGGTTGGACCCTGCTCTTCGCGGCGTTGACCGCGGTGCTCAGCGTCGCGCTGGCGCTGCAGGTGCGCGAGAACCGCCGCCTGAGCGCCGAGCTCGGCGCGCTGACGGCCGCCCAGGCGCGCGCGGCCGGCATCGAGGCGGGGCAGGCGCTCGCCCCTTTCAGCTTGCACGATGCCGCGCACCAGGAGGTCCGCGTGGACTTCGCGGGCGGACACGCCGGAACGGTGCTGCTGTTCCTGGCTTCGGGCTGCGAGGCCTGCGCGAGCTCGATCGCCTACTGGCGCGGCGCGGTCGAGCAGGCCGCGCGGCCGGACGTGCGCGTGCTGTGCATCCAGACCGACGAGGCGGAGGGCGGGCCGCTCGCGCCCGAAGGCCTGCCCGCGAGCCTGCTCGTGCCGCTGCCTCCCGTGGGCTGGCTGGCCGCGCTGCCCGCGGTGCCCGCGACCTTCGTCGTGGACGGTGACGGCACCGTGGTGCGGGCCTGGTATGGAGAGATCGACGGGGGCCGCGCGCAGGAGCTGGCGCAGGCGATCGTCGCGCTGCCGCTGGTGAGCGCGGCGCCGCGCTAGGGACGGCGGCGGACCGCGTCCGCGCGCTTCAGGCGCCGCTCTGCGGGTCGGTCGATTCGATCGACTCGGTCGACACACTCGGCTCGGTCGGCTCGGCCGTGTCGAGCTGCGGATCGGCGGCGCCCTGCGGATCAGCGGCGCCCTGCGGATCGACGGTCGCCTGATCCCCTGTGCTGCGGGAGTGGCGGCGCTCTTCCTTCTCGCGGCGCTTGAGCTGCTTGCGCAGCTCGCGCTCGCGCTTCGCCTTCGAGTGCATGGATCGAGCCATGGGTGCTCGCGCCGATCGAGGCTTGGGTGGCGTGGCCATCCGGACTTCCCGGATGGCCACGCCTCCGCCGGGCGGGGTCAGACCTTGGTGACGTTCGAGGCCGCCGGGCCCTTGGGGCCGTCGACGAGCTCGTACTCGACCCGCTCGCCTTCGGCCAGGGTGCGGAAACCGCCGCCCTGGATGGCGGACTGATGCACGAAGCAGTCCTTGCCGCCGGCCTCCGGGGTGATGAACCCGAAGCCCTTGGTCTCGTTGAACCACTTCACTGTTCCAATGTTACGCGTCGACATTCACTTGCTTCCCTGAGAAAACGACGCCGCCGAGTCGGAGGCGTCGGACTTTGGCCCGCGAGAGAAATTCGCGCGGCGCCGGGGCCTGAACCCGTGTCGATCCGCAAGGACCGACGGCTTCGGCCGTAGAAACTGGACTCCTCTGGACGCGAGTCACCTCGGACTTCGGGGCTCTCGCAGTTCCCGGAGCGCATCGAGCGGGCAAACGTTGCCTGCTCGATCGGCGCGCACCATCGCACGATCGGCGGTCGCGAGCAAGGGAAATCGAGCGGGCCTGCTACACTCCATGCCCCCGTCGTTCACCAGCAGGACCGCCTCGAGCGTCCGGAAAGCAGCTGCGACGTCCAACCGGAAGGCCCTGCCGCTGCACCCGTCCGTCGCCCGGCGCGCCTGTCCCGTGTGCGGACATCCGTCGTATTCGGCGGCGGGGATCCATCCGCAGTGCGTCCAGATCGCCTCGGAGAACCGCCGGCTGCACCGCGCCTCGGTGCTCGCAGCCGCCGCGATCACGCCGCCGCCGCGGACACGCGTGGGCGGGAGCTGGTATCGACCGTGCCCTCGCTGCGGCAAGCTGATCCACGTGCGGCGACTGTCGTGTGGTTGCGGCCTCACCGTCGTGCGGGCCGTCGACAGCTCGTCCTGACGTCCGGCGAGAGCCCGGCGTCGGTGCCCCGAAGGGGACCGAATCGCGCCTAGGGAGCCGTGGTCAGCCTGGCCGCGCACGGGGGCGGCTGGTAGAAGGTTCGCGGGCCCGAGCCGGGAAAGGAGTGCGTCGATGCGGCGACGGATCCGCCTCCACTTCGATCTGGTGCTCCTGGCCTGTCTGTGCTCGGCCGCGCCGGCCAGCGCTCAATCGCAGCTCGAGCCGGAGTTCACACAGCGGCTCGGGAGCACGAACGAGGCCACCGAAGCCCAGCTGCTGGAGCTGGCCGGCTGGAGCCGCGAGCGGGGCTGGGAACGGGAGGCGCTCCACGCCCTCCGCCTCTGTGCGAGCCGCTTCCCCGCGTCGGCGCCGGCCCACGCGATGCTCCACGAGGAATCGGTCGACGGACGATGGCTGCCTGCAAGCGCCGACCCGTCGGCGCTGCGAGCCGCTCCGGTCGATCTGTCGTTGCTCGAGCCGCAGCGGCGCGCGGCGCTCGATGCCGCACGTGATCGCGTGTTCGCGTTGGCGAAGAGCTCGCTGTTCTTCGACTTCTGGACGGACCTCGATCGAAGCCGGGTCGAGCACTACGTCCGGGTCATGAATCCCTACTACTCGCGGCTGAAGAGCTTCTTTCGCGTCGCTCGGACAGAAGCCGCCGCACAGGTGTTCCTGTTCTCCACGCGCAGTGATTACCTGGGTTTCTACGAGCTCATCGCGGAGAAGAGCGGCGAGCACACCAGCGGCTTCTTCACCACCGCCGGCAACGTGTCGCTGCTGTCCTTCTACGACGTGCCCCACGATCCGGAGGTCTTCGAGACCGCCAGGCACGAAGGCACGCACCTGCTCATGAGCCAGTCCCTGCACGGCGCGGAAGCGCCCCGCTGGCTGAACGAAGGCCTGGCCTGCTACTTCGCCGGCGACGCCGAGGAACGCTCGGGAGCCTACGTGGCGAGTTGCTTCGTCACCGCCCGCCATGCCGCCCGCACCGGCACCGCGCCGTCCTTCCGCGAGCTCACCGAGACGCCCGCCGACGACTTCGGCTTCCGCGAGTACGCCTTGTCCTGGAGCTGGGTGGCGTACCTGCTGGAGTCCCCCGACACCGCGGCCCGCCTGCCGAAGCTGTGGACCGAGCTGCGCGAGATCGGGGAGGCCCAGGACACGACGCGCTGGTCCGACGAGGACTGGGAGCGCCAGGGCAACGACGCGTTTCAGCGCGTCGTTTCGCCCTCCGCGGCCTTCCAGGCGGGCTGGGCGGCGTTCGTCGAGAGCGAGCTGGCGCCGCGGACTGCTGACCAGTGTCGTGAGGCCGCAGCGGCGGACCTGGCTCTGATCCGCGCGCCCGGCGCGCTGCTGCCCGCGCTCGAGCCGGCGCAGCGCGTCGAGCTGCTCCACGAGGCGGAGGCCTGGAGCCGTCGCGCGTCGGAGGGTGACGATCCGTCGCAGCGCGTGGCCAACGACCTGCTCCGAATGGACGCCGCGCTGACGCGGTCGCGCGTCCTCGACTACGACCGCGACGAGCTGGCCAGCACGCTCGACCAGGCCGCCCAGTCGATCGACGCCCTGCTCAGCGACGCGGACGCCCGCGCCTCCGCCGCGCAGATCGCGCGCTTCCTGCAGCCGTTGCTGGCCGAGAGCGCCGGTTCGGGCCAGATCGAGGACCTGCGGGCACACATCGCGAGGTCGGAGGGTCGGTCCGCGTCGGCGACGGACGCCGAGGAGGCGGACGCGCTCCGCGAGCTCGGCTCGTTGCACCTCCGCCTGGGCGTGCTCGAAAGGCTCGTCGAGCTCTCTCGTCGGGCCTCGGCCGCGGCGCTCGCTGGCGATCCGCTCGATCGACGCGCCATGCTCAGCCTGCTCGAGCTCACCTTGCGGCACCAGCCGGATGAGCTGGAGGCGCTGCTTCCCCACCTGCTCTTCCAGACGCAGGTCGACCCGGACGATCGCCATCTGGCGGCCTTGGCTGCGGCCATGTCGACTCTGGGCGCGCCCGGATACGCCGACGCCCTGCTCTGCCGGGCCGGAGCCATCACCCCGGACCCGGCCTCGGTCCAGGCGTGGGCCGACGTCGTCGCGCAACACCGGGAGCCGGCGCGCGCTCATCCGGACGGATGCCGGCTCTGCGGCGGCGCGTCGTGGATCCGCTGCGGCCGGTGCAAGAGCCAGGGCACGTACGACGCCCTCTGCTCGACCTGCCACGGGAAGCGCCAGATCGAGTGCGGAGCCTGCGACGGGGCCAAGCGACGAGCGTGTGGACACTGCGGGGGCAGCGGCAAGATCGAGTGGGAGAACTCGGACGAGACGGATGCGTGCAAGCTCTGCACCAAGGGCGAGGTCAAGTGCCCGCTGTGCCGCGGAGCCGGCCAGATCGACTGTCCCGATTGCGCCGGCAAAGGCCGCGTCTCCAAGCCTTGCGACGCCTGCTTCGCGGTGGGCTGGCTGCCCTGTCCGCTTGCGGACGCGTCGGACCCCTGTCGCCTCTGCGAACGATCCGGGCAGATGCCGTGCCCGGCCTGCCTGGGTGTGGGCAGCGCGGAAGCGAGCTGCAAGACGTGCGGCGGTTGGGGCGCGGTCTTCTGCGAACGAGGCTGTGTCGCTGGCCGTGTCGCGTGCGCAGGCTGCTCCGGAACCGGTCGCGTTCACCTGGTCTTCGTGGACTCGAACTCGAAGGCCGGGAGCAGCAAGTGCGCCGACTGCGGAGGCCGCGGCTTCGAGAAGTGCCCGGCCTGCGACGGCCAGGGCATCCAGAAGTGCGCGGTGAGGGAGCGGGGAAAACCCTGCGCGCACTGCAACGGCTCAGGCCAGTCTCCGTGCGCCGTCAGCGCCGCGCACTGACGCACGACGCTGGTACACCCGACTGGAGTCGAACCAGTGACCTCTTGCTCCGGAGGCAAGCGCTCTATCCAGCTGAGCTACGGGTGCACGACGAGGTCGAGCGACGAATGATCCGCGCCCGGCGGCGCGAGGGTCAAGGGCCGGTCGGGTCGTCGGGATCGCGGAGGGGCCCCGGCGCGGGCGGCGGCGGCGCTCGAGGCGCCGCCTGCGCTTCACCCGGCCTGGCCGCTCCGCCCGGAGGCGTCCCCACTGGCCCGCCCGGCACGGCCCCACCGACGACGAATTCGAGGAAGCGCTCGACCTCCGCGAGCGTGAGCCCGGTGCGCAGCCGCTGGTCGGCGCCGAGCACGACGTTGGGCCCGGTCGCGCAACTGTCGAGGCAGGTCGACTCGCACACGCGCAGTGCGCGGCGCACCGCGGGCGGCGCCGCCGCGACGCGCTCGCGCAGCACGCGGCACACCTCGCGGCTGCCGCGCTCGCTGCACGAGGGGCCGTGGCACACGAAGATGAGCGTGCGCGCGCCGACCGTCGAGAGCTCGGGGCGCTGCGGCTGAGGCGAGCGTCCCGGCGGCAGCTTGGGCGGGCCGCCGGATGAGCCGCTCGGAGAGCCGGGCGTGCCCGCCCCGCTCGTCCCGCTCACGCCTCCGCTCCGCGCCCGGCGAGCAGCGCCAGCAGGTACGCCGCGCCCGCGAGCACGAACACCGTCGAGAACCCCGCCGCCATGGCCACCAGGATAGCGACGACGGAGGCCAGGACCGAGGCTCCTCCGTTCACGCCGAAGGCCCAGGGCACGAAGGCCGCGCCCTGGCGGCCGACCAGCGCGAGCCCGGAGGGGAAGGGCATGCCCATGAGGAAGGCCGCCGGCGCGAGCGTGACGACCGCGAGCGCGAGGCGCGCGGGCAGCGGCAGCGCGAGCGCCGCGGCGAAGAGCATCGGCAGCGCGACGCCGAGCAGCGCGACGAGCAGCACGACGCCGGCCAGCGCGCGGGTCAGCGTGCGCCGCGGGTCGGCGCCGCGCGCCCCGCGTCCCGCCACCGCCGCGCCCCAGCCCGAGAAGAGCAGGAAGGTCACGAGCACGGTGGTCAGCGCGTAGCCGGGGTTGCCGAGGAACAGCACGAAGCGCTGCATGGCCACGATCTCGAGCGCCATGTACCCGGCGCCCAGCCCGGCGAAGTACACGATCCAACGGCCGGCCCCGCGCGTCTTGAGCCCCTCGCGGCGGAACAGGAGCAGCGGCACGAGCACGAGCAGCGTCACGAGCACGGCCGACTCGCCGAGCACGGTCGAGAGCAGGATCAGCCCGATCGGCTCGCCGCCCACGATGGCCGTGTACTCGTGCCGCGGGTCGCTGGAGGCGGGCTGGGCGGCGGCCTCGGGCGACGGCCCGCGCCCGCCGAGCCAGGCGGGCAGCACGTCGTTCCACTTCTCGTAGCGGAAGAAGAAGGGATTGTCGTCGGTGACGGGGTCGAGGTTGTAGAGGTAGTCGCGCCGGAACTGCTCGTCGGTGCCGGCGCGCACCGCGGCGAAGTAGTCGGCCGCCGGCCCGCTGCACGCGACGCCCGGCGCGTACATGACGTGCGCGCGCTCGACGCTCTGCGCGTAACGGCTGTAGATCGAGACCTCGGCCGGCGTGAAGGGCCGCTTGCGGAACAGCAGCGCCGCGAAGTCCATGCCCACGGCGCGCCCGTCGACCTCCTGCTTGATGCCGTCGAAGCCCAGCATGACGACGTGGTCGGCCGGGCTGGCCGCGCCCTGCCGGCGCAGCGCGTCGACGGCGATCGCCGCCAGCCGCAGCTCCTCGCGCGGCGGCGTGAAGCGGAAGCGCAGCACCGAGATCACGCCGTCGTCGGTCAGGTGCGCGAAGTAGTCGTCGTAGGCCTGCGCCGTGTAGAGGTAGCTCTCCGACATCACGTAGCTGCCCGAGGCCAGCGCCGCGTAGGTGTCGGTGCCCGTCATCTGGATGATGTCGTAGCGCTCGTCGCTGCGCCGCAGCCACGAGCGGCCCTCGTCGAGCACGACCTCGACGCCCGGCGCCTCGTAGCGGTCGCCGTTCATCGCGCGGTACCGGCCGGTCATCAGGCCGACGGTCGTGGGGTTGATCTCGATGCCGGTGAAGTCGACGTGCTCGCCCGGCGGCAGAGCGCGGTGCGTCGCGATGGCCTGCAGGATGTCGATGCCGCCGCCGATGCCGATGGCCAGCACCTTCGGCGCGCGGTCGAGGAAGAGCAGGTAGGCCAGCCCCTCCTTGTCGAAGATGTTCAGGCCCGTCTCGGCGCCGGCCGGCAGCATCACGGTCGAGGCGTCGCCGTCCTGGTAGATGGTGCGCGGCACGCCCGGGTCGCCGTCGCGCGGCGCGATGACGTCGATGCGGCACAAGGGATCCCAGGCGCTGGCCTCGACGTGCAGGTCCGGCTCGCGCTGCAGGTGCTGCGCCATGGCCTTGGACGGCGCGAGCGGCGCCTCGAAGAGCAGCGTCGGGTGCAGCTGGAACAGGAAGACCGAGCCGAAGGCGAGCAGCGAGCAGGTGGCGACGAGGGCGCGCCGCGAGCCGGCGAACAAGGCGCCGGCGAGCAACGCCAGCGTGCAGGCGAACACGACCGTGCCCTCGCCGCCGAGCGTCCGCAGCGCCGGCACGTAGAGCAGGCAGCCCAGCGCCGAGCCGCCCATGTTCCAGGCGTAGGTGCGCGCCACCGCGGAGCCGGCGTCGGCCAGCGCGAGCGCGACCGCCATGCCTGCGAAGATCATGGGCACGAAGAGGATGCCGTAGTTCACCGCGGCCGCGGCGATGCCCGAGCGCGTGTAGTGCGCGCTCGGCGCGACGCGCGTCACGATGGCGTAGGCCACGACGACGCCCGCCGCGAACAACAGGGACAGCCAGGCCAGCCGGCGCGACACGTCGCCTGCGAGCCACGTGCGGCGGCAGGCCAGGATCGCGCCGCCCGCCGCGAAACCGAGCAGGGTGAAAGTCACGACGAGGTAGGTGAGGTGATGCCAGAGCATCACCGAGAACAGGCGCGTCTGCACGAGCTGCAGCAGCAGCACCGCCGCCGACAGCAAGGCGAGCGCGACGCCCCGCGCGCGGGGCGGGCCGGCAGCCTCAGCCGCCGACACTCAGGCCGGGCCCAGCACGAAATTGATCACGCGCCCGGGCACGGCGACGACCTTGCGCACGCTCGCGCTCTCCAGGTGCCGCGCGACCGCGGGCTCGCCGCGCGCCACGGCCTCGAGGCCGGCCGCGTCCAGGCGGCGCGACACGCGGATCGTCGCGCGCGTCTTGCCGTTCACCTGCACCGGCACCTCGACCTCGTCGACGACGAGCCGGCTCGGGTCGGCGTCGGGCCAGCGCGCCCAGGCCAGCATCGGCGCGTCCTCGCCCGAGATCAGCGCGTTGAGCTCCTCGCACACGTGCGGCGCGAAGGGGCAGAGCATGATCAGGAAGGGCTGCGCGAAGGCCCGCGGCATCCCCAGCCCGCGGCGCGTGAGCAGGTTGACGAGCTCCATCATCGTCGAGACCGCCGTGTTGAACTCGAGCGACTCGACGTCGGCGGTGACCTTGGCCAGCGTGACGTGGAAGGCGCGCGTGACCTCTTCGTCGGGCGGCGCCTCGCTCAGCGCGAGCGCATCGCCCTCGGGCGCGTCGGCCACGTACAGCCGCCAGACGCGCTTGAGGAAGCGGTGCGTGCCGGCCAGGCCGCTCGTCTGCCAGGGCTTGGTCGCGGTGAGCGGCCCCATGAACATCTCGTAGAGGCGGAAGGCGTCCGCGCCGAACTCCGGCAGCACGTCGTCGGGGCTCACGGTGTTGCCCCGGCTCTTGGACATCTTCTCGTGGTCCTCGCCGAGGATCATGCCCTGGCAGTAGAGCTTGGCGAAGGGCTCGGGCGTGCTGACCACGCCGCAGTCGAAGAGCACCTTGTGCCAGAAGCGCGCGTAGAGCAGGTGCAGCGTCGCGTGCTCGGCGCCGCCGACGTAGAGGTCGACGGGCATCCAGTACTTCTCGAGCTCGGGGTCGACGAGCGCCTCCTCGTTGCGCGGGTCGAGGAAGCGCAGGTAGTACCAGCACGAGCCCGCCCACTGCGGCATCGTGTGCGTCTCGCGGCGCGCGGGCCGGCCGGTGCGCGGATCGACGGTCTGCACCCACTCCTCGACGGTCGCGAGCGGCGACTCGCCCGTGCCGCTGGGCTGGTAGCGCTCGACGTCCGGCAGGCGCACGGGCAGATCGGTCTCGGGCACGGTCGCCACCGAGCCGTCCTCGCGATAGAGGACCGGGAAGGGCTCGCCCCAGTAGCGCTGCCGGCTGAAGAGCCAGTCGCGCAGCCTGGTGTGCACCGCGGGCGCGCCCGAGCCATGCTCCTTCAGCCAGGCGGTGATCTTCGTCTTCGCGGCCGGCACCTCGAGCCCGTCGAGCAGGCCGCTGTTCACGAGCACGCCGTCGCCGACATAGGCGGTCTCGGCGACGTTGGCGTGCGGGTCGTCGCTGGCCGGCGCGCCGGGCGCGCGCACGACCTCGACGATCGGCAGGCCGTGCGCCGTCGCGAACTCGTGGTCGCGCTCGTCGTGCCCGGGCACGGCCATGATCGCGCCCGTGCCGTAGCCCAGCATCACGTAGTCGGCGATCCAGATCGGCAGCCGCTCGAGGTTGACCGGGTTGACCGCGTAGCGGCCGGTGAACACGCCGGTCTTCTCGCGCCCGAGCGCCGAGCGCTCGATGTCGGTCTTGCCGGCCGCGGCCTGGCGGTAGGCGTCGACCTCGGCGCGGCGCTCGGGCACCACGATCGCGTCGAGCAGCGGGTGCTCGGGGGCGAGCACCATGTAGGTCGCGCCGAAGAGCGTGTCGGGCCGCGTGGTGAAGATGCGCAGCACCGGGCCGGTGCCCGTGTCGTAGCTGCCCACGCCGTTCAGCGTCTCGGCGCCCGCCGGCACCTCGCTCGCACACGCGGGCGCCTCGACCCGGAAGTCGACCTCGGCGCCCGTGCTGCGCCCGATCCAGTTGCGCTGGAGCAGCTTGATGCTCTCGGGCCAGTCGACGAGGTCGAGGTCCTTCTCGAGCCGCTCGGCGTAGGCCGTGATGCGCAGCAGCCACTGCTTCATCGGCCGCTTGACCACCGGGTGGCCGCCGACCTCCGACTTGCCGTCGATGACCTCCTCGTTGGCGAGCACGGTGCCCAGCGCAGGGCACCAGTTCACGGGCACCTCGGCCTGGTAGGCCAGGCCCTTCTCGTAGAGCTTGAGGAAGATCCACTGCGTCCAGCGGTAGTAGGACGGGTCGGTCGTGTCGACCTCGCGCTCCCAGTCGTAGCTGAAGCCGAACGAGCGGAGCTGGCGGCGGAAGGTGTCGATGTTGCGCCGCGTCGTGAGCGCCGGGTGCACGCCCGTCGCGAGCGCGTGCTGCTCGGCGGGCAGGCCGAAGGCGTCCCAGCCCATGGGGTGCAGCACGTTGAAGCCGCGGTGCCGCTTGTAGCGCGCCACGATGTCGGTGGCGATGTAGCCGAGCGGGTGCCCGACGTGCAGCCCCTTGCCGCTCGGGTAGGGGAAGAAGTCGAGCACGTACGACTTGGGCAGGCGGCGGTCGTCCCGGGCCGCGAAGGTCCGCTCGGCGAGCCAGCGCTCCTGCCAGCGGGCCTCGATGGCCCGATGGTCGTAGGCACCCCGGGTCTGCCGCACCGTCGTCATCGCCGTCTCGCCGCTCGCGTTGCCGTCGCCAACGATCCTGGAACGCTGCGGAGCATACCGTCGCGCTGCCCCCTTGCGCGCGCCGCTGCCCGTTCCTAGCTTGACGCGCCCACGCGGTCGGGCGGTTAGCTCAGTTGGTAGAGCGCCTGGATGGCATCCAGGAGGTCAGGGGTTCGACCCCCCTACCGTCCACCACTCGCGACGCGGCGCAGCAGCGTGACCATCGGCCGCACGGCGAGCGCGCGCTCGGGCACCGCGCCGGTCGGCGCGCCCCACACGGCCGCCACCTCGTAGAGCCCGCCGACCTTGTCGCCCACGCGCGGCGGCACGAAGGGCTCCTGCGGCCGGCCCGAGGTGCGATCGACGGGGAAGCTCATCCAGAGCAGGGCGTCGGGCGGATCGGGCGCCGCGCCGGAGACCCAGGCGCCGAGCCGCGCCTCGGCCTCGAGCAGGCCGTAGACCTGCATCGGCCAGCGGCGCACGTCCAGCGGCACGGCGTGCTCGCGCTCGTCGGCGAAGAGCGCCAGGCGCGAGCCCTCGGGCAGCAGGCCCGGCAACGCGTCGGCCGCGAGGCGGCGCGCATCGGGGCTGGCGGCCGTCACGCGCTGCCAATCGGCCACGCGGCGGTCGACGAGCAGCGCCGCGAGCGTGACGAGCACGAGCGCGGCCGCCGCGGGCGCGCGCCGTCCCGGTGACGCGCCGGCGGCGCGCCCGGCCGCTCGCACGACGAGCGAGGCCAGCACGAGCGCGGCGCCGACCAGCAGCGCCGCCAGCGGCAGCAGCAGGAAGCGCGTGTAGACGAAGCCGATCGGCAGCACGAAGAGCAGCAGCGTCAGCA
>Ga0111538_10009046_pt1 | contig 13322 bp, 9 predicted proteins | sample SoiMethybrSBSTD1_FD_79669 | JGI IMG/M metagenome (GOLD analysis project Ga0111538, IMG submission 79669) | Bulk soil microbial communities from a Populus tree surrounding site in Tennessee, USA - Soil MetaG P. TD hybrid SBSTD1 (version 2)... | ecosystem: Environmental > Terrestrial > Soil > Tree...
CCGCCTCTTCCATCGACCGGACCTGCCAGATCCAGAACCCGGCCACCAGCTCCTTCGTCTCGGTAAAGGGGCCATCGATCACGCTTTTCCGTCCGCTCGCGAAGCGGACGCGCTTCGCCTTGTTGCTCGGGTGGAGCCCCTCGCCGGCCAGCATCACTCCGGCCTTCACGAGCTCGTCGTTGAACTTGAGCATCTCGCCGAGATAGCGCTCGCTCGGGAGCTTGCCGGCCTCGGAGTCCTTGTTCGCCTTGATGATCACCATCACTCGCATGTCTTTTCTCCTTTGTGGTCCGGCCCCGTTTCGGGCTCCGGACTCGGTCTACAGTGGCGACGTGCGGCTGGAGCTCCGATCGACATCGCGAGGCGATTTTTTTGGTTCGACGGCCGAAAGCGCAAACATTTTCGAGAGTTGAGCGCCCGGGCCTTTCGACCCGAAGCCGGCGCTCCAGGGTACTAGTAGAGGATGAGGCTCAGGGCGCGGTGGAGCACGCTGGTTTTGGGTTGGGCGGCGTTGCTCGGTTGCAGCGACGACGCGAGTCCGGGGGCAGGCGTGGATGCGGGCCCGGCGGGCGGCAGTGGCGGGAGAGCGGGCAACGACGGCGGCAGCGATGCCAGCGGAGCTAGCGCCGGAGCGGGCGGCAGCGGCGGTTCCGCGGGGGCGGTTGGGAGCGGTGGCGCGAGCGCCGGGACCGGAGGCTCCGCGGGGAGTGGCGGATCCGGAAGCCCGGATGGTGGCCTCTTTCATACGGTGGGCAGCCCTTGGGGCCTCGCTCCGTCGGCTTCTTCGTCGCGCGCTTTCGACTCCTGGATCCCGAAGATGGCAGCCGCGGGCATCAAGTGGGTGCGCGGTTTCGATCAGGGTCGCACGGCATCGACGCTGGCTGCCGCGTCCGCCAACGGTGTCGAGTTGAGCGGCATCCTGGCTTTCAGCACGGTGAGTCCGCAGACCTTCCCGGTCGACGACTTGCCCGCTTGGCGCGCTTACGTGACGGGCTCGCTGAACGACACCCGCGACAAGGTCCACTTCTGGGAAGTCTGGAACGAGCCGCCGAACTTCACCGAAAATAAATCGCCCGCAGCGTACGCGACCATCGTCGCCGCCGCGTACGAAGCCGCCAAGGCCGCCGACCCGAGCGTGCAGATCGGTCTCGCGGCACAGAGCGTGAATCTGAATTTTCTCGCGCAGGCGCTCGACGCGGGTGCCGCCGATCATTTCGACTACGTCACCGTCCATCCCTACGAAACCATGGGGCTCGTCGAGTTCGGATGGGAGGCGGAGTACATGAGCATCGTGCCCACGATCCGGAAGCTTTTGGCCGACAAGAATCCGGCCAAGCGCGACGTGCCCGTGTGGTTCACCGAGGTGGGCGAACCCGTCGGCAACGGCGTCACGCCCGAGCACCAGGCGGACACGCTCGTGAAAGCGTTCGTGATGGGCATCGCGCAGGGCGTCACGCGCGTGCACTGGTTCGAGCCGCTGGATGGCGACTCCGGTCCGTTCGGGCTCGTGGACAGCAGCGGCAACGAGCGCCCTTCGTACGTCGCGGTGCGCACGCTCACGGAGCAGCTCGGAGAAAAGCCTCTCTACCTGGGCTGGCTGCTCCTGAACGATCTTCATCATGGCTTCGTTTTTCAGGGCAAGATGAGCACGGTACTCGTCGGGTGGGCGCCCCCTGGCCAGAGCGCAAACCTCGACTTCGGGGCTTCGGCGAGCCTCGTGGACCCGAAGAACGGCGTGGCGTCGCCGGCAACGGCCGTGACACTCACGAGCTCACCGCTGTTGATCGTCAACGTGCCGGCCGAGCTCGTTGCTCGCGCGCGCAGCAACGCAGGGTCGCCATTTCCGTGGGGCGGCGACTACGCCCAGGCGGCGTCGGTTTCTTTCACGGCGCCGAGCACCGAGAGCGGCCTGCATCCGCTCGGCGCCGGCCGCGCGATCACGCTCGGCGGCGATCCGGCGCGGGACCAGAGCGGCGCGCCGGCGCAGAGCTTCACCGTGGATCCGAACTTCTTGTCATACGGCGCGACGCCGATCCGGATCACCGCGGTGTTGCGGCGCAACGGCGCCGATTCTGCCGGTTTCAATCTGAAGTACGAATCGACCAGCGGCTGGAAGGGCACGGGGAGCTGGTACAACGTGCCGGGCGATGACCAGTGGTACACGCAAAGCTGGACCATCACCGACCCGCAGTTCGTCGGTAAATGGGGATACAACTTCTCGTTCGATTCCGATTCGACCGATCACAGCAAGTACAGCATTCGCAGTGTGACGATCGCGAAGCAGTGAGTTGACGTTCGTCGGTTCGAAGTTTCCGATCGTTTCTGAGCACTTTCGTTTCCAACACTTATGGAAGCGAAACCTTCGACGCGACGCGTGAGCGCACAAAGAACTACCTGGCGCAAAGACGCGTGAGCGCACAAAGAACTACCTGGCGCAAATGAGACAGCGAATCTGCGCGAGACCTCTGATACGTTCAAGACTCGGACTAAACCCGAGTCGGGGAAGGGTTCCACATGCCGAAGAGCAATCACGGTCGCGAGTTACATCGAAGTACCTTAGTGGTGCTATGCGCCTCGATTTTTGGAGGCGTGCCGGGCTGCGGGAGCGATACGGGTTCCGCGGACACGGGCGACGAAAACGCGCCGTCGAGCGCCTCAGAATCAGTCAAAAAACCGGCAAATCCGCAGAACTACACGCTGTTCGAGGCAGGGCCGGTGCGGCCGGTGGCGGTTTTCTCGAACGGGCTAGTCGCGGTCACCAACGTGCCCGACGATCGCGTCGAGTTTTTCCGTCCGCACGGCCACGGCGTGAAGCACTGCGGGTCGGTGAAGGTGGGCATGCGGCCCGTTGCCGTGAGCGTCGTGGGCACGAAGCTCTGGGTCGTGAATCACCTTTCCGACAGCGTGAGCGTGGTCGACGTCGACGAACGGCGCTGCTCGGCGGAAGTCGAGCGCACACTGCTCGTGGGAGACGAGCCACGCGACGTGGTTTCGGCGAGCGGATCCAACGGCGAGCGCTTTGCGTTCGTCACCGCGGCTCATCGCGGACAGAACGTGACCGATGCCGCCGGCAATTTCCGCGATCCCGAGCTGAGCAAGCCGGGCATGGGACGCGCCGACGTGTTCGTGTACCGCGCCGATCACCTCGGCCCGGTGAACGGGGAGAAGCCGGCGACGATCCTGACGCTCTTCACCGACTCGCCGCGCGCGCTCGCGGTCGCCAAGGACAAGGTCTACGCCGCGGGCTTCTTGTCGGGCAATCAGACGTCGCTGGTCCGCTACCAGCTCGGCATTGATCGCGGGCGCAACAGCTTGCTCAAGCTCGACGCCAATCGCGATGACGTGATCGATCCGGAGCTGCACCCCGAAGCGCGCGTGATCGAGGGCGGCTATCCGGCTATCAAGGGCCATGGTCGCTGCGTCAACGCGGGGCGCGCGACTCGGCCGAATCCGCCTCGCAACGACTTCTGGATGGACACCTGTGTGCGCACCGATCCGGCAGATCCGTACAAGGCACTCGAAATCATCCCGCAGATCCCCGGAAAGTCCATCACCCCCACCTGCTCGTGCACCAACGCTGCGGGTGAGAAGCAGGTCTCGCCCCCGATAATCGTAAAATTCTACGAATCGCCCGTGATCTGCGGTGTGAACTACCGCGCGTCGCTCGGCGGTTGCTGGCTCGAACCGCCGCAGGACCAGGCCGACCTGCCGGGCCCCGACGCCACGCAACCGCTCCTGGTTCAAGAGTGGAACGACGAGGTCGCGCTCAGCCTGCCCGACAAGGACGTGTTCACGATTGATTTGAATCAGGATCCGCCGGCGCTGGTTCCGGCCGGCGAGTTCCGCCACGTGGGTACGACCTTGTTCTCGATGGCGGTGCACCCCAAGAGCGGCAAGGTCTTCGTCGGCAACACCGACGCGCGCAACCTGGTGCGCTTCGAAGGGCCCGGCCCCGACGTCGCCTTCAACGACCGCCACGCCAGCACCACCGTGCGCGGCCACAGCGTGGAGAGCCGCATCACCGTGCTCGATCCCGGTAGCCACGGCGTCAAGCCGGTTCATCTGAACGCGCACATCGACTTTTCGAACTGCTGCGGGCCGGTGCCCAACGCCGAAAGCGAGCGCAGCCTCGCGTTTCCGGTCGGGCTCGCGATGTCGAAGAAGCGCAGCTGGTTCGGCCAGCTGCTCGACTCGCAGGACCTGTACGTGGCAGCGCTCGGCTCCGACAAGGTCGCGGTGCTGAACACGACGCGGCTCGAGCAGGCCACGGCGGGTCAGCCGATTCAGGACCAGAGCGACCACATCGAGGTCAGCGGTGGGCCCGCCGGTCTCGAGCTCGACGAGGAGCGCGATCGCCTGTACGTGCTGGCGCGCTTCACCAACGAGCTCGTGGTCGTGAACACGCGGACGCGCCGGGTTACCGAGCGCGCCAAGATGTTCAATCCCGAGCCGGCGAGCATCGTCGCGGGGCGGCCGTTCCTGTACGACGCGCGCCACACCTCGAGCCACGGTGACTCGGCTTGCGCGAGCTGCCACATCTTCGGCGATTTCGACGGCCTTTCCTGGGACCTCGGCGCCCCGAACGACCGCGACTTCGAGAACTTCGGCCCGTTCTTTGCCAAGGTGGAGGTCACGAGCCGCCCGCTCGTCAATCGCTTCCTGGCGGTGAAGGGCCCGATGAACACCCAGTCGCTGCGCGGGCTCGCGAACCACGGTTCGATGCACTGGCGCGGCGACCGTCGCGGTGGCCTGACGAGCACCGTGCACCAGCAGCCGGACACCGGCGCCTTCGACGAGACCGCGGCGTTCAACGCGTTCAACGTGGCGATCGCCGGCCTGAACGGGCGTGACTCGCAGCTGCCCGACGCCGACATGCAGAAGTTCACCGACTTCATCCTGCAGGTCACCTACCCGCCGAACCCGATCCGGCGCCTCGACAACCAGCTGACCGAGAGCCAGAAGCGCGCTCGCAGCCGCTACTTCGGCTGCGAGATCAGCGACGCGTCTTTCGCGCTCGGCCAATGTGCGGACGGTCGCAACATCAACGCGGAGCAGCTGGCGTGCAACTGCGCCAACCCGCCCGAGTTCCAGCTCGGTCTCGAGCCGCGCCCTGCGTTCTGCCCGCCGAATCCGGTGTGCACGCTCGGGGTCAGCGACTTCCAGAACACCTGCAATGGCTGCCACACCCTCGACGACAAAGCGAACGCGGAGTTCGGCGTGAAGAAGCCGGGATTCTTCGGTACCGACGGCCGCTACACGAACGACGGCGTCGAGCATGCGCTCAAGATCCCGCATCTTCGCAACGTGTATCAAAAGGTGGGCATGTTCGGCTCCGTGCAGACGACGCGCGGCACCGGCCTGACCAACCTCGCAGACTCGATCTTCGGCCCGCGTGAGGGCGGCCTGCTGGCCGCGCAGAACGCGCACACCGGCGATCAGATCCGCGGCTTCGGCTTCACCCACGCCGGCGAGGAAGACACCACGTTCCACTTCTTCACGTCCTCTGGCTTCGCGCGCGCTCCGGCGCCGGGCTTCCCCCTGGTCAACGACAACCGGAACGGCTTCGAAACGACGCTGCCGCGCGACACCACGACCTGCTACGACACCCAGCTGAAGCCGCTCAACCAGCAGTTCTTGGCGCAGCTCGCTCCGCCAGACGTGCTGGTGCAGATTCAGCAGCAGCTGATCATCTTCACCAATCCGGCCAGCACGCCGGACCAGCGCAACGCGGCATTTGCGTTCCTGTCGGCGTTCATCAGCGGCCTGCCGGCCACGAACCCGGGCTCGGTATTCCAGCGTCTACCGATCCAGAGCGCGGTCGGTCAGCTCAGTCTGCCGGTCCTGGCTTGCCCGAGCTTGCCGCCGGCGGCCCAGCTGCAGGCGCTCGGCTGCTTCGAGCTCCGGACCGGTGCGGGCTGCGCTCCGCTGATCAGCACGGTCAGGGGGTGCGCGCTCTGGGGCGCGACGCTCGAAGTGATCCTGCCGAACGGCACCAAGGCCTGCCACTCGATGGGCATCGACGACAAGGCGGAGATGGAGGACTTCGTGAACGCCTTCGAGAGCAACATGAAGCCGATCGTCGGTCAGCAGGTGACGCTGAGCGCCGCTTCGAACGCCGCCGCGCGTGCTCGCCGCGACCTTCTGGTCGCCAACGCCGGACAGGGCAACTGTGATCTCGTCGCCAACTCCGAGGACCACGGCTTCGTGTTCGCGGGCGGCGAGTTCTTGCGCGACGACGGCGCCCGGTTCTCGCCGGCCCGTTTCGAAGAGCGCGTGATCGCCCGCGGTCCGGTCACCTTCACCGCCGTTCCCCCCGGTGAGGGCCGCCGCTCCGGCGTCGATCGCGACGAGGACGGTCGCCTCGACGCTTTCGAGCACTGAGCTCGCGCTGCAAACGACGACCCCCGACGTGCTCGCATGAAGCGAGCAGCGTCGGGGGCCATGCCGAGCCGGGACTCGGACGCGCTACTTCTGATGCTCGACCGCGAACTCGACGCGGCGGTTCTGCCGGTGCTCGGCCTCGGTGGTCGCGTTCGGGATCACCGGCTTGAGCTCGCCATACGACTCGATGCTGATCTTTTCTTCGGGGACGTCGAGCGAGACCAGGTAGCGCTTGACCGCCTCGGCGCGGCGTACGCCGAGCTCCGCGTTGTATTCGAATGAGCCGCGCACGTCGGTGAAGCCCTGTACCTTGAGCATCTTCCAGTCGGAGCCGGTGCGCTTGTACAGGTCGGCGAGCTCGCGCAGCTTCTCCTGTCCGCTCTCGAGCAGGATCGCCGAGTCGAAGTTGAACAGCACGTGTTCGCCGATCACCAGCCGATCCTCGACGAACTCGAGCTTGTCGTCGGGGCAGCCGTCGTAGTCGTTGATGCCGTTCTGGGTCTCGGGCTGGCGCGGACACTTGTCGGCGCTGTCCTGGATGCCGTCGTTATCCAGGTCGCTCGGAGCCGTGACGCGCGCTGCCGGCTGCAGTGGCGGGGGCGGAGGCACGTATTCGCCGCCGCTCGGCACCTCCGCGCCTTCCCTGGGCCGATGCGCGTCGAGGAACATCAGCTCGAGGCCGATCGTCGCGAGCTGCCCATCTTGGCCGCCGAACTTCGCGCCGCTCTCGACCGCCTGGATGTAACGGGCGACGGGTCCGAGCCCCATCATGCCGGCGTCGAACACGTAGCCCAGTCCCCCGGTAAACACTGCTCGCACGTCGCTTTCCACGATGCCGGGGCCGCCCGTGCCTTCGAGCCAGAGCCCCGTGCCGCGCCGCGGATCGGCTCTCCCCGCGAGCGGGCGGACGCGCAATGCGGCGCTCAACATTCCGATTCCGTACGCGCCGCGGTCGAGCACCGTATTTTCCACGTCGTTGTCACCGGCGAGCCCGCCCGCGCTCAAGCGTGCTCCGACCAGGACCCACGGCATGAGCGAGCGGTAAGCGCCGAGATCCCCGATACCGCCGCTGCCGAACTGATGTTCGTAAGGGTCGCTGATCGGACCGGCATAGCTGCCGGCGCCGTTGATCAGCCAACGCTCTTGTGCTGCGGAAACCTGCGGAAACAGGAGCACTGCCAGTGCGGGACCTACCAGCCAACGGGTACGTTTCATCGAGCGATCTCCTCGCGAGTTCGAGCGCGCAAATTTCGCCAAGCTTTTCGCGCGCACGTTAACCGGCGCGTACGTTCCAAGACGCGTGCCACCGCTATTGCCTCGCGCAGCCGGGCCGAGCGCGCAGCAGCGCCGCACCGGTTGCGTTCGGCTACGTGCCGGTTTCGTGCTCGTGATCGCTCGCGGCACGCCGCGTGAATTTTCTTCGAGAGAGCGACAATTCGCGGACGAAAAACCGGCGCGCGCTTTTCAGCGGTCAGCGAATCTTGATGTCATCGAACCAGATCGTGCCGCCGAAACTGGCTCCGGTGCTGCCGACTCGAATCGTGAACTTGGTCACGCTACTGCTGTTCCCGGATTTGGAAAGCGGCGAGGAATAGTCGACCCATGCGCCGGTGCCGGCAGAAATGCTGTCGAGAAAGGCACCCGTGGCGCCGGGATCCGGCACGGCGACCTGCGCGAAGAATTCGAAGGTCGAAGCAGGAGAGCCGTCGAAATACAGGCGAAAGCTCAGGGTTCTCGCGCGAAGGTCAGCGCTCCCCGACGTGCATACTGGCACGTAGAACGAGAGCTCGGAAAAGACGTTGAGCTCTGCCACGTCCATGGCAAGCGCCGGGCTCCCCTGAAAATCTCGCACCGCGAGCGGTTGGCCGGACGACGAGGCCACGACGATGCCCTCGAGCGTCCCGGAATCGAAGTTCCACGAGAGCTTTGCGCAACGGCCGTCGCCGCAGCGCGCCTCGTCGACGCCGCAAGCCACGACACCGCCCGACCCGCCGCCGCCGGTTCCCGCGGCACCTGAAATGCCGGTGCCGCCGGATCCACCAGCTCCACCAGTTCCGCCGCTGCCGGCTCCTTCCATGCCGGACGCACCGTCGCTGCCGGTTCCGTCGGCGCCCGCAGAGCCCGCGCTGGTCCCGGCAGCGCCCGAGTCGCCTCCGCTGGCCTGCGCGCCTGCCGATCCCGCTCGGCCGCCGCGGCCCGCAGTCGATCCACCGCTCGAGCCCGCCGCGCCGCCGATCGTGCCGCCGGTGCCCGCGTTTCCTCTGCCCGCGTCACTCGCGGCAGCCGCCGTGAACTTGTCGCCGCAGGCCGCGACGGAGCACGCTGCAAGAAACCAAAGCGCGACGTTTCGACGTGAAAGCGCCATGCCCGCGGCGACCATAGCGCCGGGTAGTGGCTTCAACAAGCGGACCCTAGGGACGGTGTGCTTCGCGAGCAACGCGGGTTTTCTACGCCGCGCGCAGTCGCCAAATTTCCTCGTTCTACATGCGCGCAACGAGTGTAAGTAGCGTTGACCGGGTCGGGATCGGCGTGAGAGGTTGATTCATGGCGAACGCTGGGATCCATCGGCTCGCCGTGGTGCCTGCGCTGCTGATCCTGCTCGTGTCGAGTAGCGCGGGCGCCCAAGCTCGCCGTGGCCATCACCTTCACGACGGATTCTACTTTCGCGGCTCGATCGGCGTCGGACGCCTGATCTTCGATCAAGAGAGCGATCTGGAAGGCATTCCGAACGGCAGAGTCAGCGGTCCCAGCACGGCGTCGGATCTCATGCTCGGCGGCACGCCAGTGCGCGGCTTGGCGGTCGGCGGTGCGCTGCTTGCGAATCACGCGCCGGATCCCGACTTCGACGGCAATCGGCTCACCCTAGAAAACGACGTTGCTGCTTCCTGGGTGGTGATTGGGCCGTTCGTCGACTTTTTCTTCGCCCCGAAAAAGGGGTTTCACCTGGGCGCCGCCGCCGGTCCGAGCGCGATCTGGTACCGCGATCTCGATCCGGGCCCGAACGACGAGCGCGAAGCCTACGCGGGCTTCGGCGTGGCTGGCTGGGTCGGCTACGACGCGTGGATTTCTGCGAACTGGTCGCTCGGCGGCTACCTGCGGGCAATGGCGGCGTGGACCACGCGCCAGGTCGACTACTCCGGGAGCCCGCTCGTCGACGAGCGAGCCAACGGCAGTAACCTGGCGGTGCTCTTCACCGCTCTCTATCACTGAGCGCCGCTACTGCCACGAGCAGCCCGGCTGATTGCCGCACGCCAGCTGCATCGTGATCGAAGCGCAAGTCGTGGCCGTCCCGCCGCACAGACTGGCGTCGTAGGTGCAGCCCGACGCGGCGCAAAGCGTGGCGCCGGCGAGGCTCGCGCACGCGGTCGGCGTCCCGCTGCAAGCGCTGCCGTTCCAGGAACAACCCGATTGAACGCAGTTCGGTGCCGTGGTGTGCGTTGAACAGGCGCGGGGCGTGCCGGAACAAGAAGGCGCGTGGATCGAGCATCCGCCAGCCAGCGCGCATTCAGCGGCTGCGAGCTGAGCGCAGGGCGTCGGCGTGCCGGTGCAGCGTGGTGCCGCGTCCGCTCCGCTGTCCGCTGGTCGGCCCGCGGAGCCGCCGGTGCCGGTTCCCGCCGAGCCACCCCGGCCCGCGGAGCCGCCGGTGCCGGTTCCCGCCGAGCCACCCGTGCCCGTGGTGCCGCCGGTCCCCGCGGAGGCATCGTTCGAAGTTCCCGCCGAGCCGTCGCTCGTGCCTGCCGAGCCCCCGGTGCCGCTGTCTGCGGAGCCACCGCTTCCCGTCGATCCGCCGGTCGCCGTTCCCGCGGACCCGCCGCTGCCGGTCCCTCCACGGCCGGCCATGCCGCTGGCTCCGCTCATGCCCCCGCTTCCGGAACCCCCTCGGCCCGCGCTGCCTCCGGTTCCCGCGTCGACTCTGCCACCGGTTCCCGCGCTGTTGGTCGTGCCCTCGTCATCCGATCCGCAAGCCTCGACCGTGAGGGCACAGCCGACGACTGCCAAGAAACCGCAAAGGACTCTCGCGTGCATGAAAACCATCTCCCGTGTGTCTCCACGGATGAGTGGGTGCTTTTCAGCGCGTCTATGACGTCGTTCGATTTTCCCGCGGGGACCAAGTGATGGCAATCGTGTAACTTTCCGGCCGGGTCACCATGGCTCGTTGCGCTTCGCGCACGCCCGGCACGACAATGCGCGGTCATGGCTGAGAGAAGCATCGGGGCGACGCTCTTCTCTGCGCTGCTCTTGTCAGCGAGCCTCGCGAAAGCCGAGCCGTTCACGCTGGTCGTGATGCCGGACACGCAGACCGAGTCGACGAACACGCCGCAGGTCCGCTTCCCGGCCATGACGCAGTGGATCGCCGACAACCGCGTCGCGAGAAACATCGAGTTCGTCGCGCACGTCGGCGACCTGGTCAACTGGGAGACGCCCGACAGCAACCCGCCGCAGTTTCAATACGTCAACGCCAGCAACGCGATGCGGACACTGGACGTCGCGGGCATTCCGTACGCGATTGCGATTGGCAATCACGACACGGCCGCGGTCGGCGGCGTTCTGCAGGACGGCGGTGCTTGCCATTGCGGCGGATCGGCCGCGCCGGGGGACACTCACGCGAATGTGAGGAACACTCAGACTTTCAACCAGTTCTTCCCGCTCGCGCGCTTCACGGCGTGCAAAGGCCAGTACGAACCGCCGAAGGTGGACAACACGTACCACACGTTCACCGCGGGCGGCCTCGACTGGCTGGTGATCACGGCCGAGCTCGATCCGCGACCTGGCGCGCTGCCGTGGTTCAACAAGGTCGTGTCGGACCACCCGGATCACAACGTGATCTACCTGACGCACAACTACCTGGCCCCCTCGGGGAACCTCGCGGGTGCGGTGGGTTATGGCGATCTTTCGCCGCAGGCGATCTGGGACGGCCTGATCAAGCTCCACGGCAACATTCGCTTCGTGCTCTCGGGCCACCTCACGCAGACCGCGCTCCGGCAGACGCCGGGCAACAGCGGTAGAACCGTCTACCAGATCCTCACGGACTACCAGGACCTCGGCGAGGGATGGCTGCGCACGCTCGAGATCGACCCGCAGGCGAAAACCGTGAAGTCCGAGGTCTACTCGCCGTACCTCCGCCAATACAAGACCGGGCCAACGGAGCAATTCACGCTCACGAATGTCGAGCTCGTGCCCGCCAGACGAGCGCCCGACGCGGGTGCTGGCGGAGCTGACGCGGGCGCGGGCGGAGCTGACGCGGGCGCCGACGCGAGCGCAGGGGGATCATCGGCGCAGGGTGGCAGCAGCGGCGGCGGGGCTGGTCCAGCGGGGAGCGCCGGGTCCAGCCCGGGCAGCGGCGGCGCCGGGGGCTCGAGTGCGGGCAGAGGTGGATCGCCGGGCGGCGCAGGTCCCGATGCTTCCGCCGGTAAAGGAGGGAGCGGCGGCGCTCCACTGGCGGCCGGAGGCGCCGATGAGGGCGGCTGCGACTGCCGTTTTACCGGCGCGGGCAGCCATACCCGCGTTTTGGCGCTGGTGGCGCTGCTGATTGCAGTGGCAGTGAGCCGTCGCCGTCGCGACTAGGACTGCTCGCTTTCGCGGTTCTTCGCGTGTACTTTGGGAGATCTCCATGGCGTTTCGCAGCGCGAGGTCGGTGCTTCGCTCCGTGCAGATCCTGCTCGTCCTGCTCTCGTTGTGCGCCAGCGCGTCCGCCGAGCCGGGCGACGAAAGGGAGCAGGCGCGGGCCCTGGCCGAGCAGGCAGGCGATGCGCTCGATTCGCGAGACTTCGCGAGGGCGGTCGAGCTCGTGAATCAGGCGGAAGCGCTGTATCACGCCCCGACGCACCTGATCATCGCCGCCGAGGCTCACGAGGGGCTAGGTGAGCTCGTCGAAGCGGCGGAGCTTTACGAGCGCATCGTCGCCGAGCCGCTGCCCGCGGGATCGCCGTCGGCATTCAAGTCGGCAAAGAGCGACGCGGTCGAGCGCAGCCGTGCGCTGATCGCACGCATCCCGTCGCTGCTCTTGCGCATCTCGCCGGCGTCGGCGCGCGCCGAGGTCACGCTCGACGGCCAGCCGGTCGAGGCCGGTGCGGAGACGGCGAAGCGCGTGAACCCGGGCACGCACACGATTCGCGCGAGCGCGCCGGGCTTTGCGACGTACGAGAAAAGTGTCGAGCTCAAGCGGGGAGGCGTGGTGACGATCGAGATCACACTGCAGCGCGAGGGCGCGGCGGAGCCCGCGCCGCCTCCCATCGTGAAGATGACCGCTCCGGAGTCAGCACCGCCGCAAGTCGAGCGATCGTCGCGCTCGAAGCTGCCCGCGTTCATCGCTTTCGGCGTCGGCGCGGTCGGGCTCGGTGTGGGCGCCGTGACGGGCAAGATGTCGCTCGACCGCGTCTCCGAGCTCGAGGATGCGTGCCCCGAGCGGCGCTGCTCGTCGGCGCATCAAGGCGACATCGACGATGCGAAGTTGCTCGGAACCGTGTCGACGATCGGCTTCGGCGTGGGCGCGGTCGGCGTGGCCGCGGGGATCGTGCTGCTCGTGACGTCCGGGTCGACCGACGAGAAGCAGGCAGCAACCACTCATCGACGCGTCGAGCCCTGGATCGGCGCCCGGGCGCTCGGTTTGCGCGGGAGCTTTTGAGAGTGTCCGCCCGATCGCTCCTCTTCTTCGCGGCAGCGGCCGGGGCGGCGGCCGGGTGCAACGCCATTTCGGGCATCGGCGACTTCAGCGTTTCGGAATCGCCTGACGCGAGCGCTAGCGGCGGTGCTTCGGCCAGCGGGGGAGCGGGGGCCGAGGGCGGCAGCGGCGGTGACGTCGGCACGGGCGGCGACGTCGGCACGGGCGGCGACATCGGCAGCGGCGGTGAAAGCGGCACGGGGGGCGCTGCGGGTACCGATGGCAGCGCGGGCGTGCAAGGCACGGGAGGCAGCGCCGGCGGGGACGCCGCGACGGGAGA
>Ga0111538_10009048_pt1 | contig 13321 bp, 8 predicted proteins | sample SoiMethybrSBSTD1_FD_79669 | JGI IMG/M metagenome (GOLD analysis project Ga0111538, IMG submission 79669) | Bulk soil microbial communities from a Populus tree surrounding site in Tennessee, USA - Soil MetaG P. TD hybrid SBSTD1 (version 2)... | ecosystem: Environmental > Terrestrial > Soil > Tree...
AGCGCGATCACGACGTCGAGCGCGGCCACGCGCACGTCTTTCTTCTGCTCCCACGACAGCGCCGCGGGATCGATGCGGACGACGACCGTGCCTTCGTTGCCGGCCCGCGAGACCTGTGCGGCGAGCGCGATGCTCGACGCTTCGATCGGGCTCAGCATCACGCGCTCGAGCTCCTTCAGCCGCGCCTGCGAATCGCGCGCCGGGACCGCCAGGGCCAGATAGCCCTTGCGATGCCGCAGCTCGACGCCGCTGCCGTTGACCTTCACCGTGATGTTCCGGAACTTGTTGTCGTTGTCGGGACGCGATGAGCGATAGCCCAGCACGTACGACACGCGTGAATCGTCGATGGCGCGGCGAATCGCGTCGCCGATCGCGTTGGTATTGAGAAACACCCGCCCGCCGGTCGCTTCCGCGATCGTCCGCATCGTGTCCTGGTTCGGATGCGTCGTGGCCATCGTCGTAAACGGCTGCGGCGCCGGGGCTCCCCTGACAATCGTCGCGTTCGCCGTGGCGGGATTGGCGAAGGCGCCGATCAAGCCGCGAACGTCTACCGGATAGACGGCGACGTCGGCGGTGTTGATCGCGCGAGTGGCGCGGTTGACCGCCTTGTCCATGACGAGGGGCGCCGAGTTCGCCTGGGGGATGACGAACGGAAACGCTCCGGATACCCACACCAGGTTCTTCCGCCCTGGAATACCCGCCAGATGATTGGCAATGCCTTCGAGCGCGTCGGTCGTCAGCTCGGCTCGCCGTCGCAGGTAGTGCTCCTGCACCATCTCCGTCGTCCGCTTGAGCCACGCTTCGGTTTCGGCATCCTGCGCGGCGAGACCAGTCCTCTCGAAGTCCGGCATTTTTTCCTCGGACCGCGCCAGCTCGATCGACGTCGTGCCGAGATACCGATTCAGCACGGCGATCAGCCGGCTCGCGTCGCTCGTGAAGTCGTGCAGGACGTTGACCACATCCGACTCCAGCACATACAGCGCGATGCGATCCCTGGGCTGTGCCTTGGCGAGCAGCCGCACGATCTGATCGCGCGCCTGCTTCTGATCTGCAAAGCTCGAATTCAACCGGTCGAACAGCACCACCGTCACGCCGCCGCCATCCCGTGTCTGCTGACGATTGGTGAAGATGTTCGCCGCGAGAGTGGGTGCCGCCTGCGCCGCACCCGTCGCGGTCTGCACCGGACGATCGGTGTCGATCGCGAACACCTCGATCTTCTCTTCCTTGCCGTCCTCGAAGACCTGGAAGTCCGCGGCGGTGAGGTTCATCACCGGGCGGCCGGCGGAATCGTGGGCGAGGACGGTGACGTTGACGAGACGAACGCCGGAGCGGAACGTCGGCTGCTGCGCAGAGGCGACGGCTGCGCCGAGGACGACGAGAGCGAGAATAACGGGCCGCCGCGCCAGGACGTCGATCACAGCGCGGCGATTATACTTTTTACGTCACCGATGCCGAGCGCCGTTCTCGAACGATTCCTCCGTTACGTCAAATACGACACCCAGGCTCGCGAAAGCTCCACCACCTACCCCAGCACGCCGGGACAAGTCGTGCTATTGCGAGCGCTGGTCGAAGAGCTATGGGACATCGGCATTCTCGACGCCGAGATCGACGAGCACGGCTATGTGATGGCAACGATTCCCGCGACCACACGGAAGACTACTGTGCCTGTGATCGGCTTCATCGCCCATGTCGACACCTCGCCCGAGATGAGTGGCGCAGGGGTGAAGCCGATTGTGCACCGCGCCTACGACGGGCGCGACCTCATTCTTCCCGACGATCCGTCAGCGGTCCTGAGGGTGGCCGAGATGCCGTATCTCGGCGAGTGCCAGGGCCACGACATCGTCACCGCCTCAGGCACGACCCTGTTGGGAGCCGACAACAAGGCCGGCGTCGCGGAGATCATGGAGGCGGCCGATCGCCTGATGGGCTTGCCGCAGATTCCGCACGGACCGATTCGCATCGCGTTCACACCCGACGAGGAAGTGGGCCAGGGCACGAAGCACTTCGACGTCGCGCGTTTCGGCGCGCGTTATGCCTACACGATGGACGGCGGCGCGCGCGGCGAGCTCGAGTACGAGAGCTTCTCGGCCGACGCGATGACGATTACGTTCCACGGCTTCAACACGCACCCCGGTTACGCCAGGGGACGCATGGTGAACGCCATCAAACTGGCAGCCCGATTCATCGATCGCCTGCCCGCCGATCGGCTGTCGCCGGAAACGACTGATCAGCGCGAAGGATTCGTGCACCCTTACGTGATCGACGCCGGCGTCGAACGCACGTCGGTGAAGTTACTGATCCGCGATTTCGACACGCGCGAGCTCGCCGCGAAGGAGGCCTGGCTGCGCGACCTTGCGGCCGACGTGGTGCGCCAGGTTCCCGGTGCCGCTATCGACGTCAGCATCGAGGAGTCGTATCGCAACATGCGTGAGGTGCTCGACGAACATCCGCTGGTCGTCGAGCATGCTCGGCAGGCCATTACTCGCGCCGGGCTCAGCGTCCGCGAGCGTCCCATCCGCGGCGGCACGGACGGTTCCCGGCTGTCGTTCATGGGCCTGCCAACGCCGAACATCTTTGCCGGCGAGCAGAATTTTCATTCCCGGCTGGAATGGGTTTCGGTCCAGGACATGGAGAAGGCCGTCGATGTGATCATCGAACTGGCCAAGGTGTGGGAGGAGCAGAGCCCCTGACCTTACTCCGAGCGCAGCGCGATGACCGGGTCGATGCGCGACGCGCGCCAGGCCGGCAGCGCCGTTGCGGTGATGGTGACGATGGACAACAGCGCCACGACGCTGGCGAGGCTGAGCGGATCGACCGGCGACAAGCCGAACAACACACTCTTCATCGTGAAGCCGACGCCGATGCCGCCGGCGAGGCCCAGCGACAGGCCGATCGCCAGCAGCTTCGCCGAATCGCGGGCGACCAGATTGGCCACGTCGATCGCGCGGGCGCCCAGCGCGAGGCGCGTGCCGAATTCCGCGGTGCGCTGCGCGACCGTGAACGACACCACGCCGAACAGCCCGGTGCTCGCGAGCACGAGCGCCAGCACTGCGAACCCGCTCAGCATGCCGATGATCATGTAGTCGCTCGATGCCGCCTGCGCGAGCGCATCGTCGAACGTCTGCAGGTATTCGATCGGCACCGCCGGAGCATTGGCCGCGATCACCGTTCGCACGCTCGGCGGGAGCGATGCGGGATTCGCCGATCGCAGGAGATACGTGAAGCGCCGCGTGTTCGCATCGAGCGGCACCCACACGCGCGGCGGCGGCAGCTCGGTCCGATCGGTATTCGCGATGTCGTTCACCACGCCGACGACGCGGGCGTCGAGCATGTGATCGCCTTGCGTCATCGACACGCGGCGGCCCATGGCACGATCGGCGCCGCCAAAATAGCGGCGCGCCGTTTCGCTCGACACCACCGCCACATTCGCATCGCCATCCCGCCACCACTCGCCGGCCAGCATGCGCAAGCCCAGCGAGCGATCGAGATCGTGCGACGATGCGGTCACGACCGCCGTCGGACGCGCTTCGTTCGGCGGCGCGACGGCGCCGTCGATCGCCAGCAAGATCGAGCCCTGGTCGCCGAGGATCGGCAGCGCGTTGACCATCGCGATTGACTCCACGCCGGCGAGCGCCGCCAGACCGTTGCGGGTCGCGATCGCCGCGGCGTGGGCCTCCTCGACGGACGCGTACTGCGCATCATTGAACTCGAGCCCGAACAGCAGCACGCCAGACGTCTGCATGCCGGTCGGCGCCGCATACAGCTCGCGCATGCTGCGGAGGGCGAGGCTCGAGACCGTCAGCAGGATCACCGCGAGCGCCACCTGCAGGACGACGAGCACGCCGCGGCCGCGGCCAAGCGCGGTGGCGCCGCGCGATCCGCCCGCGGCGAGCACGTGGCGCAGGTCGGGACGCGCCAGCGCGCGAATCGGCGAGAGCGAAAACATCACCGGGCAGACGAGCGCCAGCATCGCCACGAACGACAGCTCGTGCAGGTCGATCTGCAGCTGGGCGAAGATCTTTTCCGACGACAGGCGCGCGACGAGCTGCAGCACGCTATACGCCAGCGGCAGCGACAGCGCCGCGGCGACGATCGACAACGTCATGCCTTCGGTCAGGAACTGGCGGACCAGTCGGCCCTTCCGCGCGCCGAGGGCGGTGCGGACCGCGAGCTCGCGGGCGCGCGCGAGCGTCCGCACCATGACCAGGTTGGATACGTTGGCAGTAGCGATCGCCATCAGCAGGCCGATCGACATCAGGAACAGCGCCACGACGACCCAGAAGCTGTCGCCGCCGACGAGATCGTTGACCGGCACGAGCCGAACGCTCCAGCCGCCGTTGCTCGCCGGGTATTGATTCGAGAGCGCCGCGCCAATCGTCGCCATCTCGGCGGCCGCCTGCTCGAAGCTGACACCGTCTTTCAGCCGCGCGACGAATCGCAGGTTGCGCAAGTCGCGCTGAGACGAAGTCTCGATGCGGAGCGGCAGCCACATCTCGACCTCGGCGATGTTGCCGAACTCGATGTCGGGCGAGGCGATGCCGGCGACGGTGTAATGCTCGCGGCCGATCTGCAGCGTGCGTCCGATCGCATCGCCGCGTCCCGCCATCTCACGCTGCCAGTAGTGATGCGCCAGGACCACCAGCGGCGGCGCGCCGGGCCGATCGTCACCCGGGACAAACACGCGTCCCGCGAACGCGCGCTGCCCCATCGCGGTGAAGAAATCCGACGTCGCATACGCGACGCCGATCGTCTGCGATTGACCCTCGCGAATGAGGGCCGCCGTTCCGTACCTGAAGGCCGCGGCCGCCTCGATCGTCGTGGCGCGCGCCTGGTAGTCGAGGAAGTCCGCGCCCGACACCCGATAGGCGCCGGACATCGATCCCTGCGCGTCGTTCACCTGCACCGACACGACCTTCGACGTGTCGTCCACAGGCAATCCGCGCAAGATCGCGAGATCCGCGAACGCGAATCCGATCGTCGCCGCGGCGATCGCGAAGCCCAGCGTGAAGACGATCAGCGCCGAGGTCCCGGGCGCGCGGAGAAAATTGCGGAACGCCGTCTTCAGATCGCTGGAGAGTTCAAACCACATCACGTTGCTCCGTGGATACGTCAGTCGCTGTTGCGGTGAATCGTGGGTGAGATAGCGGAAGCCAAGCACGATCGTCTGCTTCCAATACCAGGCGCGTGATGGATTCGACCGGTACTCCTCGCGCAGATCGCCGAGGATGCTCTCGCCACGTTTGCCGAGCGGCAAAACGCGCTTGAGAATCCAATCCGCGAGCGGTGGCGTGTTCATGATTCGGAAAGAATCTCGTCGAGCCCAGTCCACAACTCGAGCAGCGCCTTGCGCGAGGCGCGCAGCGCCTTGACGCCGTCGGGCGTGACCACGAACTTGCGCTGCGGCAGTCCATCGCGTCCGGCATCGCCGCCTTCCGTGGTCCATCGCACCAGTTGCTTGGCTTCCAGGCGATCGAGCGTCGTATAGAACGCGCCGCGCGACGGGTCATGCCCCGAGGCCCTGGCAATCTCTTTGCGAATCTCGATCGGGGTGGCGTTCGCGTCGCATCTCAGGATGGCGAGGAGCACGCGCTGCTCGAACTCGCCCAGGAAGTTCCGGCCCATAGCTCACACAGTAGACGAGTCTACAAAGTGAACGGTTCCGAGTCGTCATTCGAACGCTTGGACAAATCGCATCCAAGAACTTGAATCCGTCCCTGATTGCCGCTCTTTCATCCCTCCTTTTTTGCAGTTTGTGGCCTGATTTCATCACTTTCGGCTTTGGGTCCAGTGGCACAATTGCTGCTCTTTGGGACGCGTAACGCTGAAATTGGGCTGAGCTGCCGATAGGGTGGGTTGGCCACGTGTTAGTGGGCTTCGTCGGGGCTCCCTCCCGGCGTATTGGAGGATCGGAAATGACGTTTAGAACGCTCGTCGCGTCGGCGCTCGTACTTCTACTCGGTACGACGGCCGCTGTAGCGCAGCAGCAGACCGGTGAAATCTACGGTAGGGCGGCCGACACGTCGGGCGCCGTATTGCCAGGCGCGACCGTCACGGTGGCGGGTCCCGCACTCATTCAGCCGCGCGTCGCGGTGACGTCGGAAACCGGCACCTACCGCGTGCCTGAGCTGCCGATCGGCACCTACACGGTGACGTTCGAGCTCGCCGGGTTCCGCACCCTGGCGATGCAGGACATTCGCGTCACCATCGGCTTCCGCGCCCAGGTCAACGGCGCGATGGAGCTGTCGACCGTGCAGGAGACGGTGACCGTCACCGGCGCCAGCCCGCTCGTCGACACGAAGGAAGTCGGCACGTCCTCGACGTTCGACCTCGAGACGATGCAGAACATCCCGTCGGCGCGCGACCCCTGGGTCATGCTCGAGCGTACGCCCGGCATTTTCATGGACCGCGCCAACGTCGGCGGCAACCAGTCGGGCCAGCAGTCGGGATACATCTCGCGCGGCGCGTCAACCACCAACAACAAGTGGTCGATCGACGGCGTGGACATCACCGACATGGCCGCCACCGGCGCATCCCCGATCTACTACGACTTCGACATGCTCGAGGAAATGCAGGTCAGCACGGGCGGCGCGGACGCGTCGCAACAGACCGGCGGCGTCGGCATCAACCTCGTGACCAAGAGCGGCACCGACAAGTTCAAGGGCAACGCCCGCTTCCTCATCACCGACGAGAATTTCCAGGCCGACAACATCACGCCCGAGCTCAAGGCGCAGGGCGCCGGATCGGGCGCGCCGATCCAGAACATCAAGGACTACGGCTTCGACGCCGGCGGCCCGATCATGAAGAGCAAGCTGTGGTACTGGGGCAGCTACGGCGCCCAGGACGTCAAGGTCGGCGTTGTCGGGTTCTACAAGAAGACGCCAGAGTGCACGGGTCTCAATTCGCGCACCGCAGACACCGATCTGCTGCGCAGCTGTCTCGAGACCGACCTCACGCAGCTCCACAACTACAACGTGAAGCTGACCTACGTGCCGTTCAAGAACAACCGGCTGAACTTCCAGAACACCTGGGCGGAAAAGGTCCGCAACGCGCGTGACGCGTCGGACCTCCGTCCGATCGAGACCACCTACCGCCAGAAGGCCGTGTCCAGCGACTTCGGCACCTTCGGCTGGCTGACCGGCCCGTCGCCGTTCTGGAAGGCCGCCGATCAGCACGTGATCAGCGACCGCATGCTGGTGGACGTGATGTGGGCGCATCTCGGTAACAACTTCGTGCTGGACTTCCACGAGGACGACCTCCGCGACGTGCAGGCCCGCCTCGAGACCACGACCGGCATCTGGGGCCGTTCGTACCAGGCGTCGACGTTCCTGCGCCCGACCAACAGCCTCGACGTCGTCACCACCTACTTCCTGCCGGCGACGGCGGGCGGCGATCACTCGTTCAAGGCGGGCTACCGCTGGCGCACAGCGCACTCGACGAGCCTCAACCATCGCGGCGGCTTCATCGATGCCCGTTTCACCAACGGCGTGGCGAACTCGGCCGACATCTGGCGCGACCAGTACTCCGAGTCACACCTCGGCACGAGCGCGTTCTACGTTCAGGACACGTTCACGCGCAATCGCCTGACGTTGAACCTGGGCGTCCGCCTCGACCGCCAGGACGACTCCGCGAACCCCGGCGACGTGCCGGCCAACCCGTTCTTCCCCACGCTGATGCCGGCCATCAACTTTCAAGGCATTGACGCGGGCGTGGTGTGGACGGACTTCTCGCCGCGCCTCGGCGCGACCTACGACCTCAAGGGCGACGGCAAGACCGTCATCTCAACGTCGTATGCGATCTATTACGGCCAGATGTCGCCAGGACAGCTCTCGGGACAGCTCGCCGCCACCGGCGCGGTGTTCGTGCGCTACCCCTGGACGGACACCAACGGCGACGCCTTCGTGCAGCCCAACGAGGTCAACACGTCGGTGCCGTTCCTGAGCAAGAGCAACGCCTACGACCCGGCCAACCCGACCAACGCGCTGGCGCCGGCGGTAATTGACAGCAACATCAAGAACGATCGCACGCGCGAGTTCATTGTCGGCTTCGACCGTCAGGTCGGCTCGATGATGGCGGTCGGCGCGAGCTACATCTGGCGCAAGTACGATCAGTTCGCGTGGACGGATCGCCTGAACTGGGATACCGCGAACTACCGTTCGGTGGCGTTCACGCCGACCGGCTGCCCCGCGGGTGCGAACTGCGCGACCGTGACCTACTTCGAGCCGACAACGCAGTTGCCGTCGGCGACGCAGTACACGAATCGCCCCGGTTTATTCCGCGACTACAACGGCTTCGAACTGACCTTCGCGAAGCGCATGGCGAACCGCTGGTCGATGAATGCCAGCTACGCCTTCAACGACGCGACGGAGACGTACGAAACCAGCGCCCTCGAGGATCCGACCTGTGTGCAGAACATCTGCCCGGGGGAGAACGAGTACGCACCGGAGTCCGGCGGCAGCGGCATCGGCAACGTGTTCCAGAACTCGAAGTGGCTCGTGAAAGTGAACGGCCGCGTGCAGTTGCCCTGGGACTTCAACCTGGCCGCCAACATGATGAGCCGCCAGGGCTTCCCGTTCCCGGCCTCGATCCTGACGCCGAACCGCGCCAACGGCGGCGGCCAGGCCCAGGTGCAGATCCAACCGATGGGCGCCACGCGCTACGAGAACACATTCGGCATGGACCTCCGCGTCGACCGCAATTTCCGGTTCGGGACGATCTCGTTGATCCCGGCGCTGGACATCTTCAACCTGACCAACGCCAACACGGTGGCGGCGCAGAACCGCCAGCAGGCGGCCGCCAACGCGAATCAGATCAGCGGCATCCTGGCGCCGCGCGTGATGCGCTTCGGCATCACCGCACGCTGGTAGGCCACGGATTAAACACCGATTAGACACCGAATAGGTGGAGGCCCGCTGGAGCAATCCAGCGGGCCTTTTTTTTGCGGCAGTATCATGAACGCCGTTGGCTAAACGGACGAAGACATCCCCTGCATCGGTCGAGTCCGCTCCGACCTCTCATGTGATTCCGGCCATCGGCGTGTTCGCGGTCGCGTTGCTCTTGCGGCTGCTCGCCGCGTGGCAACTGGGATCGCTGCCGCTCTCCCGCACTCCGCAGCTCGATTCGGCCGTTTACGTCATGTGGGCCCGCGAGATCGCGGCCGGCGGAATCGCGTGGCCGCCTTACCCCGAACACGCGCCTGGATATCCATTCTTCGTCGCCGGCATCCTGGCACTCTTCAACGGCTCGCTCATGGCGGTCCGGATCGTCCAGGCGGTGCTCGGCGCCATCAGCTGTGTGCTCACGGCGCGCGTGGCCTCGCGGACCATTGCCCCGCGCGCATTTGTGTGGGCCGGATTGCTCCAGGCCGCTTACGCGCCGCTGGTGTATATCGACACGGCGTTGCTGGCGGAATCGCTGCTGGTGTTCCTGCTGGTGTTGACGCTGGACATCGTCACTGCAGCTGAAGGGCGCGCGAAGCGATGGTTGATCGCGGGCGTGGTGCTGGGCGCAGCCTGCATTGTCCGGCCGACAGCGCTCGCCCTCGTCGTGGCGTTTCTGTTCGTGCTCGTGAAGAAGTACCGGTGGGGACACGGGACGCGAGCGCTCGCGCTCGCGTTCACGGCGGGCGTGCTGATCCCTGTCGCTCCGGTCGTCATTCAGAACTGGCGTGTAACCGGAGTGCCGATGATCCAGGCCTACGGCGGCATGAACACTTACCTCGGCAATCGACCATCGGGCGACGGAGGCGCGCGCGCGCGCCTTGGCGGCGAGTGGGATCGGCTTGAAGGCGAGGCCAGTCGCGCGGGCGTGACTCGCAACGATCAGGACCGCTATTACTTAAGGCGGACATTCAGCGAGATCGCCGATCGGCCGGCGGCGTTTGGTGGATTGCTCGCATCGAAAATAGTGTGGACGCTGCAAGACGAGGAATTGCGCGACACGCACAGCTATTACTTCTTTGCTCGTGCGTGGGCGCCGCTCCGATGGCTGCCCACCTTCGGCTGGATCCTTGCGCTGGCCGTCGCCGGCGCAATCGTGGCCAGGCCTCGTGATCCGGCCTGGCTGGTTGCGTATGGGATAGCGATGCTGGCGACGAGCGTCCTGCTGGTGATCGGAACGCGATACCGCATGCCGCTGGTCCCCGTGGTCATCGTCATGGCTGGAGGCGGCCTCGCGGCCGCCGTTGACGCCGTTCGATCGCGACGATGGAGTACGGTCGCGCCGCTGGTGGTGACGTTCCTCGTCATATGGGCGGCCTCGGAAATTCGACACGACCCTGCTTCGCACAATCTCGCGGAAGAGCAGGCACTCACCGGGCTGTCGCTGTTGCAGGAGAACAAGGTCGACGAATCGGAAGCGGCATACCGCGCTGCGATCGAGGCCGACGCGAATTCCAGTTTCGCGTGGGACGGCCTCGGCCTCGTGCTGCAACGGCGCCAGCGGCGCGAGGACGCGCGAGCCGCCTTCGAGCGCGCGGTGCAAATCAACCCGTCCAACGCCACGGCCTGGGTCCACCTCGGCTTCGCGTACGAGCTCCTCGACAATCCTTCGGCAGCGCTCAATGCGTATCGACAGGCGCTGGCCATCACGCCGCAGCGGGCCGAGGCGGTCGAGCTGTACGAAGCGGCGCGGCGACGCTACGCCAGGTAAGTTTCCAGTTCCCAGTTTCCAGTTCCCCGTTGAGTTTCCAGTTGCCAGTTTCACTTTCTGCGATGTGTTCGCATTGAAGGCGTTTCAATTCCTTCGCACTTGGATCGCACCGATCTCGTGATCCGGCCGGAATTCGTTCGGTCCTTCGATTGCACCTGATCGAGGGCATGAATGAGCCTTCAGCCAAACGGAAACGGACCCTCGCCCTTCACGCGCGAGCGATTACGTTCAGCACGAATGTCAATGACTGCTGTCCGAAATACTTCTCTGACGCGCCTAGTAAAACGGTCTGGGAAAATCTGGTGCGAGCGGCAGACAGTACCTCGAACAACCTGATCGAGGCCGATGACGTTCCGAAGCGGCCCAACTATCTGCGATCTTCGCAGCCATTATCCGCAACATGAGCGCCCGGCTCGAAAACGAGGACGCCCAAAGGAAATCGAAGAAGAAACGCAGGCGAATCCCGTAGGGGCTCGACCGATCGTCAGCCAACTGGGAACTGGAAACTGGGAACTGGCAACTTCAGTTACGATGTCGCCCATGAGGTGGATCCTCTGGACGTTCGTCGCGCTCGTCGGCGTGGTTGGCGCGATTGCGTTGATTGGTTATTTCCTGCCGGTCGGACATGAAGCCTCGCGCAGCGCGGACTTCAACAAACCACCCGAAGTCGTGTTCGCTCTGATTGCGGATCCGAATGGTTACAAGGGTTGGTGGGACGGGGCCGAGGTGAAGACGGCTGTAGTCGAAAGCGTCCCGCCACGGAAACTCGTGACGAAGATCGTCGAGGAAACGCAGTTCGGCGGCACGTGGACGTTCGAGATTGCTTCGACGCCTGGCGGCTCGAGAATGACCATCACCGAACGCGGTGAAATTTACAATGTTGTCTTCAGGACTCTCGCGAAGTTCGTCATTGGCTACACGGGGACGATGGAGAGTTACCTCACGGCTGCACAGAAGAAGATCGACGGCTGAATCGTCGGCCAGTCCGTCAACACGTCCGGCGAGATTCGCGCGGTGGTGGCGTGACGGAGCGATCGTCGATCTAGGAACGCTTGGCGGCGGCTATGCCACCGCGCTCAGCATCAACGATCGGGGCGAGATTGTAGGTGAAGCCGAGACCGCCACTGGAGACGTCCATGCGTTCCTGTGGCGGCAAGGGGCGATGGCGGATTTGGGGGCGTTGCCGTGACGGAAGTTTCCAGCTCCTGGTAATATCGTGCTCCCTTCGGCATCGTTTCTGGAGAAAGGAAGATCCAGCCATGAAAACACGCCTCATCGTTATCGGTGTCGTTACGGGATTTGCCGTACTGGCCTTCGCATCCGGCTCCGCAGCCCAGGGAAACAAGCCCTCGGCTCCGGTCACGGTGACTAATACTCCGCTCCCGGTGACGATCGCGTCGCCGCTCACCGTGACAGGCACGTTGTCGCTGGCCGGCACGCCGGCGCAGCTCACCCTCCAAGGCATCTTCGAGGAGGGCAGCGTCAATCTCGCCGATGTCGACATCCTCGGTCCACGAAGCTACACGCTTCCGGCCGGCTATTCGCGCCTGCTGGTGCGGCACGTCTCGTGCCGGGCCATCACGGCGCCGGGCCAGAAGGTCCAGATCTTCCTCGATGCCGAGTACCAACTGCCGAGCGTGGGCGGAACAATGAACCTGATTGAGTTGATTCCCGACAACGAGATCGACGGCGCGCTGCCGCAGGCGCGCAAGGTGGCTCACGCCGAGATCTATGCGTTCGTGGGGATCACGACGCCCGGCGGGCCGGTCATGGGAGACACGCTCCGCTTGTCGGCGCAGAAGGACGGCACCACCGGCACCGGCGGCGTGACCTGCACAGTCGGCGGAGAGTTATTCCAGTAGCTATTTCAGCGTTTCGAGCCACTGCGCGATGTCTTCGCGCGTCCAGCGGTGGTCGTCGTTGAGGTGCACCATGATCGCCGCGAGGCTGAGCGTCTTGTGGCAGTCGTTGCCGCCCGGGCACTTGCGCAGCGAGCCTTCGAGGCGATCGAAGAACCACTCGAGGTCCTTGGTGGGGCGCAGGCCGCCGGCCTGCTGCGGCAGCCGATACATGCCCTCGTAGGCCGCGCCGAGCGCGCAGGATGCGCTCCGGCCGCGGTAGTAATCGCCAAACGCCTGGTCCGGCCGCCGTGAGGCGCCGGACCGGATGAACTGCGCCAGTTCCTTCTCGCAGTGATGGGCCTTCTTCTCTTCTTCGGTCATGGCGTCGCCTCGCGCAGGCGGGCCTGAAGACCCGCCTCTACCTAGAAACCCTTACCGAGACGTTCCTGAAGCTTCTCGCGATAGCCTCGGCTAAGTGTAAGCCGAGTTCCGTTCTGCAGCACCACCACATATTCGCCGTTGAACCACGGCTGCATTTCCTTGATGCGGTCGGTGTTGACGATGCGCGAGCGGTGGATGCGCACGAATCGCTGGGCGTCCAGCCGGCCTTCCATGTTGTTCATGGTCTCGCGGAAGAGATGCGAATCCTCGCCGAGGTGCAGGCGCACGTAATTGCCCGCCGCCTCGATCCAGTCGATCTCCTGCGTGCGCAGGAAGAACACGCGGCCGCCGGACTTGACCACCAGCCGATCGAGCCGCTGCGGCTCGGGCTTGATGTCCTGCACCAGCGCCATCAGCCGCTTGCCGAGGTCGCCGGCGCGGCGCCGCTCGAG
>Ga0111538_10009051_pt1 | contig 13318 bp, 12 predicted proteins | sample SoiMethybrSBSTD1_FD_79669 | JGI IMG/M metagenome (GOLD analysis project Ga0111538, IMG submission 79669) | Bulk soil microbial communities from a Populus tree surrounding site in Tennessee, USA - Soil MetaG P. TD hybrid SBSTD1 (version 2)... | ecosystem: Environmental > Terrestrial > Soil >...
GCAGCGCATGGCTCATGTGGGCCATGAGCTCGCCTAGGTTATCCCGCGCGGCCTCCCCGGCCGGGGTGGCGCCGGCCTCGAGCCGCAGCCGGCCCGCCGGCGCGAGCACGCTGAGCGCAATGAGGCTACCGATGCCCAACAGCACGACGAGATGCAAGGCACCGAGGCCAGAGCCGGCCTGGCTGAAGGCCTCTTGCGGTGCCTGCCAGGCGGTCAGGAAGACGATCGCTACCCCTGCCAGATAGACACTTGCGGCGAGTTCGGCGAGGCGCACGCGCCGCCCGCGCAGCGCGGCGAACCCCGTGCGCCATACCGCTATGCCTTCATCGATTATGCCTGCCACGGCCGTCCGCGCGACGCACGGAAACCTCCGCGGCTGAGGCGACGTGCCCCGCGCCATCCCTAACCCTCGACCAGATTGTCTATGAATGCTGCCCAGACCCGACCCGGCACCGAACACGCGCCGAATCATTCTATCATTGTGAGGTACGGGCGAATCGCTTGTCGAGGCCCGCGCCAACATGAAGACCAAAATAAGGCGGGCTGTGACTGTTGCGGCTCAAGGCGAGCGTCGCAACGTGCGCTGTGACTGCTCTACTCCAGCATCTTGCCAACGATCTCCGCCACATCCGGGGAGAGCGGTTTGGTTTTGGCGATGTGGCCGAGCGTTTTCTTGGCGAGCCGGCGCCGTTGCGGCTCGAGCATCTTCCAGCTGCGAAAGGCGGAGAGCAGGCGAGCGGCGATCTGTGGGTTGAAGCGATCGAGCTCGAGCACACGCTTGGCCACGAAGTCATACCCCTTGCCGTCGGGCCGGTTGAAGTTGACGGGGTTGGAGGCGGCGAAGGTGCCGATCAGGGCCCGCACCTTGTTGGGGTTCTGCATGGAAAAGAGCGGGTGTTGGGTCAGCTTTTCCACCCCCGCCAGGGCCGAGGCAAGGGGGGAGACCGCCTGGTAGGCAAACCAGTTGTCGATCACCAGGTGATCCTTGTTCCAGCGCGCGTAATAGCGGCTGAAAGCCCGCGTTCGCTCGGGCGAGCGCAGCTCGGAGAGCATCGCCAAGGCGTTCAACTCGTCGGTGGCGTTGCGCGCGGTGTCAAAATGCGCCACGACACGGGCAATGTCTTCGCGCCGGCCGCGGCTGGTGAGATAGCCCAGCGCAGCATTGCGCAGGGCGCGCTGGTTGGCGAATTCTGACGCCGGTGAGTAGCGCCCTTTCACCTCATAGCGCGTATAGATGTCGAGCAGCACCGACTTCAGCATGGTGCCGATGGCTTTGCGCAAGCCCTTGCGCGCCAGGTGGATCGCCAGCGGGTCGACGTCCCGGCCAAGCACCCGGGCAATGTCGCTTTCGCTCGGCAGGAACAGGAACTGCGCCCGATAACCGGGGTCGAGCTCGTGGTTGGCAGCGGTGACGCCGAGCGCCTTGACAAAGGCGTCCGGTCGCTCCGGGGTCTTGTCGGCGCGAAGCGCCTTCACGTGCGCCACCAGGACGCGGGTTGCGTAGTCCTGGGCGGCCTGCCAGCGATTGTAGAGATCGCTGTCGTTGGCCATCAAAAACTCCAGCTCCGCCTCGGAGTGATCGATGCTCAGATTGGCGGGGGCGGAAAAGCCTCGCAGCAACGAGGCGACCGGGCGCGAGGAGACCCCGCGAAAGCGGAAGGTTTCGCTGCGCTTGCTGAGCTGCAAGAGCCCGTCGTCGAGCCGCTCACCGCTGGCGAGAACCAGATCGAGATCATGGCCGTTATGGCCGATCAGGCCCAGCCGCACCGGGATATGCAAGGGCCGCTTGCGCGCCTCTCCCGGGGTGGGCGGCAGGTGCTGGGTGATGGTCAGCTCCGCCGTCTGCGCGCGTCGATCCCACTTCAGCTTGCACACGAGCTCCGGCGTGCCGGCCTGGGCATACCAGGTCATGAACTGGCGCAGGCTCTTGCCGGAGCTGTCCTCGAAACAGGCGACGAATTCTTCCACGGTTGCCGCCTGCCCGTCGTGGCGCTCGAAGTAAAGATCGAGCCCTTGGCGAAAACCGTCGCGGCCAAGCAGGGTTTGCAGCATGCGTATGAGTTCGGCGCCCTTCTCGTAAACGGTCGCCGTATAGAAGTTGTTGATCTCGATGTAGCGGTCGGGACGCACCGGATGCGCCAGTGGACCGCCGTCCTCTGGAAACTGGCGGGCTTTCAAATTTCGTACGTCGCGAATGCGCTGCACGGTGGCGGAGCGCTGATCGGCGCAAAATTCCTGATCGCGAAAGACCGTCAGCCCCTCCTTGAGGCAGAGCTGAAACCAGTCCCGGCAGGTGATGCGGTTGCCCGTCCAATTGTGGAAGTACTCGTGTGCGATTACGCGCTCGATATCGGCGAAACTCTGGTCGCTGGCGGTCTCCGGTGAGGCCAATACCAGAGCGTCGTTGAAGATGTTGAGGCCTTTGTTCTCCATGGCGCCCATGTTGAAATCGGACACCGCCACAATATTGAAGACATCGAGGTCATATTCCCGGCCGAACCGCTCCTCATCCCAGCGCATGGCGCGCTTGAGTGCGTCCATGGCCCAGGCGCAGCGGCCCTCCTTGCCTGGCTCCACGTAGATTTTGAGCGCAACCTTGCGGCCCGAGGCGGTCTCGAAATCGGAGGCCAAGTGCGCCAAGTCGCCACCCACGAGGGCGAACAGGTAGCTCGGCTTGGGATGGGGATCGTGCCACACGGCAAAATGGCGCTTGCCGCCATCAAGCACGCCCTGCTCGGTCGGATTGCCGTTGGACAGCAGGACCGGCGCCTCGGCGCAAGGCGCCTCGAGCCGCGTGGTATAGGTCGCCAGCACGTCCGGGCGATCGAGGAAATAGGTGATGCGCCGAAAACCTTGCGCTTCGCACTGCGTGCAATAAATGCCGCGCGAGCGATAGAGCCCGGACAGCGCCTTGTTGGCCTCCGGGTTGCAGAAGGTGACGAGGTCGAGGACAAAAGCGCGGGCGGGCGCCTTGCCGATCACCAGCTCCTTGTCGCTTAGGCTGTAGTCGGCGGGCCTCAGCGCGCGGCCGTCGAGCCGGGCGCTCTCCAGCTCGAGCATTTCGCCATCGAGGCGCAAGGCTCCGAGCTCCCCCTCGAAGGCCGGATTGGGCCGCAGCTGCAGGCGGGCGTGCACGCGCGTGCGCTCGGGGGCGAGCGCGACGTCGAGATCGACGTGATCGATCAGGTAGTTCGGCGGGCGATAGTCCTTGAGGAGGATCGGCCGCGGCGTTTCGGTTTTCATGCGTGTCCTGGGCTCAAGAGTGCGCAAGCCCGCTGCCGTCGGCCGGGCGCTAGGTCCTTCTTAGTGCAATGCGGTGGGGGCGCAAGTTATGACGCACGACACGGGGGAGGGTTTGCCTTTTTGCCGGAAAGCGCGGGCGCCGGCAAGGGAAGCGCCGCTGCGTCACCCCGCGCCAGGCCAATGGCCGCAGCTCTCGGGACGGGCAGGCCTAGGCGCCGGCGTCCGGCCCGAGCAACAGGGTTGCAACCTCCGCGGTGTGGGAGCGCACCGTTGCCACCCGCGTTCCCTGCCGGAGGCAGAGACGACGGCCGTCGCGGCGCTTGACCATCTGGTGATCAAGACACCCAACCCCGATCGCGCCAACGCCCCCAGGTTCTCTTGAGCGCTTGCCTGGCTGCCAATTCGTTGCTGCCGCTCGGGACCGGTCGCGGCCTGCGGGCCTTGAGCCACGCCCGCGGCAAGGGTTTTGACCGCGCTTCGATCAAGCTTCAGAGGTCGGGCTGGCGGCGCCAGCCACAACAGCGATGCGCCGCATCGACGCCAAGGGGCCTCTTCTGCTAACTGAGCCGAGGGCGTGTGTCGCGGCGACTTGGAGTTTTGCGATGAAGGCGATGTTGAGCAAAAGCGTGGGCGGGCCGCAGACGCTCGTCTTGGAGGAGATGCCCGATCCGACCCCGGGCGCCGCCGAGGTGGTGCTCGACGTCAAGGCCTGCGGCGTCAACTTCCCAGATCTGCTCATGATCGAGGACCGCTATCAGTTCAAGCCGCCGCGCCCCTTCGCGCCGGGCGGCGAGGTGGCGGGCACGATCGCGGCCGTTGGGCCCGGCGTGGTCGACTTCAAGCCGGGGGATCGCGTGATCGGCTCGTGCGGTCACGGCGGCATGGCGGACAAGCTCGTGATTGCGGCCGCCAATTGCATCGCCATGCCGGCCGACATGCCTTTCGATATCGCCAGCGCGCTGGTGTTGACCTATGGCACCTCGATTCATGCTCTGAAAGACCGCGCCAAAATCAAGCCCGGCGAAACGTTGCTCGTGCTCGGTGCCGCTGGTGGCGTCGGGCTGTCGGCCGTCGAGCTCGGCAAGGCGTTCGGCGCGCGCGTCATTGCCGCGGCCTCCTCGCCGGAGAAAGTGGCGCTTGCCCGCGAACGCGGGGCGGCCGCCGGCGTCGTCTATCCGTCAGGCCCGTTCGACAAGGCGGGCACCAAGGCCTTGTCGGACCTTTTCAAGGGCGCGTGTGGGGCAAACGGCGCCGACGTCATCTATGATCCCGTGGGTGGGGACTATTCCGAGGCGGCGCTGCGCGCCATTGCCTGGGAGGGTCGGCTGCTGGTGGTCGGTTTTCCGGCCGGCATCGCGCGCTTGCCGCTCAATCTCACGTTGTTGAAATCGTGCCAGATCGTCGGTGTCTTCTGGGGTGGGTTCGCCCGTCGCGAGCCCAAGGCCAATGCCGCCAACATTGCCGAGCTGATGCAACTCTACGCCAACGGTGCTATCAGGCCCATGGTCTCGGAGCGCTATCCGCTGGCCCGCGCTGGCGATGCCATCGCGCGGCTGGGGGCCCGCCAGGCCATGGGCAAAATCGTAGTGACGATGGATTAAGCGCATGTCGGATGAGACGCGATGGTGGTGGATCCGGCACGCGCCCGTGCCCGATGGTGGCTTCATTTATGGCCAGCGCGACTTGGCCTGTGACTGCGGCGATCAAGAGATTTTCGGCATTCTCGCCCGTGAGCTACCGCGCGATGCGGTGTGGCTCACCAGCAACCTGCTGCGCACCAAGCAGACGGCCGCGGCGATCCTGGCCGCGGCGCCTAAGCGTTTTCAGGGCATCGAACCGGTCGAGGTCCGCGCCTTGGCCGAACAGCACCTGGGCGAATGGCAGGGACAGGAGCGCAAGGCCTTCTATGCCGCGCGCAAGGTCGGCACGCACACCCTATGGTTTGCGCCCGCCGACGAACGGCCGCCGGGCGGGGAAAGTTTTGCCGATCTCGTCGCACGCGTGGTGCCGGCGATCGAAGCGGCCAACGCCGAGTACCGCGGCCGCGACATCGTCGCGGTCACGCATGGCGGGACCATTCGCGCTGCCGTTGCGCTCGCCCTCAAGCTGCCGCCGCAAACCGCGCTGAGCTTTGCCATCGACAACTGCTCACTGACGCGCCTCGACTTGTTGCATCCGCCGGGGATTGCCGGCTTGTGGAGGGTGGGAGCCGTCAATCACCGACCCTGGTCGCGCATCCCCGCGGCCGATCGGCTGGAGCAAAATCCCGTCGCCCTCGACAAAGCCTGAGCGGGCTTTGCTCGGCGCCGGCGCTCGCTGCGTGGGTGGGCAAAAAGGCCCTGCGCCAGCGCGCAACCGCGCCGCCCGTGCCTGTGCTTTTCTGCCGCGTGCGCTTCAGTGCAGCAGCTGGGCCGGCACGTCCGCGCAGATCGCGGGTGCCTGGGGATCCTCGTAGGGGATCAGCAAGCGAAACGATGTGCCGCTCTGGGACGACTGGATCTGCACCTCGCCGCCCAGCTGATGGGCCAAGCCGCGCACGAGCTCCTGGCCCATGCCGCTCGCCGCCTGCGTGCGGCCGGCCAGGCCGATGCCGTCATCCTCGACGGTGAGCCGCAGCTGGCTGTTGAGGGCTTCGAAGCCAACGCGAATCTGGCCGCCGCGATCGCCGGGAAAGGCGTGCTTGATGGCATTGGTGACGAGCTCGTTGAGGATCAAGCCCAATAGCACCGCCTGATCCATCGACAACGGCCGGCTGTCAGCCCGGCATTCGATGCCTAGGGGCCGCCCGCGCGCGGCGGAGGCATTGAGATCATCGCACAGTTCGCGAATAAAGGTTTCGCTGTCGAGCAGCACGCCCTGCCCGACGGCGCGCAGGCGCCGATGCACGCGCGCCATCACCGTCACTTGCTCGATGGCATCGTCCAGCACCGATTTGGCATTGCTATCGCTGACGGCGGCCGACTTGATGCTGATCAAAGCTGCCACGGAGGCGAAATTGTTGGCCACGCCGTGCGCCAGTTCGCGCAGCAGGATGGACTTGTTCTGGTCGGAACGCTCAAGCGCCTTGGTTTTCTCGTTGGCCGCAACCAGCGCATCGCCCAGCGCGGCAAAGCCGATCACACCACCGGCCGCCAGGATGGCATAGAGCTCGATTTTGATGACGTCGGCGGCGTGCCAAATGGCGAGCGACCCGAACGGCTCGAAGAAGAAGATCGACAGCAGCGCACTGACCGCCACGGCAAACAAGCCGACGCCCTTGCCGAAGCCCACCGTGGCGGCGATCACGACCAGGAAGAAGAGCAGGAACGGCTCGCCGGGCACCTGCCGTTCCAATGGGATTTGAAACAGAAACGTTGCCAGCAGCACCGCACCTACCAGGGCCAGGCGGAGCCATAACGCCCAGCGGCGAACTTCCCCGATCTTCCGCACCATCGCAAGGTCCCGCTACAACCCCTTACCAACGCTGCCAAAATGAACCCACAGCATTCCTAAGGCCACCCCCGATTAGGGCGATATTGAGACCATGCCTGCATTCGGCCGCAGCGGCGGTGCCGCCCCGATCACAAACGCGTGAGGAGGGCCTTGCGGGCGGCCAGGTGGCGCGCCAAGTTTTATGACTGACGGGTCAGTCATAGGAGGCGGCGGCATGTCGGGCGGACCGAAAAAGGCCACAAAGCCGCGGCGGCAGGCCGGCGGGCGTCCTTGGCCAAGGCGGCCCGAGCGGGCCGCGCAGGCAACAGCCCCGCGCCGGGAGGGCCGGCGCCGGCCGCGGCCCGAGGCGGAGGCGCGGCGCCGGGCCATCCTCGATGCCGCGCTCACCGTCTTTGCGGCGCGGGGCTATGAGGCGGCGCGCCTCGATGATGTTGCCGCCCAGGCCGGCGTCGCCAAGGGCACGCTTTATCTCTACTTCAAGGACAAGCAGGCGCTGTTTGAGGAACTCGTGCGCGGCGCGGTCACGCCGATCATGGACCGCCTGGGAAGCGCCGTGCGGGCCCCGGAGCTGACGGCGAGCCAGGTCATCGACATGTTCTTTCAGCTTTTCCAGCGCGAGGTCTTGGGCACCAAGCGCAAATTGCTGTTACGGCTGATCATCGCCGAGGGATCGCGCTTTCCGGCCATCGCTGCCTTTTATCATCGCGAGGTTGTCGCCCGCGGCCTAACCTTGATGCGCAGCCTGGCAACGGAGGCGGTGGCGCGCGGCGAGTTTTCCTGTGACGCCGCCGCCCGCTTTCCCCAGCTGATCGTCGCGCCGTTGCTGTTGGCCGTCATCTGGGATGGTTTGTTTTCCAAGATCGAGCCGCTGGACGTGGCTGGTCTCCTGCGCGCGCACGGTGATCTCCTCAGCGCCGGAGCCGGAAAGAGTGCACCATGACCACTCCCCACAAGCGCTTCTTTGCCGTGACCGGATTGGCCGTGCTCGGCCTGGCCGTGGCCGCCTTTCAGTTCTGGGGCCGCGAGCGGCCGGAGCTGGAATTTCAGGGCTGGGTGGAGGCCGACTTGGTGTTCGTCAGCGCCGAGGAGGCGGGGCGGCTCGATACCTTATCCGTGCGCGAGGGCGACCGCGTTGCCGTCGGCTCGCCGTTGTTTGCGCTCGATGCCGATCTGCAGCAGGCGGCCGTGGCCGAAAACGAAGCCGCCGTCGTCAATGCGCGGCAAACCTACGAGCGCGCGCAAGCTCTGCTCAAGCGCGCCGTCGGTTCGCAAAAGGCCTTCGATGACGCGGAGGCGGTGCTGCGTTCGGCGGAGGCGCGCTTGAATTCGGCTCGCACGCGCCTCGAGCGGCGCCGGGTGGCGAGTCCGGCGCAGGGAAGCGTGCAGGAGGTCTACTTCCGCACCGGGGAGATGGTGCAGGCCGGCCGACCGATCGTCTCCCTGCTGCCGCCGAACAACACCAAGGTGCGCTTTTTCGTGCCGCAAGCCACCTTGCCGACGCTCAGAATCGACGACCCCATCCGGATCGACTGCGACGGCTGCAAGCCGGGGCTCGGCGCGCGCATCAGCTTCATTTCGGCGCAGGCGGAGTTCACCCCGCCGGTGATCTACAGCCGTGAAGAGCGCGCCCGCCTGGTGTTCCGCGTCGAGGCGCGTCCCGAGCAGCCCGAGAACCTGCGCGTTGGCCAACCCGTATCCGTCAGCCTGAAACCGCAGCCGAGTCCCAGCCATGCGCAAAAGTGACGAGGACCACGAGAAGATTGCCATCGAGGTCGAAGGGCTCAGCAAGTCCTTCGACGGCAAACTCGTCGTGCGCGATCTCAGCATGCGCGTCAAGCGCGGCCAAATCTACGGCTTTCTGGGCCCGAACGGCTCGGGCAAGACCACGACCTTGCGCATGTTGTGTGGGCTGCTCACCCCCGACAGTGGGCGGGGCAGCTGCCTTGGCTACGACATTCGCCGCGACAGCGAGCAGATCAAGCGACACGTCGGCTACATGACGCAGCGCTTCAGTCTCTACCAGGATCTCTCGATCGTGGAAAATCTGGAGTTCGTCGCCCGCGTCTATGGACTTGCGGATCCCGCGGGCGAGGCCCAGCGCGCCATCGAGCGCCTGGGGCTTGCCGGGCGCGAGCGTCAGCTGGCCGGCACCCTCTCGGGCGGCTGGAAGCAGCGCCTGGCGCTCGGCGCCTGCATTTTGCCCAAACCCGAGCTGCTGCTGCTCGACGAGCCCACCGCCGGCGTCGACCCCAAGGCCCGGCGCGAATTCTGGAACGAGATCCACAAGCTCGCCGCCGACGGCATGACGGTGTTGGTGTCGACGCACTACATGGACGAAGCCGAGCGCTGTCACGAAATCGCCTATATCGCCTACGGCGTGCTCCTGGCGCAGGGCAACATCGGCGAGGTCATCACCAAGTCGCAGCTGCAAACCTACACCGTCAGCGGCGCTAATCTGGCCGCCCTCGCCGAGACGCTGTTGGGCCGCAAGGGCATAGATATGGTGGCGCCGTTCGGCACCAGCCTGCACGTTGCGGGCCGCAACGCCGCGACCTTGGAGGAGGCCATCGCTCCCTTCAAGGGTGACCGGCAGCTCACCTGGGTGCCATCGCCCCCGTCGCTCGAGGATGTGTTCATCGATCTGATGGCGCGTTCACAGGATAACTTCCAATGATCGATCTTGCGCGATGGCGAAGATCCGGCGCGCTGTCGCGCACGCTCGCCATGCTCATCAAGGAATTCGTGCAGCTGCGGCGCGATCGGCTGACCTTCGCGACCATGATCTTCATTCCCGTGGTGCAGCTCCTGCTGTTCGGCTACGCCATCAACACCACGCCCCGGCACCTGCCGACGGCGGTGTTGCTGCACGAGGAAAGCGACCTTGGGCGCTCGGTCTTGGCGGCCCTGCACAATACCTCCTACTTTGCCGTTACCCACCTGGCGCGCTCGGAAGCCGAGATGGATCACTGGATGCGGTCGGGCAAGGTGCTGTTCGGCATTGAGATCCCCGCGGGCTTCGAGCGCAGCGTACGTCGCGGCGACAAGCCGGCGCTGCTGGTGGCCGCCGATGCGACCGATCCCGTGGCCGCCGGAACGGCGCTGGCTGCACTCGAGGGCATTCTCACCACCGCGCTGGCGCGCGACCGCGGCCTGCCGGAGGTGAACAAAGCCTCGCCGGCGTTCGAGATCCGCCAGCACCGCCGTTACAACCCTGCGGCCGTCACGAGCCTCAACATCGTGCCGGGCCTGCTCGGCACCATTCTCACCATGACGATGCTGATCTTCACGTCGCTATCGGTGACGCGCGAGGTCGAGCGCGGCACCATGGAGAGCCTGCTGGCAATGCCGATCCGGCCGCTGGAGATCATGCTGGGCAAGATCGCGCCCTATATCATCATCGGCTGTGTGCAGGCCGCCCTCATCATGGGTTTCGGCGTCCTGCTGTTCGAGGTGCCGATCGAAGGCAGCATCGTGCTGCTCGCGGCGCTGAGCACGCTGTTCATCGCCACCAATCTATCGATCGGCTACACATTCTCCACCATCGCCCAGAACCAGCTGCAGGCGATCCAGATGTCCTTTATGTTCTTTCTGCCCAACATCCTGCTGTCGGGCTTCATGTTTCCGTTTGCCGGTATGCCGCAATGGGCGCAGTGGTTCGGCGAGCTGTTGCCGCTGACCCACTTCATTCGCATTGTGCGCGGCATCATGTTGAAGAGCGCAACGGCCTACGACCTTCAGATGGAGGTGCTGGCGCTGACGGGCCTGATGCTGGTCGCCATGACGCTGGCGGTGCGCAGGTTCCGCCGCACGTTGGACTGACCGGCGCTCAGGCCGCCTGCCGCGCGGCGTCGAGGGCCAGCGCTTCCTCGATGCTGTGGGCCGGGACAGGCGGGCCGAAAAAGTAGCCTTGCGCCTCGGTGCAGCCATGGCTGCGTAACCAATCGCACTGAGGGGCGCTCTCAATGGCATCGGCGAGCGTCGTCATGCCGAGTTTGCCGGCGAGCCCGACCACCGCCTCGACCAGGGCGGCCGCGTCGGGGGCCCGCGCCGCCTCGGCGATCAGATCGCCGCCGATCTTCACCTTGGCGAAGGGAAAGCCGCGCAGCTAGCTGAGCGATCCATAGCCGCGGGCGAAGTCGTTCATGACGATGTGCACGCCGAGCTGACGCAGCTGATGCAGGAGCGCCAGCGCATTCTGGTTGTCTTGCACGAGAATGGCTTCGGCGATCTCGAGCTTGAGGCGATCGGCCGGCAACTTCGAGGCAGCCAGGCCCTGCAGCACGAGGTCGAACAGGCTTCGGCGCAGCTGCGACGGCACGATATTGACCGCCAGCTTGATCGGCTGGGACCCTTGCGCCGCCTGCGCCAGGGCGCGACGCAGCGTCCAGTCGGCGACCTCCGCTGCCAAGCCGATCTGCTCGGCGAGGCGCATGAGATCCTCACCCGCCAGAACACCGCGGCTTGGGTGGGTCCACTGCGCCAGTGCGGCAAAGCCGGCAATTCGGTTCTGCTCGAGGGCGACGATGGGTTGGTAGCCGATCTCGAGTTGATCGTTGTCGAGGGCCCGCCGCAAATCGCTTTCCAGCGTCCTGCCGCCTTCGACCGCGTGGTTCATCTGCGCCCCATAAAAGGCAAAACGGTTGCGTCCGCCGGCCTTGCTCCGGTAGAGCGCGAGGTCGGCATTTCGCATGAGAAGCTCGGCCTCAATGGCATCGCGCGGCGCGAGCGTGATGCCGACGCTGGTGCTGATCTCGATTGAGTGGCCATCGATCGCATAGGGCCTGCTCACGGTTTCGACGATCCGCCGCGCCAGGGATTCGGTCTGGTTCGGGTCGCGCGCGCTCGCCTGAATGATGGCGAATTCGTCGCCGCCGAGGCGGGCCACCAGGTCTCCCTGGCGCACGCAGCTCAGCAGGCGCTCGCTCACCCGCTTCAGAAGCGCATCGCCGATCGGATGGCCGCGGTTGTCGTTGACCGCCTTGAAGCGGTCGAGATCGAGGCAGAGCACGGCGAAGCCCTGCCCGCGCGCCATGCGCTGCAGGGCCTGCTGCAATTGCTCCTTGAACAGCGTGCGATTGGCGAGATTGATCAACGGCTCGTGGCGGGCGAGATGGATGATCTCCTGCTCCTGGCGGTGCCGTTCGGTGACGTCCTCGTGCAGCGCCACCCAGCCGCCGCCCTTGAGCGGTTGGCGGGAAACCGCAATCACGCGCGCATCGGCGAGCTCAATCATCAGGGGCGTGGCGGTCAACGCTTCGGCGCTCGGCGCCGGCATTGTTTCACCCGCTTGCTGCAGCACCGTGCTTGCTCCAGTGCTTGCGGTGCGCGCAGTCGACCGTCCCCGGCACGGTCAACTCGCCCGGCAGCTGATACATTTCCGCATAGCGCGCATTGCATACGAGCAGGCGATCCTGCGCGTCGAACATGCGGAGACCGAGCGGCATGTTGTTGAGGGCCGCGTCGAGCTGCAGGTTGAGACGTTCGAGTTCGGCCTTCTTGTGCAACAGCTCAAGCGACTTGGCTTTGAACACGGCAACGGAGCGCGCGAACTCGCCGATTTCATCGGCCCGCGCCAGGTCGGGAATCTCGACCGAGGTATCGTTACGGGCGAGCCGCGCCAGCGCCGTTCCCACCGCGCCGATGCGCTGCAGCACCCGGCGCAGCATGAAGAGGCCGAGCGGCCCGATCAGGAGGCAGGCAACGCCGGCCGCCGCCAAAATGCACACAATCAAGAGGCCCGCCCTGGCCGCAAGCTCGTCAAGACGAGCATCCGCGGCGCCGAGCAGAGCCTGCCGCACCCGGCTGATGCGGCGCCCAAGGTCGTCGCTGGAGGTGGCATAGCGGGAAGCGGCGATGGCCCTTCACCCCCGCTGCTCAAGGCGTACGCGAAGACGGCGCTTGCTTGCGCCGTGACGACCTCGAAGCGGCGCGACAGCGCGTCGGCCGGCGCATGCTCAAGCGTTCGCAAAAGCTCAGCCAATTCGCCGGAGTTGACCTGGTAGGCCGCGGCGGCGGCCTCAACCGATTGCCGGGTGGGGGCGAGGCTGGCGGCGTCAACGAGCCGCCGCAGGTCGCTGAAGAGGACTTCGGCGCGGCCAACGCGCACGAGCGCTTGCAATCCCTTGCCCTGCACGTGGTGTGCCGCCCGGATCGTCTCGGCGGCGAATTTGATATTGGCGCCGGCAAGCCCCAGCAAGACCGCCAGCGCCAGCGCAATGGCGAGGTAGAGTTTCAGGGAAATGTGGGGCCGCGGCAGCCCAAGACCGTGCGTCATGGGACGATCTCAAGCGTGTTGCCGCCCGCTCAGGCGTTGCTTGGATGTCATGGCAGCGAGGCTCTCCAGCGCCAGAAAATGCCTCGACCAAGCGGCGCAGGCGCGCGCCTTACCTGCCGCAAGCCTCGGCAGGCCTGTTCTAGCGCGCCGGGCCTTAAGGCCCGGCAAGCGCACAGCAGGGCTTTTTAGACAATTTTTGCGGCGGCGCCCGGTTGCCGCGGCGGGCTCACCACTTGCCCGTGTTCGGCATCGATGCCCAGGGCTCCTGCTTGCCCTTGGCCTCGCCCTTTTGCAGGAGTTCGATGGAAATATTGTCGGGAGAACGAACGAAGGCCATGCGGCCATCCCGCGGCGGCCGATTGATGGTGA
>Ga0111538_10009052_pt1 | contig 13317 bp, 11 predicted proteins | sample SoiMethybrSBSTD1_FD_79669 | JGI IMG/M metagenome (GOLD analysis project Ga0111538, IMG submission 79669) | Bulk soil microbial communities from a Populus tree surrounding site in Tennessee, USA - Soil MetaG P. TD hybrid SBSTD1 (version 2)... | ecosystem: Environmental > Terrestrial > Soil >...
CACGTCACGAGCACCGTCAAGCGGCTGCCGGGGGCGATCGGACGGTGGCTGGGCGAAAGTCCGCTCACGCAGGACGCGCTGATCAGTAATATCGAATACGTGCTGACGCCAGGGGAGAAACCGACATCGGATGTCGTTTTACGAAATTCGTAAAACGACACCCGATGTCTTTAACAAATGGCTGAGATCGACCGTTACCGCGCTGAGGACCGCCGGCAGGTGGAGGCACTTTACCGCCGCGTCTTCGGGCCCGACATGGCGGAGGCCAGCCGGCTGCGCTGGGACTGGCAGTACCGGCGCAACCCGAACGTCCCCGGCGACGGCCCCCTCATCTGGCTCGCGCGCGAGGGCGTCACCATCATCGGGCAGTACGCGACGATGCCCGTCACCATTACCGTGAACGGCACCGAGGTGGACGCGGCCTGGGGCATGGACGTGATGGTCGCCCCGGAGCGGCAGCGCCAGGGGCTCGGCGATCAACTCTTCCGCGTCTGGGACCGCAGCGTCGGCGCGTCGCTCGGGCTCGGACTGTCGGAGTCCTCGTACCGGCTGTTCCAGAAAATGCGCTGGCCCGATATCGGGCCGGTGCCGTGCCTGGTGAAGCCGCTCAGCCGCCGCGCCCTGCGGCAGCCGACCTGGCCGATGGCGATCAATCGCCTCGTGTCCTACGTCACCTACCCCTGGGTCAAGCTCGTCGCGCGCGCGCGGCCGCTGCAGGGCGAAGTGCGGACCGTTCGCCACTTCGACGAGAGCTTCACGCGCCTCTGGGAGCGCATCCGCAGCCAGTTCAGCTTTGCCGTCCGGCGTGATGCCGCGTATCTCAACTGGAAGTACATCCAGGCGCCGCACGTCCGCTATTCAGTGGCCGTGCTCGAGCGCGACGGCGAGGCCGCCGGCTACGTCGTCTATCGCCACAAGATCGAGCCGCGCGGCCGGGTCACGCTGCTCGTGGATCTGCTCACCGCGCCCGACGACGACGCGGGCGCGCTCACGCTGCTGCGTTGGGTCGATCGAGAAGCCCGGGCGGCCGACTCCGACAAGATCCGCACGTTCGCGATGCACGAAGGCTTCCGCAAGCTGCTGAAGAAGTCGGGCTACTACTCGGTGCGATCGACGATGGAGTTCGTCGCCAAGGTGAATGCCATCGGCGTATCCGGCGATTTCTACAAGGACACGAGCCGCTGGCACGTGACGCTCGGCGATTCCGACCAGGATCGATGAGCGCGTCGCACCGGCCCGCGCTGCTCGTCGCCATCGACACCGAAGGCGACAACCAATGGGACGCCTCGGCGCGCCGGAACCAGACGTTCCACAACATCCACGCCCTCGATCGTCTGCATGATTTTTTCGCCCGGCACGGGGTGCGGCCGACCTACGTCGTCACGTATCCCGTCGTCCGGGACGGCCGGTCCGCGGAGGTCCTGCGTTCGCTCCTCGCGCGCGGCGACTGCGAAGTCGGCGCTCACCACCACGCCTGGGAAACCCCGCCGTGCGATCCGGCCGACGTGGACCGCCATCCGTACGCGCTGTCGCTGCCGCTCGACCAGTTCGACGCCCAACTGGCGGCTCTGACGTCGGCGATTCGCGACGCGGCGGGCGTGGCGCCCGTGTCGTACCGGTCGGGCCGCTTCGGTTTTTCGGCGTCGCACGTCTCGTCTCTCGAACAGCGCGGATACTTGATCGACTCGTCGGTCGCGCCGCTCTTCTACGAGACCCACAAGGGCGGCCCGGATTTCGTCGGCGCGCCGCTCACGCCGTACTTCCTGGCCTACGACAACCCGACCGTCGCGGGCGCCAGCAACGTGCTCGAGCTGCCGATCTCGGCGGCGCTCAGCCGGCGCGTGCCGGCCGTCGTCGAGCGCTGGTATGGTCGCGCGCCCAGGCCGTACACGACCCGGCGCGTGCTCCGGCTGCTGAAAGTGGCGCATGTGCGATGGCTGCGTCCGTCCTACAGCTCGGCGGAGGACATGATCACGCTTGGCCGCCAGATTCACGAGCGCGGCGCGCCGATCCTCAACCTGCTCTTTCATTCGAGCGAAGCCATCGTCGGCGGCAGCCCGTACAACCGCACGCAAGGTGAGCTCGACGCGTTCTTCGATCGCCTCGGACGTTTCCTGAGCTTTGCGACAAGCGAGCTCGGCGCCGAGCCGATGACCTTCGCCGAGTTTCGGCACCGGCACGTGACCGGGCGGCCGGCCGCGACGGCGGCCCGCGCGACCGCCTGACCCGAACCGATGCGCGTCTGCCACGTCTCGCCCCATCTGCCCCCGGATCAAGCGGCCAATGCGTTGCTTCCGGCGGAGCTCGGCGCGTGGGCGCACGCGCGTGGCAATGCCGTCACGTACGTCGCGCACGCGCCTGCTCAGGGCCGTCCGGCGATCGACCTGCCCAGCGGGCGGATCTGGCGCATCCCCCGGAAGTCGGGAGACACCGGCCTCCGCCGCCTGTTGCGCCTCGACAGCCTGCAACAGGCGCGCGTCATCAGCGCGGCGCTCGAAAGCGCCGCGCGCGACGCGGATCTCCTCCACCTGCACAGCAACGGGCTCATCATCGAGGTCGCGGCCGCGTGGGCGGCGCGGCGCAATCTGCCGTACGTCCTCACGCTCTATGGCACCGAGATCTGGCATTTCAAGCCGCGATGGCCCGTTGACCCGTTCGCCCGCGCCTACCGGCGTGCGGCCGAAGTCACCTTCTACAGCCGGCGGCTGATGGAGCGCGCACGCGAGGTCGGGCTGGATCGGCCGGGACTCGGCGTCGTGTATCCGACGGTGAGCGCGGCGTTCCGCCCGCTCGATGCAGAGGCGCGGGCGCGTGTGCGCGCGGGTCTGGGTGTCACCGAGCCCAGGCTCGTGCTGAACGTGAAACGGCTGCACGAGCTGGCGGGACAGAAGTACCTGATCGAAGCGTTCGCACGCGTGGCGCGCGATCGCTCCGATGTCCGTCTCGTCATCTGCGGTGCCGGCCCATTGCGCGAGGCGCTCGAAACGCAGGTGCGCACTGCGGGCGTGGCTCAGAAAGTGACGTTCACGGGCCTCGTGGACAACGACACTGTGGCGCGCTACGCAGCGGCCGCCGACGTGTTCGTCCTGCCGTCGCTGCTCGAGGCGCTGCCAACCGTCGCGGTCGAAGCGCTCGCCTGCGGCACGCCAGTCATCTCGGCGGACCATCCCGGCGGACTGGAACTGAACGAGCTCTTCGGCGAGGATGTGCTGATCGTGCCGCGAACCAACGTCGATGGATTGACGACCGCGCTGGTCGACGCGGTCGACGCCCCGCAGCGCGTGCGCACTGCGACGCTCGATCTCGTCCATCGCCACTTCGGGCAGGCCGCCGTCGAGGCCGCATATCAGGCTGTCTACGCACGCGTGCCGAGCGCGCCACCCGCCACTCGCGCGAAGGCGGACGGACAATGATGCTCGTGCGAACCGTTGTCTGGGCCCTGCTCGGCGCCGTGCTGGCGGGCGCCGCGCCGCCGCTTCTGTTTCCATTTCGATCGAGCTTCGCGATCGAATTCTTGGCAGACCCTCCGCAACGCATCGCCCGCGGCTTCTATGGAGTCGAGCAGACGCCTCAGGGCCTGAGCTACGCATGGACCGGTGAAACGTTCGCCGTCGTCCTGCCCGGACTCGATCGGAAGGCGAAGTGGCAGGTCACCGTCCGGCTGGCGGCCTCGCGCGCGGACGGCACGCAGCCGACGCTCGTCGCGAGCGTGAACGGCACCGGCGTATCCCGGACGACGCTGCCGGCCAATGGCTTCGTCGATGTCACTGTCGCGATCGAACCGCAACCGCAGGCGCCGGCAACGACCACCGTCGCGTTTCAGGTCACGCCGACGTTCGTTCCAGGCAAGGACGACACGCGCAATCTCGGTGTGCAGGTCGATTCGGTGCGCCTCTCGACGGATGGCTGGTGGGTGCGCTACGGCGCGAGCCTGCGCCCCGCGCTCGTGCTCGGCGCCGTCGCCGGCGCCCTGGCCGGCGCCCTCGGTGTCCCCGCGCTCGCCGCAGCCGTGTTGCTCTTGATTCTCGCCGCGATGATCGGTCTCACCCTTACGCAGGGGTTCGCCGCGTACGTCTCGCTGCCGTGGCAGGTGCCGCTCACCGGCGCGTCGATCGCGGCGATCCTCAGCTTTCTGATCCTGGGACGCCGCCGGCCCGGCGCGAGCATCGTCGCGCTGATCTCGTTCGCGGCCGTGTCGGTCCAGTTGCTGCTGCTCTCGCATCCGGACATGCCGCTGGGCGATGCGATCTTCCAGGCCCATCGATTTCAGGACGTGCTGGGCGGGCACTATTACTTCACGTCGGTCGCGCCCGGAAACTATCAGTTTCCGTATCCAATCGGTCTCTACCTCGTCAGCCTGCCGTTCTCGGGCTTCGCACACGGCGAGCTTCAGAACGCCGTGCTCCTTCGGACCGTCGTCGTCGTGGGGAGCGCCGTCGGCGCGTCGCTGCTCTACTGCCCGGTGTGGCGGTGGCGCGAGGACGAGGTCGCCGCAGTGTCGGCGGTCGCCGCTTACCAGCTCCTGCCGCTCGGCTTCGACATCACCGCCACGGGCAATCTCACCAACATGTTCGGACAGGCGATCGCGATGTTCGCGTTCGCGATGACCGCGGGGGACGCGCCGAGAGGGAGCCGCTGGGTGATCGCGCTCCTTACCCTCGTCGTGGCCGCGGCGATGTTGTCGCACACCAGCACGTTCGCGGTGCTGACGGCGCAACTGGTGTTCGTGACGTTCGCGATCCTGATCGTGCGAGAACGGGAGGAACGCCGGACGGCGCTGATCCTGCTGGCGGTCGTGGCGGCCGCGTTCGCGATCGCGGTCGGTGTGTACTACGGGCACTTCGGCGACGTCTATCGCGAGGCCTGGACCCGCATCACGGCGGAGACCGGCCGCGCAACGGAGGGTACCGGCGGCCGCACGCCGCTCGCGCGGCTGCTCGATGTCCCGCGCCTGCTGGAACTGAGTTACGGGTGGCCGATCCTGATTCTCGCCCTGTCGGGCGCGATTGGCATCGTGCGGCGGCCGCGGGACTGGTCGCTGGCGCCGGTCGTCATTGGCGGCTGGCTGGCCGCTTGCGCATTCTTTCTGGTCGTCGGCATCGTCACGCCCGTCGATCTGCGGCACCTGCTGGCCGCGCTGCCGGCGATCGCCATGCTCGGCGCGGCGGGGTTCACAGACGGTTGGCGTCGCGGCGGGTGGGCCCGGGTGGCCGTCGGGCTCCTTGCCATTTGGGCCGCCAATCGGGCGGCGGCGGGCCTGCTCGATCGCATCTCCCATCCGTAGCGCGGGGTAAGATCGCCTCATGGCTTCGCTCATCGAACAGATCACCCACGACATCGCCGAGGCGATGAAACAGAAGAACCAGGCGACGCTGGCCCCGCTGCGAATGCTCAAGGCCGCCATCATGAACAAGGAAGTCGAAAAGGGCCGGTCGCTCGACGATGCGGAATCCGTGCAGGTCGTCAACTCGCTCGTCAAGCAGCGCCGTGATTCCGTCGAGCAGTTCAAGGCGGGCGGCCGTCAGGATCTGGTCGATCGCGAACAGGCGGAGGTGGAGTTTCTTCAGCGTTACCTGCCGCCGGCGGCCGACGACGCGGCGATTGCCGCGGCCATCGAGGCGGCGATCGCGGCGACCGGCGCGTCGAGTCCCAAGGACATGGGCAAGGTCATGAAGGACGTCACGGGCCGGCTGGCGGGACTGACCGTAGACGGACGTTTGCTGAGCGAAACAGTGAAAAAGCGGCTCGCCGGCTGACCAAACTTTTCCGGCCGCAGCTCCGTCTAACGCTAGTGAAAGGCACGCAAAGAGCCTCTCATCCATCCTCCGGGCAGGGGTCTCAATCGCAGGGGTTGAGGCCCCTTCTTTTTTTCGGTACGCTCAACCTGCGCCCGCGCCGATCGCCGGCAGCGGCCGCCCCTGACTTGTCACCATTCATCACATTTTTGGCACGACTGACCTCGCCCGGCGCTCGCCGATGAGCGAGCGCCTCGCCAGGTCCGCGGGCCTGATCGGTCTCGCGACGCTCTCCAGCCGGATCCTGGGGCTGGTCCGCGACGCGGTTCAGGCCTTTTTCTTCGCCACGAGCGACAAGGCCGACGCGTTCGTTGTGGCAACGCGGATCCCCAATCTCCTCCGCGATTTGTTCGCCGAAGGCGCCATGAGCGCAGCGTTTGTGCCGACGCTGACGAGAACGCTCGCGAAAGATGGCAAGGATGCCGCCTGGCGGCTGGCGTCGCAAGTCATCAACGGGCTCCTCGTGGTCACCGGCATCCTGGTCTTGCTTGGGATCGTCTTCGCCGCCCCTCTCACCGCAGGCTACGCGGCGAGGTTCGCGAATCACCCCGGCAAGCTGGAGCTCACCACGACACTCACCCGCATCAACATGCCATTCCTGCTGTTGATCGCCGTCGCGGCGGCCTACATGGGGATGTTGAACGCGCTTCGCAAGTTCCTCATCCCGTCCTCGGCGCCGACGATGTTCAACGTCGTGTTCATCGCCTGCATGCTCGTGTTCGTTCCTTGGTTCACACGGTTGGGCATCGAACCGATCATGGCGTTGTCGATCGGAACGCTGGCGGGGGGCGTCGCACAGATCGTGATTCAATGGCCGGCCGTGCGACGGGAAGGCTACCGCCACCAGTGGATCCTGGACCCGCGGGATAAAGCGCTGCGCGAAGTCCTGATGCTGATGGGGCCCGGGACGCTCGGTCTCGCGGCCGCGCAGATCAACGCCTACGTGAATACCTCGATCGCCACGGGTGAATCGGGAGCCCCGACCGTGCTGAGCTATGCATTCCGGCTGATGTACATGCCGATCGGCATCCTCGGCGTTTCGGTGGCGACGGCGGCAATTCCGGAGCTTGCGCGACATGCGTCCGACGGCGCGCATGACCGGATGCGGGAAACCGTGTCGTGGGGCGTCCGGCTGATGTTGATGCTCTGCGTTCCAGCGATGGTCGGTCTGATGGTTCTTGCCGGGCCAATTGTCGAGCTGTTGTTCGAGCGCGGAGCGATGGGGCCGACTGAGACGTTGAAGGTCGCCGGCGCGCTGCTCTTCTATGCGCCGGGAATCATCGGTTACTCGATCGTGAAGATCGCCTCACCGGGGTTCTACTCGCTGCAGGATGCACGCACGCCGGTCCTGATCAGCATGGCGACGATCGCGACCAACCTCGGATTGAATCTCTGGCTGAACTCGATCATGGGGTTTCGCGGTCTGGCGCTCGGGACGGCGATCACCGCCAACATCAACGCGGGACTGTTGCTGTTTCTGTTATCGCGCCGGCTGGGCGGAGGCGACGCCACTCGGATTGGACGCGCCTTCGGCAAGATCGCCGTCGCCTCGCTGGCCATGGGTCTCGCGAGTTATTGGACCGAGGCCTGGCTGCACCATCTGCTGCCGGGCAGCTGGTGGGGGCCGCGCGCCATCCGAGTCGGCGGGGCGATCGGCGCCGGCCTCGCCGTACTCGCCGCGGCTGCCCAAGTTCTCCACATCGACGAGTTCCGCGTGGCGTTCGCGCGGGTCCTGTCCCGCGTCCGCCGCTAATCTGTTAGCATCCGATCTGTGAGTCGCTACGCGCCCTCCGGCGGTGTCGTCATGGGTCCCGGGCCGATGACGCCAGCCGTGCGCGCGATCGTCTTCGCCAACATCGGCGCCTTCCTGCTCACGTTCGTGATGCCGGGCCTGATGGTGGAGCTCTTCGGGCTCTCGCCGCAGGCCGTGCTCGAGCGCGGCCGCATCTGGCAGCTCTTCACATACCTCTTCGTGCACGACCCGAACGGGTTCATGCACATCCTGTTCAACATGCTCGCGCTCTGGATGTTCGGCGTCGAGCTCGAGCACCGCTGGGGCACCGTCGGGTTCACGAAGTACTACTTCATCACCGGCGTCGGCGCCGGCATTGTCACGGTGCTTCTCTCGCTGTTGCCCGTGGCGTCGTTCCAGGCCATGTACGCCTCGTCCACGATTGGCGCCTCGGGCGCGATCTACGGACTGCTGCTGGCGTGGGCGCTGCTCTTCCCGTACCGTACGATCCTGTTCATGTTCGTATTTCCGATGCCGGCGCGCGTGGCCGCGACCATCATGGGCGCGATGGCGTTCCTCTCGGCGGTGAGCGGCCGCAATGGATCGGTCGCCGAAGCGACGCACCTCGCGGGCCTGGTCGTCGGCTGGCTCTACCTCAAGGGTCCGAAGAATCTCCGCCTCGATCTCAAATACCGTCTGACCCGCTGGCGCATGGAGCGGCTGCGAAAACGCTTCAACGTGCATCAGGGCGGGCGGAGCGACGATTGGCACGATCGCGTGCACTGACCCCCCGTGTGTCTCGCGCGTGGCTCTGGACCGGCCTGCTCGCCGGCGTGCTGGTTCGGGCGTGGCTGCTGCCGCTCCCCGGCTCGCCCGACGTCGGCTCCTGGAAAGCGTGGAGTTTCGCCGGCGCCACCGATCCGACGGCGCTCTACGGCGTCGGCGGCGATCCGCCGATTCGCCGCCTGATTCACTGGCAGCAGATCGAGGGTACGACCGAATACCCACCGCTCGCGTTGTACGAAGTCGGGCTGATGGGCCGGATCTACCGCAGCCTCCGGACGACGTTCGACGATTCGCCGCTGCTCACGGCGCTCATCAAGATGCCGGGCATCCTCGCGGAGTTGGCGTTCGTGCTGTGTCTGCTCTTCTGGGGGCGGCGCGTGTGGGATCCGGCGCGCGCCGAATGGATCGCGCTGGCGGTCTGGCTGAATCCGGCGATCGTGATCAACGGTGCGGCCCTCGGCTATCTCGACGCGCAGATGGCGATGCCCGCCGCCCTGGCGCTCGTCGCCGCCGGCGCCGGACGGCCCGGAGTGGCCGGTGCCCTCCTCGCCGCCGCCATCCTCACCAAGGCGCAGGCGCTGTTCGTCGCGCCGGTGGTCGTGCTCGCGGCGCTCGCGTACGACATCGCGCGGCGCCGGCAGGCGTTCGTCGCGTGCCTGGCCGGCGGCGCGGTCGCATCGGCCGCGATCCTGCTGCCGATCGCCCTGCGCGGCGCCTGGCCCAACATGATCCAGGCCGTGTCACGGCTCGCGGCGCACGACATGCTGTCGGGCAACGCACTCAATCTCTGGTGGCTCGTCACGTGGGTCGTGCGCGCACTGGACGCGCTGCGCTTCGGGTGGGTGCAGGCGTTCACGTTTCCGGTGAGGATTCTCGGGATCGGCCGCTTCATGGAGGTGGGCTACCCGAACCCGAAGCCGATCGGCACCGCGATGGTCATCGCGGCGCTCGCGTGGGCGCTCTGGCGCGCGCGACGGCTGCGCGCCGTGGCCGACTGGGCGTTCGTGGGCGGGTGGTGCGTGTTCGCCTACTTCATGCTCGGCATCCAGGTACACGAAAACCACCTGTACCTGGCCGTGCCTTTCCTCGCGATCGCCGCGGGCCTCACCGCGAGCTATCGGCCGGCGTTCTGGGCGATTTCGCTGGCCACGGCATTCAACATGTACATCTTCTACGGTCTCAGTGAGGGCAGGCCGCCCGTCATCGGACGGATGTGGACGGGCGTCGATCTCACGGTGCTCGTCGCGCTCGTGAACGTCGTGCTGTTCGTGGTGATGACGAAGGCGCTGGTGCATAAGACATCGGGTGTCGTTTCCTGACGATCATGAGGAAACGACACCCGACGTCCTCGTCACGTCCGTCTGATGTCGAGGAGAAACGTGTCGTCGAGCGCTTCGGCCTGGTGGTCGGCGCCGGGCGCGATGCGGAGCACCTCCCCTTCGCGGACGGTGATCGGATCGCCGTCGATGGTGGCGGCGAGCGCGCCCTGCAGCACGTAGATCAGCTGCTCGCCGGCGTGCGCGTGAATCGGCACGAGCGCGCCCTTCTTCAGATACGCCTGCGCGATCGTCTGATCGTCGCCCGCGATCATCTTCCGGGCCACCATTTCAGTGACCTTTTCGAGCGGCAAATCTGCCCAGCGATGGAGGGTGGCGTGGCCGGGCATGACGAAGTTCTAGGGAGTATAATCCACCGGTTGCGCGGTCCGCGCGGAGCCCGGACGAGGTCCCAGCCAGGATGAAGAGCACCACGCTGTCGAACGGTCGATCCAAGACGACAACGCCGGATTCGGCCGCCGCGCACTCGTCCACTCCCTCCTTCGGCGGGTTCTCGCGTGACGAGCTGCTCACCATCTACCGCACGATGCTGCTCTCGCGCCGCATCGACGACAAGGAAATCCAGCTCAAGAACCAGAGCCTGATCTTTTTTCAGATCAGCGGCGCCGGCCACGAAGCGATCCTCGTCGCGGCGGGCCTCAACCTGCGGGCCGGGTACGACTGGTTCTATCCGTACTATCGCGATCGCGCGCTCTGCCTCACGCTCGGCGTGACGCCGTACGAGATGTTCCTGGCCGCCGTCGGCGCCAGGGACGATCCGGCGAACGGCGGCCGGCAGATGCCCTCGCACTGGGGGCACAAGAAGTTCAACATCGTGTCGCAGTCCAGCCCGACCGGCACGCAGTGCCTGCAGGCCGTCGGCTGCGCCGAGGCCGGGATGCTGTACAGCCGCATCGACGCCATCCCCGATCGCGCGGAGCGCTGCAAACCGGACGAAGTCGTGTACGTCTCGCTCGGCGACGGCACGGCCAGCGAGGGCGAATTCTGGGAATCGCTGAACGCGGCCTGCGTCCGCCGGCTGCCGGTCGTCTTTCTGGTCGAGGACAATGGCTACGCGATCTCGGTACCGGTCGAAGTGCAGACGCCCGGTGGCGACCTCTCCCGGCTCGTCGATTCCTGGCCGGGCCTGGGCGTGTTCCGTTGCGACGGGACCGACGTCCTCGCCAGTTTCCAGACGATGAAGCAGGCCGTCGCGTACGCGCGCGAGCGGCGCGGCCCGGCCTTCGTCCATGCCAAGGTCATCAGACCGTACTCGCATTCGCTCTCCGACGACGAGCGGCTCTACAAGACGCCGGCCGAACGGGCCGAAGAGGCGACGCGCGATCCGCTGACGAAATTCGCCGAGCTGCTGAAGTCGGAGGGCGTGGCGACGGACGCGGACCTCGCCGATATCGCCAAAGACGTCGATCGGGAGATCGGCGAGGCGGCTGACGCGGCGATCAAAGCGCCGAAGCCGGCGAAGAACACCGCCGGTCTGTATGTCTACTCGCCGGACGTCGATCCGGCGTCCCCGGAGTTCGACGTGCCCGCCGAGCCCGAGGGCAAACCCGACACGATGGTGGCGGCGATCAACCGCACGCTCAAGGACGAGATGCGGGCCAACCCGCGCATCGTCCTGTTCGGTGAGGACGTCGCGGACGCCACCCGCAGCGAGAACCTGAAGGAAGTCCAGGGCAAGGGTGGCGTCTTCAAGGTCACGCACGGCCTGCAGAAGGCGTTCGGATCCGATCGGGTCTTCAACTCGGCGCTCGCCGAAGCGGGCATCGTCGGCCGTGCTGCCGGCATGGCCCCGCGCGGGCTGAAGCCGGTGGTCGAAATCCAGTTCTTCGACTACATCTGGCCGGCGATGATGCAGCTTCGAAACGAAATCTCGATGCTGCGCTACCGGTCGAGCAACATCTGGTCGTGTCCGATGGTCATCCGCGTCGCGATCGGCGGGTATCTGCGCGGCGGCGCGCCGTATCACAGCCAGTCGGGCGAGAGCATCTTCGCGCATTGTCCCGGCCTCCGCATCGCGTATCCCTCGAACGCGCAGGATGCCGCCGGCCTGCTGCGCACGGCGATTCGGTGCGACGATCCCGTGCTCTTCATGGAGCACAAGCACCTCTATCGCCAGACCTACAACAAGGCACCGTATTCGGGCAGCCGGTTCAGCATCCCGTTCGGCAAGGCCGCGGTGCGCCGCGAAGGCACGGACGTCGCGGTCGTCACCTGGGGCGCGCTCGTGCAGCGCTCGCTCCTGGCGGCGCAGCAGGCGGAAAAGGAAGGGGTGAGCGTCCGCGTCATCGACCTGCGCACGATCATGCCGTTCGACTGGGACGCCATCGCCTCGGCAGTGAAAGAGACGAATCGCGTCATCATCGCGCACGAGGATCAGCTCACCTGCGGGTTTGGCGCGGAGCTGGCCGCACGCGTGGCCAGCGAACTGTTCGAGTACCTCGACGCGCCGGTCCGTCGCGTCGGCGCGATGGACACCCCCGTCGCCTACTATCCCGAACTCGAAGAAGTCATCCTGCCCGGATCGGCCACGGTGCTGAACGCGATCCTCGAGACGGCGCGCTACTGAACGGCCCCGTGGCCTGGCGAACTGGGTGGTGACGAAACAGGCGTGGCGCTGGCCGCTTGCGGTCGCCGCCTTTACTGTTGCCCTGCCCGCCTCCGCCGGCCGCGTGCTCACCGTGCCGGCGATCGAGGCTCTCAACGCCACCGGCGGCCTCCAGGCGCATATCGTCAATCAGTTCAGCGATCCCGTCGGCTTCGCCGAGGCGACGTCGGGCGCGTACATCGTGCTCGATCGCCGGCAGCACACCGTGTACGGCATCAATGCAAAACAGACGGTGGTGCGGAAGATCCTGCAGGTGGGATTTGAGACCGGCAAGATCCTGCAGCCGGCGGTGCTCGCGCTCAGCCGCGACGATATCTTCGCTGTCGCAGACGCGCCGAGCGGCAACGAACGAATCCAGTACTTCACGCTCGAGGGCACGTTTCTCGGCGGGTTCTACCTTCAGTCCCGGCTCGCGCCGCGCGTCGTCGCCGGCCCAGTCGTGCTGAACGGCGTCGGATCGATGAGCTTCACCGGCAAGACGTTTCTGGTCAGCCGCCCCGAGAGCGGCGCGCTCTTTTCCGAGCTCGACGTCCAGGGCGCCGTCGTGCGCCACATCGGCACGCTGCGGCCGACGGGCCAGGAACGCGACGGCAATCTGCACATCGCCCTCAACGCAGGGATTCCGCTTCCCGATCCGACCGGCGGGTTCTACTTCGTGTTTCAAACCGGACGGCCGATGTTCCGGAAGTACGACGCGGCAGGCACGCTCCTGTTCGAGCGGCACGTCGAGGGGAGCGAGCTCGACGCTCAGATCCAGTCGCTGCCGCTCGACTGGCCCGCCCGCGCGCCCGAGGCCCTGCCATTCGTCCCGCCGCTCATCCGTACGGCCGCCGTGGACGCCGGCGGACGCCTCTGGATCTCGCTCGTCGTGCCGTTCACCTACGTCTACGACAGCCGTGGCGAGAAGACCCGGACGGTCCAGTTTCACGGCGCCAGTCTCGTCGCGCCGACGACGCTCTTCTTCGCGCCGCGCGGCCGCGTGCTCGTCACGCCGGGGTGTTACGAGTTCTCTACACGCTGACTTGTAGGCACTGAGCGCGACTTGCAGGCACTCGGCCCTAG
>Ga0111538_10009053_pt1 | contig 13317 bp, 10 predicted proteins | sample SoiMethybrSBSTD1_FD_79669 | JGI IMG/M metagenome (GOLD analysis project Ga0111538, IMG submission 79669) | Bulk soil microbial communities from a Populus tree surrounding site in Tennessee, USA - Soil MetaG P. TD hybrid SBSTD1 (version 2)... | ecosystem: Environmental > Terrestrial > Soil >...
GCAATTGCCCGCGCGCACTGGTCTTGCGCTGGAGGTTCAGCGCGCGCTGGCCCTTCGGATTGCGGGAGGGGACACGCGGATTGATTCGATCGGCCGTGAACTCGGACTGTCGGCGCGTACCCTTCAACGCAGGCTGGCGGACGAAGGCGTGACGTATCAGAAGCTGCTGGATGACGCGCGCAAAGCAGCGGCCGGCCGGCACCTGGCCGAGGCGACGCTGGCGATCGGGGAGATTGCCTACCTCCTCGGATACTCGGAGGCGGCGGCGTTCCATCGTGCGTTCAAGCGATGGTACGGCAGGACACCGGAAGCGTTTCGCGAAGCGGCATCACGGTAGCGGCCACGAGGTTGTCCGAAAATCTGTATACGTATTTCGGACAGGTCCAGGCGCGCGTCCGCGACGGCAACACCCGGCCATGACTTGCACGGGACATGGCCTTACGCTGCATTGGCCAGCCAGGGTCGAAAATCTCTCCCGATCGGCGCGATCACTCACCGGTTGTGTCGATTGATCCGGAAGATCCTGCACGAGCGTGTTCGTTACGACGAGCGCGGACCAGCCGTCAGCGTGGAGGCCAAAAGGTCCGCGCGCGCAAGATGATCCGCGAACTGCGAACTCTCGGCTATCGCGTCGAACTTCTCCCGGCTCCATCGAGCCACCCGGCATGATCATGTGATTCAGCGCGCCGACGACAGTCGCCGGATCGACGTGACTGTGGTAGGGGAGCAGTGAGCCGATGTTTCGCAGCGGCATCCGGTCGGTATGAGGGCTGTCGTCCCACGGCAACAACAGACGGCCAAAGCTGGCGAAGGCTGGATGCGCGCCGCGGCTGCAGTGTCGACGAGTCGGTAACCACGGATGAGGGCAGATTCGACGGCACCCGCGGTCTGTTCGGGTGCACTCTGAAAGACCCCGAGGCCAATTGCGGGGATCTGGACGCCGTTGTTCGGCGTGAGGAGTGGACTTGCCGGTGTCGTCATCGGTATGTTCGCTTTCACGGGTTCTTCCTCAAAACTCGATCATGACTTTGATGGCTTCGCGCTCGTTCATCGCACGGTACCCGTCAGGAACGCCGTCGATGTTCGTGACGCTGTCGAACACACGCCCTGGTTCGATCCGACCGTCGAGAACGTCGGGCAACAGTTCCTCGATGTAGGCACGCACCGGCGCGGGCCCGCCCGCGATCGTGATGTTCGCGTAAAAGCTCGGTTGCGCGTTTGGGATCGTGGTTTCTTGCGGCACGCCCACGCGCCCAACCGCCCCGCCCGGCCGCGCGATGCTGACGGCGGTGTGCATCGCTTCGCCATGCCCGACGCATTCGAGGACCGAGTGGGCGCCGAGGCCCGCTGTCAGTGCGCGGACGCGGTCGATCGCCGCGTCGCCGCGCTCGCTGACGATGTCGGTAGCCCCGAATTTGCGCGCCAGGGCAATCCGGTCGCCGTGTCGACCGAGCACGATGATCCGCTCGCCGCCAAGCCGGCGCGCGGCAATCACGCCGCACAGTCCGACGGCGCCGTCGCCGACCACCGCCACGATCTTTCCGGGCTGTACTTTCGCTGCGCGAGCGGCATGGTGGCCGGTGCCCATCACGTCTGTAAGCGTGAGCAGTGAAGGCATCAAGGCGTGGTCCGGACCGACGGGAAGCTTCACCAATGTTCCGTCGGCAAGCGGAACGCGGACCGCCTCACCTTGCCCTCCGTCGAGGGTGACGCCACCCCACCATCCGCCGTGTAGGCAGGACGTCTGCAGTCCTTGCAGACAGAACTCGCACGTGCCGTCGGACCAGGCAAACGGCGCCACCACCAGATCGCCCTTCTTCACGGTTCGCACGTCAGTGCCGGTAGCCTCAACGATGCCGATGAACTCGTGGCCCATCCGGTTCCCGATCTCGCTGGGCGGCATCGAGTTGTAGGGCCAGAGGTCGCTGCCGCAAATGCATGCTCGCGTCACCCGAACAAGAGCATCCGTCGGCTCGACGAGTCCGGCGTCTGGAACGGTCTGGACGCGCACATCGCGCGCGCCGTACATCACAGTCGCTTTCATGGGAACCCTTCAATTCGACAATGTGCTACGCACCGTACTCGTCGTCGCTGACTTGGTCCATCCAGTCGACGACCTTGCCGTCGAGCATCTCGACGATCGCGATGTGTGTCATCGCCGTCGTCGGCGAGGCGCCATGCCAGTGCCGTTCGCCGGGCTCGAACCATACGAGATCGCCAGCACGAATCTCCTCGATCGGCCCACCCTCACGCTGCACGCGTCCGCAACCGGATGTGACGATCAGCGTCTGCCCGAGTGGATGGGTGTGCCAGGCAGTGCGAGCGCCAGGTTCGAAGGTCACGGTTGCGCCGCCGATGCGTGCCGGAGACGAACGCTGAAACGGCGCGTCGATCCGCACGACACCTGTAAACCAGTCCGCCGGACCCTTGGCCGACGGCTGCGATCCGATCCTTGTGATATTCACAGTGCTACTCCGTCCTGGACTCATGGCCTCGCACTTCGGCGACATCACCGAACCAGTACGAGGCGGTCACACCGCCATCCATGAGAAAGTCACTGCCCGTGATGAAGCCGCCATCCGCGCCCATGAGAAGGGCGGCGACATCGCCGACCTCGTCGGGCGTTCCGGCGCGCTTTGCCACCGACCCCTCGATCATGCGGCGATACCCTTCGCCGCGCGGTCCGGCCAGGTCGTCCCTCGCGAGCGGGGTCATGATGATTCCCGGGCTGATCGTGTTGATGCGCGCGCCACGCTTGCCCCACCGCACGGCTTCGGCATGCTGCCGGTGGCGCCAACGACGAGTATCTTCATGCGACTTACCTGCCTACCATCTTCTGGAGGTGTTCGGGATATCGGGCACCATGGACTTCAATCTGTGACGCCGCGCGATCGATGTCGCGCAGGTCGTCGCTGGTCAGCTGAATCCGTAAGGCGCCCAGGTTCTCCTCGAGCCGATGTCGCTTGGTCGTACCAGGAATCGGCGCGATCCAGGGCTTCTGCGCCAGCAACCAGGCCAGTGCAACCTGGGCCGGCGTCGCGTTCTTGCGCACAGCGAACGCTTTCAACCACTCGACAAACCCAACGTTCGCTTTCCGGTTGTCTTCGCTGAACCGCGGCACGATATTGCGGAAGTCGGTCGGATCGAACGTCGTGTTCTCGTCGATCTTCCCGGTCAGAAAACCCTTGCCGAGCGGGTTGAACGGTACGAAGCCGATGCCGAGCTCTTCGAGCGTCGGCAGAATCTCTCGTTCCGGTTCGCGCCACCACAACGAGTACTCACTCTGCAGTGCCGCTACCGGCTGAACGGCGTGGGCACGGCGAATCGTCTGGCCACCGGCTTCGGAGAGGCCGAAGTGCTTCACCTTGCCTTCACGAATCAGGTCGCTCACGGCGCCCGCGACGTCTTCGATCGGAACGCTCGGGTCCACGCGATGTTGGTAGAAGAGATCGATGCGGTCGGTCCTGAGCCGTTTCAGTGAAGCCTCCGCCACTTCGCGGATGTGGGACGGACGGCTGTCGAGACCGGCTTGCTTGCCGTCCTCGAACTTGAAGCCGAACTTCGTGGCGATGACCACCTGGTCACGCACTGGCGCGAGCGCTTCGGCGACGAGCTCCTCATTCACGAACGGTCCATACGCTTCCGCCGTGTCGAAGAACGTCACGCCACTCTCGAAGGCGGCTCTGAGGATCGCGACGCCGTCTTCACGACTCGCAGCTGGACCGTAGCTGAAGCTGAGGCCCATGCAGCCGAAGCCCAAAGCGGATACCTCGAGCCGGCTCGAACCCAATGTGCGCTTCTGAATTGATTGTTCTTTCGTCATGCCCCCAGCGTAGCGGGTCGCCGTGCGATGGAGTAGACGGTCAAATCGGCATGGGGATGTGAGTACCATTCACCAATGGAACTCGACGATTTGAATGTGCTGGCCGCCTTTCTCGCCGTCGCGGAGGAACGCAGCTTTACCCGCGCGGCGAAGCGCGTCGGCGTCTCTCGATCAGCGTTGAGTCACGCCGTTCGCGGGCTCGAGGAACGTATCGGCGTTCGGCTGCTCTCGCGAACGACGCGGAGCGTCGCGCCCGCGGATGCCGGTGAACAGTTGATCGGCCGTCTGCGTCCCGCACTCGGCGATGTCGAGTCGGTACTCGACCAGATTGCCGGCCTGCGCGAACGTCCAGCCGGACGCGTGCGCCTCGTCGTCTCGCCGCTGGCTGCGACCATGGTGCTGGCGCCAAAGCTCGGCGCCTTCGCGCATGCCTATCCCGACGTCACTCTCGACATCACGACGACGAACGAGATGCGCCTCGATCTTGTCGCCGGGCACTTCGACGCCGGGATTCACCTGGGGGAGTTCATCGAGCGCGACATGATCGCGGTGAGAGTGTCAGCCGATCAGCGCGCGGCGATCGTCGGGTCCCCGACGTATTTCGCCGCACATCCGAAGCCGAAGTCGCCTCGCGAACTGACGCAGCATCGATGCCTGAACTTTCGACACGGCGCGAATGAAACCTATCGCTGGGAGTTCGACAAGGGAAAACAGGCTCTCGCGGTGGGCGTCGACGGTCCCTTGGTCACCGACGACGTGCAGTTGCTGATTCGCGCGGCGATCGATGGTGTGGGCTTGACGTTCCTGATGGAGGAGCAGGCCGGGCCGTATCTTGCGAATGGTCAACTGGTGCGCGTGCTCGAGGACTGGTGTGAGCCGTTCGCGGGCTATTATCTCTACTATCCGAGCCGGCGCCAGCAACCGGCCGCCTTAACAGCCCTCATCGACACGCTTCGTCTGTAGCGACAGCGTCCAACACCCGGCCTCACGGCACGGATGAGCGAGCTGCGGAAATCGTGCCGAACACCCAGCCAGACTTCGCTCGGGCTGCGCACCAGCTTCGTCTAGGCAGGCGCGTGTTCTTCTCGCGCCTGCTCGGTCCGAGCGAGCATCAGCGATTGCGATGGCACAACGAAGGGCCAGAGGGATTTGCCTGCGCACATCGTCCTTTGGTCCCTCGTCGTATCCATCGAATTCCTTCGGAGAAAGAAGCCGCCACTTCGAGCGCTAAGTCAAAGCCGGCGCTGGGCGCGCGCGTTTGCGAGCGGCACTTCGCGCCGGCAGACGATCCGTGACGCCGGGCTCTCCGCCGCTAATCGCCCCCTCCGCTCGCATCGATCGTCGCATGATTGGTGTCGGCCGGTTCGTCCGGCACGCTGTCATGCGCGTCTGAACGAGCCTGCGCGCTGACGCCGTGCAGGTCGACCGTCACGACGTTGTCCGTTCCTGCGAGGACCCCCGTCGTCAGCGACTTGGCTCCCCATGCCTCCACGTCGAACGCAGCGTTGTTGTCGAACTTCGTCCCCCAGATCGAGACCCTCACCGCATTCGACGTTTCGGAGTTGCCCGTTCCGGGTGGAGTAAAGGCACCTCCGATGACGTTCAGGCCGGCCGTCAGGTTCTGTGGCGCCACGGAACCGTGGCTGCCGGCGAGCGATCCCGCGTGCATCGTGAACGTAACCGTGTTGCCGGTGAACGTTCCCGGCGCCGTCGCCAGTCCACCGTAAATGGCGCCGCCAATCAGGTTGTTCTCGAAGCGATCATCGCGCGAGTCGATCGTGATCGATGCGTGGCTCGATCGCTCGTCGCTGGCGAGAAAACCCTGGTTGTTGTCGTGCGACCGGTTGTTCCGGAGCGTCGCTACGATCGAGGCGCCGTCGGCGCTCGAGTTGACGAAGCGAAAGCCCTGCCCGTTCGAGGCCGTGTTCTCGAAGAGCTCGTTGTCGTCGAGATCGATGACGATCGACCGGCCGGCGCCGGCCGGGCCGAGGTTGCGGACGTCGATGCCGCGGACGCTCCCGCTCGACACGACGTGCGCGACGCGCAGCACCGCACGCCCGTCGACCAGGTCCGTCTGGACTCCAGCGGCGGAGCTCGATCCGCCGATGACGGTGAGCCATTCAACGCTGTTCCTGCCCCGGCCGATGCGTATCGTGCCCCCGTTGCCGAGCCCGGGGGCCAATGCGAAGGACGGACCGTTCACGGGATCGGACGAGTCGATGACGACGTCTTCGGGATGGCCGCTGACTCCGGATATCGACATGTCAGTCTGCAGCTCGAGGCGGCCGCCATTGGGACGGGGGCCGTCACCCGGCTTGACCTTGGTCAGGTCGTATCGGCCAGGCGCGAGCACGATGGTGGCGCCGGCATTGGCTGGTTCATTGACGGCGTCATAGAGCTGCTCGACGTCGGAAACCTCGATGACAGAACCGGCTGGCGTGGGTGCCGCGGCGGCAAGCGCGGCGGCGACAACGAACGATGCGATCAACATAAGCCCTCCTGAAAGCGGTGACGGAAGGTCTATCGCACGCGTCGCGGCGGGGTTTCAATAAGACGTGGGTAGAAACGGGGTTTCATACATTTGCCGCACCCGGCAAATCGGCTTATTCTTCCAATTCTGGTGCAAGCGGACCAACCTTCCGTCGCTGACATCCGCGCCGAGCTCGCGCAGGTTCTGGCCAGCACCGGGTTCGCGCGCAACGCCCGCATGTTGCGATTCCTCACGTTTCTCGTCGATCGTCACCTCGAAGGACGCGACGGGGAACTCAAAGAGTCGCTGATCGCCGTCGAGGTCTTCGGCCGTCGTCCCGATTACGATCCAAAACAGGATTCGATCGTCCGGACCGAGGCGGCACGCCTGCGCGCGCGGCTGGCGGAACACTACGCAGACGCCGGCCGCCATTCGTCCGTGATCGTGGAAATTCCGAAGGGAGGCTACGTTCCGGCATTTCGGTTCCGGCAGGTGCCGATCGACGACACGGCCCCGTCGGCCGCCACGAGCCACGCACGATCGCCCGGACTGCTCGTCGCGGGTCTCTGCGTGGCGATCGTGCTCGGGGGGGCGGCATGGTGGTCGCTTCACGGCCAGTACACCCCGATTTCGATCGCGGTGCTGCCGCTCACGAATCTCGGCCGCGACCCGTCGGCCGATCCGTTTGCAGACGGTCTGACCAGCGAACTCGTCAGGAATCTGTCGGTCATCGACGGACTCGCGGTGCGGTCGCGAGCCTCCGCATTGTTCTTCACGGAACGCGCCCGCGACGCCCGCGACATCGGGCCGCGGCTTGGCGTCGATTACCTGATCGACGGCTCAGTCCTGCGGGCTGGCGAAGCGCTCCGGATCGACGTCCAGCTCGTGCGCGCGCGCGACGGAGTGCCGGTCTGGTCGGGGGATTTCGCTCGGCCGATCGGCGAGATCTTCGCGGTCGAGGACGAAATCGCGCTTGCGATCGTCAACAAGCTGCGGCTGCATCTCGGGCGCGGGCGGCGCCGCTACGAAACGAGCGTCGCAGCGTATGCCGACTATCTGGGCGCAAGGGCCATCAGATTCGGCGCGAATCCTTCCAGCTACGCCGAGCGCATCTCGGGATTCGAGCGTGCGCTCGGCAAGGACCCGACGTTCGCGCCGGCCTATGCCGGTCTCGCATCCGCGTACGCGATTCGATCGGTGCAGTTCCCCGTCGACCATCCGCCTGATGAGCTGACGAAGGTGCGCGCGGCGGCCGAGAAGGCCATCGAGCTCGACCCGCTTCTGACCGAAGCCTACGAAGCGCTGGCGATGGCGGACGCGCGCGCCGCTCACTGGCGCGACGCGGAACGGGAATTCCGGCACGCGATCGAAACCGATCCGGAGGACGCGCGCACGCGCGCCGAGTTCGCGATGTGGTTTCTCGCGGTGCTCGGCCGCAGCGGCGAGGCGATCGAGCAGGCGCGCCGCGCCGAGATCGATGATCCGCTCGCGACCGACGTCCAGGTCGCATCCGCCTTGTCCTTGATGGAGGCTGGCAAATACAAGGAGGCAGAGGCACACTGCGCAAAGATGCCGGCCGACGTCAACCTGCGATCGCAGTGTCTCGGCCGGGCATGGCTCGGGCAGGGGCGCATCGCGGAAGGAATCACGACGCTCCGCAGCGCTGCGGAGGAACATTTCAACCCGCAGACTCTCGGCTATCTCGGATACGCGCTTGCGCGCGCCGGACAGCGCGAGGAAGCGGAACGGATGGTCGGGGACGCGAAAGGACCCAACGAGGAGGCGCTCATCTACGCCGGTCTTGGTGACAAGGCGCGCACGATCGATGCCCTCGAACGGATGGCGACGCGCGGCCCGCAACGTGCCGGCCAGTACCTGAATTCGCCTGAAGTGTCATCGCTGCTTGCCGGCGATCCGCGCCTGCCGGGGCTGCGGAAGAAGATCGGCCTGCTGGAATAGCCTGCGATGCCGGCGAAGCGGCAGTATTGCCGCTCGAGAAACACACCCGAGTGCGCCATGACGGCAGCCAGGAAACGGGACTGGCGCTCGGTGAACCCGAGGGCTCGAGGCAGATGGCGCGCTCGGCGACCACATCGCGGCGAATCGTCTCGCCCGCGACGATCGCGCGATCGGGCCGACTTTACACTGCGGCGTCACTCGACACCAATCGAGTTCAGTTCACACTCAGCGTCGCCGTTTCGGGGTGCGTCGGCGCGCGGGCCGTCTGCCGCCAGGACGCGGTGCGCTCCGCGCAACAGGTCTTCGAGCGCCTCACGGGTCACACAAGCGAGCCGGACGAGGACGATCGGATGCGGCTCGTAGTGAGGCTTCACGTAGTAGGTGCGGCGTCTTCCTCAGCAGAGCGAGCGGCCGCGTGCGCCGCCGCGACACGATTTCGAGCTACTTGAGGAGCGCACTCCACCCCATCACGACATTGATCTCGCTCGGCCTCGGGGTAGCCGTGTGGTCGATGAAATAGACGTGTTGCCCGTCTGGCGATACGTCGTACTGCGTGCCCCAGTGTCCGGATCCGATATGCGGCACGTTCAGCACGTTGGCGACACCGAGTGTCAACGCTCCGGTCGGTTGGTGTCCCACCGAACGGCCACGCAGACGGCCTTCATGATCGACGTAGAAGAGCTCCCGCCCGTCGCGGCGCCAGACGGGTTGGCTGCCGCCGCCGGCGGAGACCACGAGCCGCCTCGGCGGACCGGATATCGCGTGAACGGACACCTCGGGTCGGCCACTTTCCTCAGAGACGTAGACCAGCCACTGCCCGTCGGGCGATATCCGCGCGTCGTACTCGGGGAACGGCCCTGAAAGAACCGCCTCGGTCGAACCTCCGATCTCGAGCGAGAGGCTCCAGACATCGCCACGTGCACTATTCATGGCCGCGCGTGTGTTGACGATGAGATGGCGCCCGTCGGGCGACCAGTCGGTCGGTTCACAATAGGCGTCGTGATCGGGACACGGTAGTTCCCGTTCGACGCCGGTGCCATCGGCCGCCGCGATGCTCAGATGGCGTGCTCTGGACGTGCCGGATCCGTACGCCAGCTGCTGCCCATCTGGAGACCACACTGGTAACACATCGGGACCGTTGGCCGTGGTGACGCGGACGAGGCTGCCGTCCTGGAGGTTTTCCACCCAGATATCGGGATTGCCGTGTGCCGGATCCATCATGTTCCTGGCCATTCGCCTTCCGTCCGGCGACAGCCGCGGCCAATTCTGTTGTCGGCGCCCGGACATGTGCATGCCCGTCCCGTCTCGAGCGACGGTGCCCAGCGCGACGCCGTACGGCATCGATGTCGTCACCGTGGCGAGCAGATCGGCCGACGCACTCAACATGGACGAGTGGTACGGCGTACTCGCCCCGGCGGTCACGGGCAACGTGCGCGGACCGCCGACAAGCCTGAGCGCCGCCGCGTCGAAAGGCCGTGCTTGCAACTGGCCGTCGCCCGCGGAAAGCAGCAGGCCCTGCTCTCGACCGGACGTTGGGACGAACACAGCCTCGGACTCCGAGCGAAAGAGCGGTGCGACGGGAAGGGACGCCGGCTGGTCGACCCGGGCGACGTACACCCCTCGCCGCCCATCCGCGCTCGCCCTCACGTGAAAGAGAACGTGGACGCCGTCGGGCAGGAACACGGGCCAGCGATGCGAATTCTCGCCACGTTCGACGTCGACCAGCGTGGCGGGTTCGACCATGCCTCCGTCCGCCGATACTTTGGCGAGTCCCTCGAAGATCAGGTTGGGGCTGAACACGATCGTTCCCGTGGGACTCCACGCGCCGCCGCTCCCGTCCGGTGCCGCGCAGATGACGACCGGCACACCGCCCGCGACGGTCACTTTCATCAGCTTGCCGAGCGCAAAGAAGCCAAGCGCCGTGCCGTCGGGCGACCAGAACGGCTGCTTGGCGCCTTCGGTGCCGACGATGGCCGTGGCCTCGAGCGCGTCGAGCGATCGTACGAACAGGCGGGGAGTCGATTCGCCGCTGACGGCCGTGAATGCGACGCGTCGCCCGTCGGGCGACACGATGGGCGCCGAGTCGAGCCCGGTTCCAGGCGGAAGCGACCAGGTGAAGCGCGTCAACCTGGGCGCGACGGATTCGCCCCGCGCTCGACTACCGAGCCACCCGCCGAAGAGCGCCATGAGAACCATCGCCAATCCGACTGCGGCGGCCGTGGTCCAACCTCTCCGCGTGCCTCGCCACCGTCTGGTCGCTACCACTCGCGGCGCCTGCACGCGCTCCGCGGTCGAGTCGATCTGCTCAAGAGCCCACAGCAGGTCGGCGGCTGACTGAAACCTGGCATCCGGAGCCTTGGCCAGCAGGCGTCTGACGATGGCGGTCAGTGCGGTATCGCGGCGGAGGGAGTCGGGCGGGTCGTCGTGAACGATCGCGTGGAGCGTGTCGATCGTGTGCGCGCGCGCGAAGGCACGCTGGCCGGTCATCAGCTCGAAGAGAATCGACCCCAAGGCGAACAGATCCGTCCGCGCATCGACCGGATCGCCCTTCACCTGTTCGGGCGCCAGATAGCCGGCCGTGCCCAGGATGACGCCCGTGAGCGTCGCGAGGCCGCGTGGCAGCGCGGGATCCTGCGCGAGCTTGGCGATACCAAAGTCCAAGATCTTCGCGGTACCCGCTCTGGTGACGAAGACGTTCTCCGGCTTGAGATCCCGGTGCACCAACCCGCGTGCATGCGCGGCCACCAGGCCGCTCGCCAGCGCGGCGGCGATGCGGCAGGCGTCTGCCGGCGCCACCGGCCCTCGCATGATCGGCGCGCGCAAAGTCTCGCCCTCGAGCAGTTCCGAGACCAGGTATGGGCGACCGTTCGCCATGCCCACGTCGAACACCCTGACGATGTTGGTGTGATCGAGCGACGCGGTGATGCGCGCTTCTTGGAGGAAACGCTCCACCGCGTCCCCGTCGCCAGGGTCGGCGCTCGGCAGCGTCTTGAGCGCGACGTCTCGACCAAGGCGCGGGTCGGTTGCGCGGTAGACGTCGCCCATGCCACCACGAGCCAGCAGCGCCACGATCCGGTACGGTCCGACGAGCGTGCCTTCAGGGAGCGTGGGCTCGTCCTGCGCCAGATCGCGAGCGGCGAGGGCCAAGGCGGGCGTTTCGAGAAACCCATCGACCGCGTCGCTCGAGGCGGCGAGTTCGTCGGCCATCTGCAGCAGGTCCGGGTGCTCGGTGGCGAAGAAGGATCGCAGTGCGGCGCGCTCCTCCGCGGGCGCGTCCAGCCACGTGTTGTGCCAGTCCGAGAGGACGCGCCACCGCTCAGCGCTCTTCCTCGCGTTCACGGTCGACCTCGTTTCGCGAGCGTGTGATGCAGCCAGGCGCGCGCCGCATTCCAGTCATTGATGACGGTGCGCACCGACACGCCCAGCGTCTCGGCGGTTTCCTCCACCGAGAAGCCGCCGAAGAATCGCAGCTCGACGACCTGACTTGGCCGCGGGTCGAGCGTCGCCAGTTCAGCCAGCGCGTCGTTCAAGGCCACCACGTCCACACCGGGTGTCGGCGCCGCAACCTCTCCAGCTTCGAAGAACACGCTCTCCACTCCCTGACCGCGCTTTGCCGCCTGCCGTGCACGCGCGGTGTCCACCAACACGCGGCGCATCATCCGGGCGGTCGTCGCAAAGAAGTGAGCGCGGTTCTGCCAGTGCACCGCGTGCCAGTCGAGCAGCCGGACGTACGAGGCTTGCACCAGATCCGTCGGCTGCCACCCGACGGCAAAGCGCTCGCCTGCGAGCATCCGGCGAGCCATCTCCCGCAGCTCACGATGGACGAGCGGCACGAGCTGTTCCAACGCTTCCGCGTCACCCCCGCTCCACGCCTGCAGCAACCCGGTCACGTCAGCTGCTTGGGTCACGCCCGGAGTCTACCTGGTCCCCGCGGGCTCCGCGCCGATATTCCCAAGCGGGTCAATTCCTCGTCGGACGGTACTCCTCCATCGACGACTCACGAGGGCCGAGCCCCCTCACCGACGCAAGCTCCTGACCCCTCACTTCTACAGGCGGAATCCGCCGGCACCAAGTGCACCCGGGCTTCGCACCGGGTCGAGCGTCTCAACATAGGAGCCTGAATGCGTCGGCCACGCGCGGTCTTGGGGCGCGACGTGCCCCTCGAAGCTAAAGAAACGGCGGTGCGGCGCAAGGCATCCAGCGCGCTTGCACTTCTGACGGGGATCTTTCGCCTGTGTAAGTGTCGAGACCTCGGAGGCCGGTGTCTGCGGTCGCAATGGCCATGGCCGAGTCGAGGTCGCCTACTACAGGAGCACACCATGAATGTTTCGGGAATCGCCCTCGCCGCACTCACGATCACCATCGGCACGCCGGTCATGAGCTACGCACAGGCGACTCGCCCTGGCCTGCCGACCACAAGCGTCAAGCGCGGTCCATCGGAGGAGACGTCAAGATCTCATGAGAGAACCATCCGAGGTGTGTGGCGAACGGTCGTCACGCAGCGCAACTGTCAAACGGACGAACCCATCGCGACGTTTGCGGGCCTGTTCACGTTCAACGACGGCGGCACGATGTTGGAATACGGGATTGGCCCCGCGGGGAGTCCGGCCCTGCGCAGCCCCGGCCACGGAGTGTGGCAGCGCGAACATGGCTGGCAAGACTACTCCTTCGCGTTCACGTTCTACCGCTACAACGCGAGCGCCGTCCTCCTGGGCTCGCAGAGGATTTCGGCTGCCCTCGAACTCCTTGGAGGGGGCGATGACTTTGCCGCGAGATCGGGGGTCGAAATTCTGGATGTCGGCGGTCACGTCGTCGCCACCGGTTGTGCCACCACTGCGGGAACGCGGTTCGAATAGGCCCAATCCTCGGTGATCTCTTCTACGGTTCCACACGGGTGGACATGCGATGCGAACTCGTACGTCCGGCGCGACGATCGTGACCGAGAGCGCGGCCACTCCCGGCCAAGCGGGCGCGCTCCTCGCACGTGCGAATCCTGCTCGATGAGTGCCTGCCCAAGCGCCTCGAGGGCGAGCTGGCAGGACCCGACGCGCGAACGGGACCGTGC
>Ga0111538_10009054_pt1 | contig 13316 bp, 10 predicted proteins | sample SoiMethybrSBSTD1_FD_79669 | JGI IMG/M metagenome (GOLD analysis project Ga0111538, IMG submission 79669) | Bulk soil microbial communities from a Populus tree surrounding site in Tennessee, USA - Soil MetaG P. TD hybrid SBSTD1 (version 2)... | ecosystem: Environmental > Terrestrial > Soil >...
CAGCTGGTAGCTCGTCTCGCCGATGACCGCCCCGCCCGCCGGGGTCAAGATCAGATCGTTGAGCGACGGGTGTTCGGGGATCTCGACGAAGTACTCCCAGAACGTGGAGCCGAGGACCGATGCAATGAAAGCCGGCCCCGGTCCCAGCCCGTTGCCGCGCGCGATCTGGTAATACGCGGTCCCACCCAGCGGGTGTCCGACGGCATTGGTGTTGTAGTGGTCGCCGTCGAAGACGATGTCCTCCGCCGTCATCTTGCGCTTCCAGGCCCGCCACTCGGCGCCGCGACTCCAGCGCTCGTCGGCGCCGTTGCGGAAGTACCAGATCGTTCCGCCCGCCAGCACCAGCGCGATCTCGATGGCCGTGAACAGGTACGGGTGGCTGACGGTCGGCTGACTGACCGGGTTCGGCGCCGCGATCGGCGCGGCGATCGGCGCGACCGGGGCGTCCCCGTTCCCCGACCACAACGCAGCGACCAATGCGAGCCAGGCGAGCATTGGTCGCTCACATCGACATCAGGTGTGACGCTCGGCCTCCGCGGTCTTGCGGCGCGCCCGTCCAGACGACGCGGCGGCCGGCGACGACCGCGCGGGCGACCAGAGGTTGAGGGCCTCGGTGGCTGAGAACGTAGCGAAGGTGTGAATCAGCGATGCGATCAGGCCGGTCCAGCCCGTCTGGTGGCTGGCGCCGATCCCAGCGCCGTCGTCGCCGTTGAAGTATTCGTAGAAGAGCAGGTGATCGCGCCACAGCCGGTCGTCGGTGAACTTGGGCGCCGCCCCGAAGACCGGGCGCCGCCCGCGGCTGTCGGCGGTGAAGATGCGCGCGAGCCGCTCGGTGATCTCGAAGGCGACCTCGTAGAGGGTGACGCGGCGGCCGGAACCGGTCGGGCACTCGACGGTGAAGTTGGGGCCGTAGTAGCCGTAGTAGTTCAGGAGGGCGCGCACCAGCAGGCCGTTGACGGGCAGCCAGACCGGCCCGCGCCAGTTCGAGTTGCCGCCGAAGATCGCGCTGTCCGATTCAGCGGGCAGGTAGCCAATCTTGAAGCGCTGGTCACCGACACCGAACTCATAGGGGTGCTCGAAGTGATGGCGCGACAGCGATCGGATCCCGAACGGGCTCAGGAACTCGTTTTCATCGAGCAAGCGGCTCAGCACCCGCCGCAGCCGATCCTCGCTCAGCAGCGACAGCAGCCGCCGGTTGCGGTAGCCGGGCCGGCGCGGGTCGTGAATGTTGCTGACCAGGTGGGGACGATTGCTGCAGAACCACCCGGCGCGCTGCTGGAGTTGCGGCAGCGCCGTCATCACCTCCTCGCTGATGACGGTGGCGGCGCAAAGAGGCAGCAGCCCCACCATGGAGCGGACCTTCAGCTGCTGCGACCGCCCGTCCGGGCTGCGCAAGACGTCGTAGAAGAAGCCGTCCTCCTCGTCCCACATCTCGCCGTTGCCGCCGATGTGGATCATCGCGGAGGCGATCCAGATGAAGTGTTCGAAGAACTTCAGCGCCATGTCGGCGTACGACCGATCGTCGAGCGCCAGCTCGAGGGAGATCTGCAACATCGACTGCGCGAAGAACGCCATCCATGCGGTGCCGTCCGCCTGCTCGAGGTGACCGCCGGTCCTCAGGGGCGCGCGCCGATCGAGAACGCCGACGCTGTCCAGGCCGACAAATCCGCCCTCGAACACGTTGCGGCCGCCGAGATCCTTGCGGTTGACCCACCAGGTGAAGTTCAGCAGCAGCTTGTGGTAGATGCACTTGAGGAACTCGACGTCGGCGTGTCCGGTGCGGCGCCTGTCGAGCTGGTAGAGAAAGTAGGCGGCCCAGGCGTGAACGGGCGGATTCACGTCGCCGAAGTTCCACTCCGAGCCAGGCACCTGTCCGTTCGGGTGCAGATAACGTTCCTGCAGCAGCATCATCAGCTGCTTCTTGGCGAGGTCGGGATCGACGAGCGACAGCGGAATCGAGTGAAACGCGAGGTCCCACGCCGCGCACCACGGGTACTCCCATTTGTCCGGCATCGAGATGACGTCGTCGCTCACCATGTGCGACCAGTCGGCGTTGCGCGATCCGCCAGACCCGGCGGGCGACGGCGCTGTGCCCCGGTCCGCCAGCCAGGTATCGACGTCGTAGTCGTAGAACTGCTTGCTCCACAACATCCCCGCCAGTGACTGGCGCATCACGCGTCGGCGATCCTCGGGCAGCGACGCGGGGACCACCTCCGCGTAGAACTCGTCCGCCTCCCGCTTGCGGTGCTCCATCACCTTCGCAAACGGTTTTCCCAGCACGGTTTCGTCGTCGGACCCAGCGACGTCGGAAGCCCCGCCGATCAGGCGCAGGCGCAGCACGTGTCGCCCTCCCGGCGCGATGTCGACCGTGTAGCACGCGGCCGCCTTGGTCCCGACCTGTCTCGGATTGATCGTCCCCTCGCGGTTACCGATGACGTATTCGTTGATTCCGTCCTTGAAGAAGAAAGGCGCCTCGCCGCGATTGCTCTCTCCGTTGGTCCGCCAGCGTTCCGGATTGGTCTCGTTGTCGACGAACAGCAACTCCGCGCCGCGCGGGCAGCGCAACACGTATTTCCCCAGCTTCCGGCTGGTGGCTTCCAGCCCCGCGCCGCGTCCGGCGGCGACCCGGATGACCGGCCTTTCCAGGTTGGCCTGCCGCCAGGTATTTCGGAACCACAGCGTCGGCAGAAGGTGAAGGGTCGCGGCGCTCGCGCCGCGGTTGAACGCGGTGATCTCGATCAGCACATCCTCGGGGCCGGCCTTGGCATATTCGACGAACACGTCGAAGTAGCTGTCGTCGTCGAACACGCCGGTATCAATCAGCTCGTATTCGCGGTCGGCGCGCGACCGGCGGCGATTTGTCTCGACCAGATCCGCGTAGGGGAACGGCGCCTGCGGGTACTTGTACAGGTACCGCATGTACGAATGCGTCGGAGTGCTGTCGAGGTAGAAGTAGTATTCCTTCACGTCCTCGCCGTGATTTCCCTCGTGGTTGGTGAGGCCAAACAGGCGTTCCTTGACGATCGGATCTCGACCATTCCAGAGCGCGAGGGCGAAGCAGAGGATCTGACGGTCGTCAGAGATGCCGGCGATTCCGTCTTCGCCCCATCGGTAGGCGAATGACCGCGCCAGGTCGTGACTGAGGTAGCTCCACGCATCGCCGCTGGTGCCGTAGTCCTCCCGGACCGTTCCCCACTGGCGTTCGCTCAGATACGGACCCCACCTTCGCCACGGCGCCGCCCGCGTCCGCGCGACGACGAGCCGCCTCCCCTCCGCGTTCATCCCGCCCCTCGCACTTCCACGCTCCAAGCTGACGACGCGGCCCCGTCAGACAACGGCTGGCACCTTGACGCCACCAAAATGCGTCGGGCGCTTACACCGTCGGAGCTTGCGAGGCGGGCGCAACGGATCAACGTTGACGACGTGTCGAGCGCACAGGAGTTCGAGGCGCGCATCCTCGTAGTCGAAGATGACCCGGAGGCGCGCGCGACCCTGGAACTGCTGCTGGGCACGCGCTGGAGCGTGACCGTCGCAGAACGCGGCGAGATCGCGCTCGACAGCGCCCGCGCGATGCCCTTCGACCTCGTGATCGCAAACGTGCAGATGCCCGGGCTCAGCGGCATCGAGCTGGCCAGGATGCTGCGCGCCGATCGCGCGACGCAGGACGTGTCGCTGCTCCTGATGTCGCGCACCGCCGGACAGCACGAAACCATCGCCGGCCTCGAAGCCGGCGCGGACGACTTCCTGGTCAAGCCGTTCTCGGGACGCGAGCTGCTGGTTCGCGTCCAGACGCGTCTGGAATTGACGGCGATGCGCCGCCGCAACGCGCAGCAGGAGGAGGTCCTCGCCAGCCTCCAGCGCACGCTGAAGGCCCGCGACGAGTTTCTCTCCGCGGCGTCGCACGAGCTGCGGACGCCGATCACGACGTTGAGCCTGCAGACCGACGGCCTGCTGAACATCCCCACCGGCGCCACCAACGGCGGGCGGCGCGCCACTGACGAGCGGATGCTCCGCCGGCTGAAGGCCATCCGCAGGCAGGTCGTGCGTCTGAATCAGCTCGTCGATCAGCTGCTCGACGTGTCCCGTCTCATCGAGGGCCGGCTGGAGCTGCGGCCCGAGCAGGTCGATCTGCAGGCGCTGGTGATCGAGGCCATCGACCTGATGCGCGAATCGGCGACCCAGGCGGGCTCACCGGTGCTGCTGCGCCTGCGTCCCGAGGTGGTCGGACAGTGGGATCGGGTCCGGATTGGCCAGGTGATCACGAATCTTCTTTCCAACGCCATCAAGTTCGGCTGCGGCCGTCCCATCGAGGTCGAGCTGGACGCGGACGAGAACAGCGCGCGTGTGCAGGTCCGTGACGCCGGAGAAGGGATCCTGCCGCAGGAACAGGAACGCATCTTCCAGCGCTTCGAACGGGCGACCTCGGTCCAGCGGCATCCCGGCCTCGGTCTCGGCCTGTGGATCTGCAAACAGATCGTCGACGCCAGCCACGGCCGAATCACCGTCCAGAGCGAACCAGGCCGCGGCGCCACGTTCAGCGTGGAGCTGCCGAGGGCCTCGTGAAACGCCGCCCGCGGCTTCTCGTCGTCGACGACGATGTCGAGCTGTGCGAGAGCCTGGTCGACGCCCTGACCGATGCCGGGTACGAACCGGTCGCAGCCTGTGACGGGATGGGGGCGCTGCGGCTGTCTCGCGACGGGCGGGCGCCCAGCCTGATCCTGCTGGACCTGATGATGCCCGACATGAACGGATGGCAATTCCGCGAACAACAGCTCCTCGACAAGGGCATGAAGGACATCCCCGTCGTCGTCATGACCGCCAGCCGCGACCTGCGCCGCCATCCCGTGCAGGCCGACGCGTTTCTGTTCAAGCCGTTCACGCTGGAGGATCTTCTGGACCAGGTTCACCGCGTCGTGCGACCCACTCGTCGGGCTCGTTCGACGTAGAGAGCAGGCCGCCCGGTGCGCCGGTCGCCTCGGTTACCACCCCGACGCTGCGCAGCGCTCTCAGCCACTCTCGCGCGCAGCGCGAGAGTGCGTCGAAGGCTGTCGGTCGAACTCGTGAATCGCGCGTCGACGCGCGCGAGGGCGAATCAGCGATCGGATGAGAACACATGCGCGAGCGCCGCCTTACCATCGCCGACGTGAGGCTTCGTACGATGTCAGTGAGTCACCTGAAGTGGCAGCTCCACGACGAACGTTGCGCCCGCGCCGGGTCGGCTGTCGACATTCACCGTCCCGCCAAGTTGATGAACGATGCTGCGCACGATGTACAACCCGAGGCCCAATCCGTCCTGTTGACCTGTTGCGACAGCGCGTTTGAACGGCTCGAAGATTCGACCGTGAAGCTCGGGGGGGATACCGAGGCCGCTGTCGCTCACCTCCAGCCGCGCACTCTCGCGCTGACTGTCGGCGACGGCGCGAATGACGACCGGGCGGCCCTGTCCGTACTTGACCGCGTTGCCAACCAGGTTCGTCACGACCTGATTCAGGCGCGAGCGGTCCCAGCACCCCATCACCGGACCTTGCAGCTCGACATTCAGCTTCGAAGCACCTGCCACCTGCACCTGCATCTGGGCGCTGACGTCTCGCACCACCTCGCACAGGTCGACGGACGACAGCTCCATTTCGAGTTGCCCCGAGCGAATCCTGCCGAGGTCGAGGAGGTCGTCAATCAAGTGCGCAACCCGTCGCTCCTCCTTGACCATGATGTTCACCATCCGGGTCGCCTTGGGCGTCAGGGGAACCCGGCTGCGTTGCAACGATTGCAGACACAGGCGCACCGAACACAGCGGTCCACGAAGCTCATGCGCGGCGATGGAAATCAGTCTTTCCCTGTCACCGAGTGCGTCAATGAGCCTCCGGTGCTCCCGGACGTTGCGAATGGCCATCGCCAACCGATCGCCCAGTTCTTGCGCCAACGCGAGGTCGGCCGCGCTGTGAACCAGCCCGTCAGTCTTGGCGAAACTGATGGCGCCGTAACGATCGTTTCCCGTCCCGATTGGCGCGCTGATTCGAGAGCGATCGCCGTCCAGGCGAATTTCCGCGCGCGTTATCCCCGCGAGATCGCCTGGTTCTTCCATCCACGCTTCCTGCGTTGCCCTGACTTCCAGAATCCGTGCGGGCGCCGCTCCCCACATGCGATCGACAACGCAAATGTCACCCAACACGCACAATGCAGAGCGTCCCACCGCCTCGAGCATCGGCTCGATTTCCAGCGAGATGAAATGACGACTCACGTTCGCGAGAAACATTGCGTGGGTCGTTACGTTCTTGCTCGACGACGTCCCTTGCACGGTTTGCATCGGTGTTCTGTCCTCTCTGACTCGGCTACATGCCAGATCGATTCGGGCTCCGCTAGACCTGAAACGACGACGCGCTCGTCGGTTGCAGCCTTTGAGGGGTTCCCTTACCCGCGTGCGATCGATCGCGAAATCGATCGCAGAATCGATTGCACGATCGATCGATCGTTGCGGTCATTTCAAAATGGACAACGCGACGTCGGACGTTGTACAAGAAGATCGAACTCGACAGTGCATCTCCCAAGTTTCACAGGGGGGGGGAGCGGCAGGATTTGGGATGACGTGAAACCGATTGAGTTGGGGATTAGATGCCGATTGCGAGTGGGATTGCTCCCGGTCGGGCGCACCGTTGGTCGCGGTTACGCGGGAGGGCTCTCGTGACGAAAATATTTCTCGTCGACGATCACCCGCTGTTCCAGGCAGGAATCCGACAGAGTCTCGCGCCGTACATGGAGTTCTGCATCGTGGGCGAGTCGGGCAGCGCGCGCGACGCCTTCGTCGCCATCGACACCCATCGTCCCGACATCGTGCTGATGGATGTCGCGCTGCCCGGCATGGACGGCGTGATCGCGACGCGCGAGATTCGCCGCCGCACGCCGCGAACCCGCGTCTTGATCTTCTCGGTGCACGACCAGATCGGCGACGTGCTGGACGCGCTGGACGCCGGGGCGTCGGGCTACGCGCTGAAGACCGAGGGGACGGACGCGCTGGTCGCGGCGCTTCGCTGCGTCCTGCGGAATGACCGTTACGTCGCGCCCTCGCTCGCCACCCGCCTGGCCAGCTACGAATCGAGGCGCACGAAGCCGGCCGACACCCTGTCGATTCTGTCCGTGCGAGAGCGCGAGGTGTTTCGCCTCGCAGCCGATTGCCTGTTGACCCGCGAGATCGCGCACGAGCTCTGCATCTCGCGCAAGACGGTGGACACCCACCTGTACCGAATTCATCGCAAGCTGGGATTGCGGACATCCGCGGAGCTGGTCAGGCTCGCCTGCAATCTTGGCCTGATCCATCGTGGTGGGGCGCGAGAGGTATTCACGCGGGGCGGCGAGGAGCAGTTGAGCGAAGGGTTGGAGGGAGCGGGATGAAGGACCATCGGGACATCGTTCGCTATTCCGATACCGTGGAATTGATTCGCCACGAGCTGAGCACGCCGGTCGCGACGGCCTTGCTCTATATCGGGATTGCGGAAAGCTGTGTTTCGCGTCTGCCCGGTGATGTCGTGATGCCCGCGCTGCGCGTGGTCAGGTCGGAGGTTCAGCGGTTGAAGGCGCTGATTGACACGATGACCGAGCTGCAGCGGGCCGGCCGACCGACGTTGAGGCCGCGATTCATGGAAATCGGGGCCACGGTCCGCTCGGCGGCCAAGCGCCTGCTGACGACGTTCGCCGGCACGGAGGGGGTGTCGATCGTCCTGCCATCGCACGGTGTGTATGGGTGGTGGGACCAGACGGCCGTCGAACAGATCGTCACCAACCTGCTGACCAACGCGCTGAAGTTCGGGCAGGGAGGGTCGGTCCGCGTGGTCGTGGGGGGGACGGCGAGCGCGGGGATCAGGATCGCGGTCACCGACCGTGGGATCGGAATCTCCCCGGCTGAACGCGAGCGAATCTTCGAGCGTCACGAGCACGCGCCGGCGGATCAGGGCGGCGGCATCGGTCTCGGCCTGTGGCTGGTGCGCGAGCTGGCCCTGGCTCACGGAGGCCGCGTGACCGTGCGAAGCCGCAAGGGCCACGGCTCGACCTTCACGGTGTTGCTGCGCACGCAGCCGCCGGTCCTCGGTGCGACCCCGCCGGCGCAGGTGCTTCCGCGCCTGCCGGCGCAGCGCAGCCCCGTGCGCACCGTCTCGAACGAACCTGCATCCCGCGGACCAATCCCCACCTACTGGCAGGACCGGCTGGCAAGGTCGCAGGCGAAGACAGCGGTGCTGGCGCGCGGCGAGGTGGCTCCGAACTCGACGATGGTTTCGCCAGCGCTGACCGCGAACCTGAAATCGAAGTGGCCGTCGAGAAACCGGAAATCGATTCCCGGACGGTCCTTGAACCGAAGCCGCGGCTTCGTCGCGCCCACGCTGCGAGGCAGCGGCACGTAGTCGCGCGCGGTGGCGGGGCCTCTACAACACCAGCGACGACGAGCCTTCAGGAACGAAACCCGTGTTCGCGTACGGCATCTCATACCCGATGCCCACGACGAGGCGAAGATGACGCCCCGGGAACGCGACGCGACCGATGGCCTGCCAGCCCTGGCGGGCGCGCGCCTGAGCGGTGGCGTCGATCTGCACCCTCGTGTTTGCATCGAACATGCCGTTGCCGTCGAGAGTGAGCTGGCGCGCCCGCGGCCGGCCGATTTCCTTCAGCGGGCCGACCTGCCCCACCACGGGCAGCGCCAGCGACACCGGGGAGCGCTCGAGGATCGAGGCCTCGAGGTGCAGCTTGGGGACCAAGGCGAGCTTTCCTGCGATCAGCGAGGTCGGCTCGTCGCGCGGAGGCAAATCGTCTTCAATGGTGGCCCCGGCGGTCGTCGAGATGCTTACACTCGCCAGCAACATGGCCGCCGGCACGGGTCCTCTGAGCGATGTTCGGATCATGGCGCCCTCCGCGCGCCACACCATGGGGACGGTCATTGAGGACGCCATGTCGGTCAACGGCGCAAACTGTTTCTCGCACCACGAATTGCCTTGCCCAATCTCCCGTCCCCACCCTGAAAAAGAACCTTGTAGGTCGATGACTGATCTTGGGAGTAAGGGGAACAATTGACGCGTTGCCCGTATATAAATCGCCTGGCGAACCCAATCGCTGGCGTCCTGACGCCTGCAAGACCCGTCTGCCCTGGAGCTGCCTGACATGAGAATCGTCCTCGTTGATGACCACACCCTTTTTCGCATGGGTGTCCGCCACGTTCTCACCAACACACCTGGTTACGAGGTGGTCGGCGAAGCCAGTACCGCGCGCAGCGCCTTCAGAATCGTCGACGCGCTCACGCCCGACGTCGTGCTGATGGACATCGCGATGCCCGGAATGGACGGCGTGCTGGCGACCCGCGAGATCGGCCGGCGCGCCCCCAAGGCGAGGGTCCTGATCGTGAGCGCGCACGACCAGGTGAACGACGTGCTCGACGCGCTCGAGGCCGGCGCCGCCGGCTACGCGCTCAAGAGCGACGGCCCCGAGACGTTGATCGAGGCGATTCGCGTCGTCAGCCGGGGACAGCGTTACGTGGCGGCGGCGCTGGCGCCGCGGCTGGCCGCGTTCGAGGGCCGGCGCCGGCGGGCGAGCGACGTGCTGGGAATCCTGTCCGCGCGCGAGCGCGAGGTCTTCCGGCTGGCGTCCGAGTGTGTGATCGCGCGCGACATGGCGCGCGAGCTGTGCATCGCGCGCAAGACCGTCGACACGCACCTCAATCGCATCAACCGCAAGCTGGGCCTGCGCAACATGGCGGAGCTGGTGCGGCTGGCGGCCAGCCTGGGGATGCTGCATTCGGCGCGCACGCCCGGGCGGCCCGAAGCCCAGCCGACGACGACCGAAGAGTAGTCGGAAAGCGGTCAGGGCCGCAGCCTGGATTCGGCGGCTTCGTGCGCGATCAGGAACGCTTCGCCGTAGCGGGCGGTCGCGGCGAAGACGTTGCTTGCGCCGAGCTCGTCGAGCGCGCCCGTGCGCCGGAGCTGGCGCACGACGTGATCGCTCGCACCGACGAGCATCAACTGGCCGCCGTTCGCCCGCAGCGCGTGCGCGTAGCGGGTGATCACGCGGATGAAGGTCACGCCGAGATCCTGCCGGCCGCGCAGCAACAGCAGCACCACCGGGCGCCGCGCCTCGCCCACCCGGGGCAGCGCATCGGCCAGCGCGTGAGCGGCGGCGAAGAACAGGCTGCCGTAGGGAAGCAGGATCGTGACGCTGTCCGACGGCAGCTCGCGCGGCGCGAGGCGCTCCTCGGGCAATCCGCCGGTCATGACGATCTCGCGCAACCTCAGCTTCTCGACAGAGCGGAACACGTGCAGCAGGAACGAGACGCCGACGCCGACGGCCACCGCGCGTTGCAACGGCAGCACCAGCGTCGCGATCAGCGTGATGAGCATGACCACCGCCGACGGCCAGCCGCAGCGAATCACGGTGAGGAAGCGGCGGAAGTCGAGGGCGCGAAAGCCCGCCAGCACGAGCAAGCCGCCCAGGCCCGCCAGCGGCAACTGGCCGACGACGCCGCCGAGCGCCAGCATGGCGGCCCCCGCGAGCAGGCCGGCGATGATGTTGGCCCAGCGGCTGTTCGCGCCCGCGCTGACGTCCAGCGCGGTGGCGCTCATGGAGCCGCCGACCGGCAACCCGCGAAACAGCCCGCATACCAGGTTCGCGACGCCCTGCCCGAAGAAGTCTCGCGACGTGCTCGCGGGTTTGCCTTGCGGGTTGGGATTGGCGTCGCTGACCCCCGCCCCTTGCACCAGGCCAATCACCGCGAGGCCGAGCGCGGGCAGCGCCAGATCGAGCACCAGGCCCGGAGACGGCAACATCGGCGACGGCACCGCCCGCGGGACGTCGCCCACCAGCCGGACCGAACGCCAGTCGAGAAGGTGCAGCGCGATCGTCACGACGATCAGCGGCGCCATCATCGCGAGCGGCCGAAGACGCGTGCGTTCCAGGCCGACGATCCCCGCGATGGTCACCGCCGCGACCAGGGCGGTCGCCGGATCGATCCCGCTCGGGTGCCGCACCAGATCGAACAGCTGCGCGAGCCTGCCGTGGGCGCTGCTCTCGAAGCCGGTCACGTCGCCGAGCTGCCCGAGCACGATCAGCACACCGAGGCCGGTCAGAAACCCGGTCATCACGGCGGCCGACACGTACCGGGTCAACCGCCCGAGCCGGAACACGCCGGCGACGATCTGGAACAACCCGATGAGAACGGTGAGCGTGACCAGCCCGGCGACGCCCCCCTTGCCGCGCAAGGCCTCGCCGACGCCGAGCGCGAGTGCCGCCGTCGAGGCGACGGTCATGAATGTCGAGCCGGTGGTGAGCGCGCCCACCACGGGTCCGAACATCGAGGCGAAGAGGCCGTGGACCGGGTTCACCCCGGCGAGCACCGCCGCCGCCATGCCGTCCGGCAGCAACGCCACCGCCAGCGTGACGCCGGCGCCGAGATCGCCGGGCAGCGCGCGGCGCCGCGGCTTCAGCTCCGTGACGGCCGCGCCCAGACCCGCGAGCGCACGGGGCACACCCATGATGCGCGCAAGCTGCGCTCGCGGTCAGGCGGCCAACAGTGCGCCGCCGACCGATACCTGGGTTACACGCCGCGGGGCGCCGGGCGCAGCGGGGTGACCGCCTCGCCTTCTTTCCGATGGCGCCGCCGCGCCATCAGCGCCCCGTAGACCGTCAAGATCAGGAATCCGAGCACGACGTACACGATGATCACCGGGATCACCTGCTGGCCCCGGGGCATCGCGGCCGCGAGCACCAGCGCCAGCGCCGGGAAGCGCATCACGCTGGCCGCCGCGACGACGCCTCGCGTCCCCGGATCAGGCCCGCCCAGGAGGTGACCGATGAGGACCGCCCCCAGCGCCGCGAGGCCGGCGACGATCCAGCCCACCGCACCCACGGCGGCGAGACCCTTCCAGGTGGCGACGATCGCGAGCACCACCAGGAGCACGAGGACGACGTTGATGATCTTCATGAGCACCGGTCCCGCCGCCGCCGCAAACCGCGGCAGCAGGCGCGCCGCCCCCACGCCGAGCATCAACGGGATCAGGGCCCGACTGAGCACCACCTTGGCCACTGCCCAGACGCCGACATGAAACTCGCGGTGGAACAGGGAGGCGACCGCGGCGAAGGCGACCGGCACGAACACCAGGCTGAGCACCAGCACGATGAGGTTCAGATCCAGCGCCTCGCGCGCTTCGGTCGTCGGCCGGCCCATGCGGTTCATGCTCGCGACCGGACCGATCCCGACCGAGAGGGCGATGACCAGCAGCCCGGCGCGGACCACCGGCGACAACGGCACGATCGAGACCAGGAGCAGCACCCACAGCGGGACCATGATCATGATCGCGAGCAGGTCACGAGACAGATGGTCCGGCTTCCGCCACAACCGCGCCCCGCGCCCACCGGAGCCCGGCCCCGCCGCCTGCAGCCCGGTCGTGAAAGACGCCAGCGGAATGATCACCGCCAGCAGAACCATGAACACTTCATGGATGGTGGACCTCATGTTCCCGATCTAGGTCGCGCGCGCGACTCAGGCTGTAGGTGGCCGGGCTGATTCCCGTTGTAAGGCGTTGGCCGATGTACCGAATCGGATCGCGCCGCTACCGGTTGGTAACGACGATCTCGCTGCGGCGGTTCTTGGCTCGACCTTCCGGGGTGTCGTTGCTCGCGACCGGCAAATCCTGGCCCATCCCCGCGGTTTCGATGTTCGCCGCGACGACGCCACGGTCGACCAGCTCGCTCTTGATCGCGTCGGCGCGCGACTGCGACAGGTCCAGGTTGGATTCCGGCGTCCCGATGCTGTCGGTGTGGCTCTCGACCCGGATGGTCGCCGACGGATGCGCCTTCAGCGCCGCCGCGATGGAATCGATCGTCGTCATCGACTCGGATGTCGGTATCGCCGACGCGAACGCGAAGGTGAGCGGCGATGGCGCGAAGGCGTGTGGCGTCGTCTCCCCGGAGCCTTCGAGGAACGCGACCATGTCTTCGAGGCTGCCGGGCTCGGCCGCCGTCGCGGCGGGCGCAGGCGGCGTCGCCTCGGGAGCCGGCGCGGGCGCGGTCTCGACGACGGGCGGCGTGAGCCCGGGTGCCGGCGCCGGTGTCGGCACGGTTATCGCCGGCCGCTCGGGCACCGCCGGCGTGCTCGGGCGCCGGAGCCCGCGAATGACCGGGATGGCGAGCAGCGCCAGCGCCACCAGGATCAGGGGGAAGATCCAGTTGCGCCTCGGCGCCTCGAGCTCCCTGATCGCGGGGCCGGTCACGATCCGTTCGTCGTAGCCGCGATCGCGCGACATGTCGACGGGGCGCGCGTGACCGTTGAAGAGTGACGCCACCGGACC
>Ga0111538_10009055_pt1 | contig 13315 bp, 13 predicted proteins | sample SoiMethybrSBSTD1_FD_79669 | JGI IMG/M metagenome (GOLD analysis project Ga0111538, IMG submission 79669) | Bulk soil microbial communities from a Populus tree surrounding site in Tennessee, USA - Soil MetaG P. TD hybrid SBSTD1 (version 2)... | ecosystem: Environmental > Terrestrial > Soil >...
ACCGGGCTCACCGCGGCGCAGGGCACGACGATGTCGGGCCACTGCTCGGTGAACGGTCCCTGTTAAGGACAGGGACACGGAAGTGACCGCATGCCGCCAGGGACACGGACGTGACCGCATGCCGTCAGGGGCACGGACGTGAGCAGGCGCTGAGAGTGTAGGAGCAGACGATGCCTTCGATTCACGTGCAGTCGCTGACGCCGCGGATGCGGCGGCTCGTCGCCACCGATCGCTACACGCGGGCGGCGGTCGAGCCACTGACGCCCGACGAACTGGCCCTGCTCACGACCGCGGCCAGCAGCGACGAGCAGCGCAACGTCCCGCTGCCGCCGCACCGCGCGCTGGGGATGCTGGCGCTGGCGGCACGTCCCGAGGTCGCCATTCCCGTGCTCGATCAAGTCGCGCGCAATCCCGCCGCGCCGCGCACCAACCGCATCGCGGCGCTGCGCGGGCTTGGGCGGATCGCGACGCCCGAGGCGCAGGCGCTGCTCCTGGCGCAGGCGGGCGACAGCGATCCGCGCGTGCAACAGGCCGCGCTCGCGGCGCTCGGACTCTTCGCCGATCGGCAGGCGCTGACGGCGCTCGAGCGTCAGGTTCGTCCGCAGGACGACGCCGCCCGGCGCCAGCTCGAACTGACGCGCGCGCTGATCGCGCATCGGACCGGTCTCGCCGGTCCGTTCGTCGACGAGCGCCGGCCACTCAGTCGCGAGCCCATCGCGGCCGCTCGGATGAGCGCCGTCACGTTGACGATGAAGACCGCGGCGGAGACGGCGGCGGATCTCGCGCGATTGACGGGGCCGACCTACGGCATCCGGCTCGCCGAGCGCGCGTACGCGTTGACGTGCGGCCGGGCCGACTGGACGATCTTCGGCAACGCCGAGCTGGGCGCGTCGATCGGCGTGAGCCCGCGGCTCTTCGAGCGGCCGTGGATTCTCGCGCTCGCGGCCCGCTGGCAGCCGCCGGGGATCGCAGCCGCGGTGCAGTACGTCGTGCTCAGCCGTCCGGCGGGAACCGGTGTCCGGCTCGACGTCGTGCGCGCGGATGGCGAGGTCGTGTACACGGGCACCGCCACGGCGTCTGGCACGGCGCTCTCCTTCAGCGTCGCGGATGTGGAACGTCCGGCGACCGCCCCCACGACCCTGTCGGGCGTGTTGGACACGAACAGCGCGCGACTGGACGTCGCCATCGTCTACGAGCGGCGGGTGGGGACGCGGCGGACACAAACGACGCGGGCGTAAAAGTTCTCACCCGCTCAATCCCGTTGTTGAAATTCAGCGGCGGCTCGGGTGGCCTACTCCGATTGAGCTCCCCCCATGATCCCGCGCACGCAACGCGGCGGCTGGAGAACTCTCGGCGAAGGACCCGTTCAGTCGCGCACGGGACGTTGAAAAAAGTTGCCCGGACACAGACACCCGATACGCAGCAGCTCATCCTCCGCGGCACCGGCGGCGCCGGCCGCACCACGCGCGGGTTCGAGCCGGACGTTCAGCCGGTTGCTCCAGCCGCGGAAGACCGGCATGTCCTTGCGGGTCAGTGTCTGGAATCCTGGATAGGAGAAGCTGAACGAGTAGATGTTCGCCGGAAGCGACACCGTGAAGTTGCCGGCCGCGTCGGCGTACCCGCGCTCAGGGCGCGTCAGCGCCGTCCTGTCCACCGTGATCAGCGCGAACGGCAGGCCGTGGCCGAGCCTGTCGGCGATATGCCCGATGTACAGGCCGCGGCGCGGCAAGTTGGCCGGCGGCTCGATGCACTCGCACAGGACGCTGACGTCGAGTGTCGCGTTGAACTCAGCAGCCTCGCGCCTCGTGACGACGACACGGTTGCGGCGGACGGCGTCCCAGCCTTCAAGCGAGACGGTGACGCGGTAGGCGCCCGCCGTGAGCCGTTCGAGCCGATACCCGCCGTCGTCGCGCGAGACGGTACTCACGAGCGGCCCGGCGCCGACCGGACGGGCCGACACCGTCGCGCCGGGCAGGCCCCGGCCCGCCCGGTCCGTCACTCGTCCGGCGATGACGCCGGAAGCCTGCGTGCTGGACGACGCCGGCGCCGAAAGAACGAACGCCGCGATGAGCACAAGACCGGCCGCCAGGCGCACGGGGACAGAGTACTGCTGCGCGCGTCTCGGTGACCAGCGCGCGCCCTGGCACAATTTGCAATCCGCCGGGATGCGATCCTGGCAGATTTTGCGATCGGAGGAGAAAAAGAGGCCAGATTTTGAGTGAGTGTCCGGCACCCCGATTGCTTCTATCGATGGGGTGAGGACGATGGTATCGTCGTCGGTCGGCGGTGTCGCTCGGGAGCATCCCGAGCCTGTCGAGCGGGTCGTCGTCCGAGTGAGGGCGCGATGGCAGAGGAACGATTAGAGAGAATCGAAACGAGGCTCGATGCACTCGATGCCGGTCAACTGCGTCTGGAAGCGGGCCAGACGAAGCTCGAAGCCAGCATGATGAAGCTCGAAGATCGCCAATCGGGCCTGGAACTGCGATTGGACAAGGTCGAAATCGGCCTCGAGCAGTTGCGCGACGACGTCAAACAAGTGGCGGAAGGGCAGAGCGCCATTCTCTCGGCCATGCAGCGCGGTTTCCTGCACCTTGAAGAGAAGATCGATCTGCGTCTGGGGCCTATCGAGGCGGCGCTGCGTCAGACGCCATAGTCCTGTCCATACTTCGATCGATTGATCGATCCATACTTCGATCGATTCAGTCATGTCGCCGTCCAGCGCCCTGCTCATCCACATCACCGGCCACGATCGCCCCGGCGTCACGTTCGGGCTGACGTCGATCCTCGCACGGCACGGCGTGCGGATGCTCGACATCGGCCAGGCGGTGATTCACGACGCGCTCGCCCTTGGCCTGCTCGTCGAGCTGCCCGATTCGCTGCGAGCGTCCACGCTCTTCACCGATCTGCTGCTCGAGGCGCACCGGCTCGGGGTGCAGTTGACGTTCTCGGCATCGACGTCGGCGGAGTACGACGCCTGGGTCCGCGCGCAGGCCAAACGGCGCTTCATCGTCACGGTCCTCGGCCCGCGGCTCGAAGCGTCGGACATCGCCGCGGTCGGCGGCATCCTCTCCGACGCGGGGCTCAACATCGATCGGATCGACCGGCTGTCGTCGCGGGTGCCGCTCGAGCCGGACGACCGCACGCCGCCGCGCTTCTGCGTCGAGTTCAGCGCCAGCGCACCGGCGGCCGACTCGCCGATCGACGAAGACCAGGTCCGGACACGACTGGCCGCGCTCACCGCGCCGGGCGCGATCGACGTCGCGTTCCAGCACGACTCGATCTTCCGCCGCAACCGCCGCCTGGTCGCGTTCGACATGGACTCGACGCTGATCCAGGGCGAAGTCATCGACGAGCTCGCGCGGCTGGCCGGGACGGGCGATCAGGTGCGCGCGATCACCGAATCGGCGATGCGCGGCGAGCTCGACTTCCAGGAGTCGTTCCGCCGGCGCGTCCGGATGCTCAAGGGGCTGCCGCAATCGGCGCTCGCCGAGGTCATTCGCACGATCCCGCTCGTTGACGGCGCCGAGCGGCTCGTCGTGATGCTGCGCAAGCTCGGCTACCGGACGGCGATTCTCTCGGGCGGATTCACCTTCTTCGGGCGCGTGCTCCAGGAGCGCCTCGGCATCGACCGCCTCCACGCCAACACGCTCGACATCAAAGACGGCGTCGTCACCGGCGAGGTGCAGCCGCCCATCGTGGACGGCGCGCGCAAGGCGGCGCTGCTCCAGGAGATCGCGTCGAGCGAAGGGCTCAGCCTCGAGCAGTGCGTCGCCGTCGGCGACGGCGCCAACGACCTGCCGATGCTGCGGCTCGCCGGCCTGGGCATCGCCTTCCGCGCCAAACCGGTCGTCCGCTCGGGGGCCCGGCAGTCGATCTCGTCTCTGGGGCTTGACGGCATCCTGTATCTCATCGGCGTCCGCGATCGCGAAGCCGGCTGAATCCTCGGCCGGACTTGGGCCCGGTCTCCTCTCTTCGTCGGCATCTGACGCTTGCGCGTAAGCGGCCCCCGTCAATCCAGTACACTCGTTGAATGACCACCGCAGCGAATGCACGACCTGGACGCAATGAGCCCTGCCATTGCGGGTCGGGCCGCAAGTACAAGCACTGTTGTCTCGAGAAGGACGAGGCGGCGGCGATCGCCGCCCGCGCGAAAGCCCAGACGGAACCGGCCGCGGCACCGTCCGACTCGGCCACGGTCAAGCCCACCCGTCAGCGGACACCTCGAACCGACCAGCCCTGGCGGGCAAACACGACACGCGGCTTTGTGCCGCGTGCCCGGACCCCCCGGAAGGTCGGCGGCAGCTAGCGCAGAAGGGCCGCTCCACCCTTCGCAGGCTCGGGAGCCCGCCGAGCGAACGTCACGACTCGTCGTGGCGCCGTCCATCCGGCCCCTGATAGAATGCTCGTTTGGGGTTCGCGCAAGAAACGCCGCAGTAACAGATGGCGCACGACTGGATTGCCGTTCGCGGGGCGCGGGTGCACAACCTGCGCAATATCGACGTGGACCTTCCGCGGGACCGGCTGGTGGTCATCACCGGGCTATCCGGCTCGGGCAAGTCCTCGCTGGCCTTCGACACCATCTACGCCGAGGGCCAGCGGCGGTACGTCGAGTCGCTCTCGGCCTACGCCCGCCAGTTTCTCGAGCAGATGGAGAAGCCGGACGTCGATCTGATCGACGGGCTCTCGCCGGCCATCTCGATCGAGCAGAAGACCACCGCCTCGAACCCGCGGTCCACGGTTGGCACCGTCACCGAGATCTACGACTACCTGCGCCTGCTCTTCGCCAACATCGGCGTCCCGCACTGCCCGAGCTGCGACCGCGAGATCTCATCGCAGTCGCTCGAGCGGATCATGGACATGGTGATGCTCTACCCGCCCGACGAGCGCATCAACGTGCTCGCGCCGGTCGTGCGGGGACGCAAGGGCGAGTTCAAGCGGGAGCTGGCCAGCCTGCGCACCCGCGGCTTCACCCGGGCGCGGATCGACGGCGAGTTCGTCGCGATCGACGGGCCCGACATCAAGCTCGACCGCCGACGCAACCACACCATCGATGTGCTCGTGGACCGGCTCATCGTCAAGGCCGGGATCGAGCGCCGGCTCTCGGAATCGATCGATCTGGCGCTGAAGCTCGCCGACGACATCGTCGTGATCAACACGCTCGAGAGCGGCGATCGGCTGTTTTCCAGCCGGATGGCGTGCCCGACGTGCGGCATCAGCATCCCGGAGATGTCGCCGCGCGCCTTCTCGTTCAACTCGCCCCACGGCGCCTGCCCGCACTGTCAGGGGCTGGGCGCGGTCTACGACTTCGATCCCGCGCGCATCGTGTCGGACGACACGCTCGCGCTCGCGGCCGGAGCGATCGCGCCGTGGGCCCGGGGCGACCAGCGGCTGATTGCCGAGATGCTGGAGGGGCTCCAGCGCACGTTCGGGATCGACCCGGCGCTCCCGTTCGGCAAACTGCCCAGGAAGCTCAAGGACATCGTGCTGTTCGGCGCGCCTGGACGCCGGGCCCAGGGCCCAGGGCCAGGGGGGAGTCAGAAGTTGGACGCCAGAAGTTCGACGCCTGACGTTCGAAGTCCCAAGTCCGGCCGCGGCGCGAAGGCGCGCCCGCCGAAGGACCCGTTTGGCGCCGATTTCGAGGGCGTGATTCCCAACCTGCGCCGGCGCTTCGACGAAGGAACCTGGACCGACCAGGAAGCGCTCGAGGGGTTTCGCGGACTGCAGCCCTGCCCCGTGTGCGACGGCGGGCGTCTCCGGCCGGAGAGCCGCGCGGTCAGGGTCAAGGGCCGCCGTCTCTCCGAATACGTAGACCTGCCGATTTCGGAGACGCTGCCGCTCGTGCAGAGCCTGCAGCTCACCGAGCGCGAACACCTCGTCGCCGATCGCGTCGTGCGCGAGATTCAGGATCGCCTGCGCTTCCTGAACGATGTCGGTGTCGGGTATCTGACGCTCAGCCGCGGCGCCGCCACCCTCTCGGGCGGCGAAGGCCAGCGGATCCGGCTGGCGACGCAGATCGGGTCGCAGCTGACCGGCGTGCTCTACGTGCTCGACGAGCCGTCGATCGGACTGCACCAGCGCGACAATCGCCGGCTGCTCGCGACGCTCGGTAAGCTCCGCAATCTCGGCAACACCGTCCTCGTCGTCGAGCACGACGAGGAGACGGTGCGCACGGCCGACTACCTGATCGACCTCGGCCCGGGCGCCGGCGAACACGGCGGGCACGTGATGTTCCAGGGGCTGCCGCAGCACCTGATTGCGAATCCGGGGGAATCGCTGACCGGCCAGTACCTGGCCGGGGCGAAGACGATTGAGATCCCGGCCGCGCGCCGGCCGCCGACGCGCGGCGAGATCGTCGTCCGCGGCGCGCGCGCCAACAACCTCAAGGGGATCGACGTCGCGTTCCCGCTCGGCACGTTCATCGCCGTGACCGGGGTCAGCGGCTCGGGCAAGTCCACACTGGTGAACGAGATCCTCTACCGGGCGCTCGCCCGCGTCCTCTATCGCGCCATGGACGAGCCCGGCCCCCACACGGCAATCGAGGGGATCGAGCTGGTGGACAAGGTCATCCAGATCGATCAGTCGCCGATCGGCCGGACCCCCCGCTCGAACCCGGCGACTTATACCGGCCTCTTCACGTTCATCCGCGAGCTCTTCGCCATGCTGCCCGAGGCCCGGGCCCGGGGCTACAAGGCCGGCCGGTTCTCGTTCAACGTCAAGGGCGGCCGGTGCGAGACCTGCCAGGGAGACGGCGTCATCGCCATCGAGATGCACTTCCTGCCAGATGTGTACGTGACGTGCGAAGAATGCAAGGGCCGGCGCTACAACCGCGAGACGCTCGAGATCAAATACCGCGGCAAGTCCATCGCCGAGATGCTCGAGATGACAGTGGAACAGGCACTCGAGCTCGTCGAGAACTTCCCGCCCATCGCCTGGAAGCTCAGGACGCTCAAGGAAGTCGGGCTCGGCTACATCAAGCTCGGCCAGTCAGCCACGACCCTCTCGGGCGGCGAGGCGCAGCGCGTCAAGCTCGCCCGCGAGCTGGCCAGGCGGGGCACCGGCCGGACGCTCTACATCCTCGACGAGCCGACGACCGGTCTGCACTTCGAGGATGTGCGCCGCCTGCTCGAAGTGCTCGCAAAACTCGTGGATCAGGGCAATACGATCGTCGTGATCGAGCACAACCTGGACGTCGTGAAATCGGCGGACTGGGTGATCGACCTTGGTCCGGAGGGTGGTGCCGGGGGCGGGAAGGTCATTGCGGTGGGCCCGCCCGAAGAGGTCGCCCGTGAGGGGAAGTCGGCGACCGCCGAGTTTCTCGCGGCCAGCCTCGGTTTGACCAAACGGGCCGCGCCAGCGGCGTCCTGACCTGGTCTGTGTGGTTTGAGTGACACGAGCAGGGCTTACAAGGTGTGGTAAATCTGACACACTCATGCTGGCCGGGTTTTTGAGAAGGAGGCGGCGATCAACTGCCAAATACTCTAGAAATAACGGTTTAGGTAGTGTTACAGTTTTGCGCCGCATCTTGGCAGTCTGCTTGCTATAGGCAGGGCCGGCTGTGTAGTGAGAATGACGTCGCAACGCACCATTCGTCGAATTGTTCCCTGCGCCGGGATTGGTCTTCATTCCGGCCAGAAGGTCACTCTGACCCTGCGGCCTGCTCCCGCCGATTACGGAATTCGATTCAAGCGCGTCGATCTCGATGGTGTCGAGATTCCCGCGCACGTCTCGCACCTGGGCGGTCCGCAGCAACTTCAGACTGGCCTCGTGTCGGGCCGGGCGTCGGTCGAAACCGTCGAACATTTGCTCGCGGCCCTGCGCTCGATGGGCGTCGACAACGTGATTGTCGAGCTCAACCATCGCGAAGTGCCGATCATGGACGGCAGCGCGGCCCCCTGGGTCTACCTGATTCAGGACTCGGGCATCAAAGAGCTCGGCGTGCCGCGCAAGACGATCCAGATCGTGCGGCAGATTCAGGTCCAGCAGGGCGACAAGCGCATCGCGCTCTACCCGGCGGATCGCTTCAAGGTCAGCTACACGATCAGCTTCGACCACCCTCTTCTTCGCCACCAGCAGCGCACGATGGACCTCGACGAACAGGCGTTCGTGGACCAGATTGCGCCGGCGCGGACGTTCGGCTTCCTCAAGGAAGTGGAAATGCTGCGCCAGAAGGGGCTCGCGCTCGGCGGCTCGCTCGAGAACGCGATTGTGCTCGGCGAGACCGGCGTCCTCAACCCGCTCCGCTTCGAGGACGAGTTCGTGCGCCACAAGATTCTCGATGTGATCGGCGACCTCGCGCTCATCGGGCACGCCATCCAGGGCCACCTCGTGGTCCATCGCGGCGGCCACGCGCTGCACACAGCGTTTGCCGCCGAAGTGCTGCGCCAGCGCGAGGCCTGGCAATTCGTTGACGCCCCGTCGGAGGACCGCCTCCGCGTCGCGTCACGCGTGCCCGCCCAGATCGCTCACTGACTTTTCGTAGCGCGGCTCGGGCTGTGAGCCGCGATGCAGCTCGGTACGTCGCGCGGCTCGGGTTGCGAGCCGCGATGCGGCTCGGTACGTCGCGCGGCTCGGGTTGCGAGCCGCGATGCAGAGCGGGCTCGACGTACAAGGGCCGCGGGATTTCGCGGCGCGGCTCGGGCGGTGAGCCGCGACAAACGGAAGCGGGCGGCAGGCCTCCTCCTCCTGTCGCCCGTTTTCTATTCGTGGCGGCTCACCACCCGGGCCGCCCGACGAGACCCCTTCGGACTATTCGGGTTCGCGCTCGCGGTTGACCCGGCTTACGAGCGCCATCAGCCGCTCGTTCTCGAACCGGTTGAAGCTCATGAACAGGCTTTCCTTCAGGTAGGTCCGCAGATCGTCGGCCGACATCTGCCCGACGAGGTGATCGAACTCGCGCTGGACGTCTTCGAATCCGTACTCGAGCTCCTTGTTGCGTAGCATGTCGCGCGAGACCGTCTCGATCACGGCCAGCACGTCGCCGTCGAGGTCCACCGGCGTTCCGGAGGTGGTCTTGATCGTGCGCATCGCTAACCTCCGAAGCTCGCGAGGGCCGACGCTTCGTCGCCGTGCACCTCGAGGAAGTTGTGCGCGCCGGTCATCGTCAGCATCGTTTCGACGCGCTTCTGCACGCCCGACAGCTTGAACTTGCCGCCCGCCGCCTGGCTCTGCCGGTAGAGATCCATCAGGCAGCCGATCGTGGCGCTGTCGACGTAGCCGACCGGGGTCAGGTCCACGAGGATCTTCTTCTCGCCGGCGCCGATGAGGTTCGTTGCGGTCGTCGCGAAGTCCGACAGGATCGGATAGGTGAGGCGCGGTTCCTGCACGCGGATGACCGCGACACCGCCGACATGAGAGGTCGTGACGTTCATTCGATTCCTCCACGCGGTCCCGGCCGCCCGGCCGGGCCTCGCGACTGAAGACGACGCAATTGACGGGCCAGCTCGAGCCGACCTCGATTGATCCGGGACTTCACCGTACCCTCCGGCAGGTTCAGCCGGTCCGCGATCTCCTGGTAGGAAAACTCCTGCAGGTCGCGCAGCATGACCGCTTCCTTGAGCGCCGGGGGCAGCGCGGCCAGCGCCTCGCGAATCAGATGACGCAGGTCGATCTGTTCGAGCTCGCCGTGCGGCCCGCGCTCGCGCGAGACGGGCATCAGGTCGGACGCGTCGACCTCGCGCGCCATGGTCTCGCGCTCCTTGCGCACGCTGCGGTAGTGGTCGATGCAGAGATTCCGGCTGATGCTGATCAGCCAGGTCTGAAAGTTCGCCCGCCGGTCGAACGTGTGCAGGGCCTTGAAGATTTTCAGGAAGATGTCCTGCGCCAGATCCTCGGCCTCGTCGTGCCGGCCGACGAACTTGTAGGCGAGGTTGAACACCTTCCGCCAGTGCGTCCGGACAATCTCGTCCCAGGCGGTCTGATCCCCGGCCAGACAGCGCTCGATCAGCGCGTCAGTGCTCGAGGTCGGGACGACGTTGGGATCGGAGGACATGAACGGGACGAGGATCATAACAAAAGGGCCAGGGCCAAAGGCCCAGGGCCCAAGCAGTTCCGCATCGTGACGATCTTTCCCGGGCCTTGGGCCGTGGCCCCCGGGCCCGAGTAGAATCATCGATTCAGTGTCTGGCTTTCATTCAAAGCAGGGCGAGCTCTGGTGCGACGGCGTGGCGGTCGGCGAGATCGCGCACGCGGTCGGGACGCCCGTTCACGTCTATAGCGGAGCGCTGATGGACGCGCGGTACCGGGCGCTCGACACCGCCTTTGCCGGCCGCCCGCACCGGGTGCACTACGCCATCAAGGCCAACGCCACGCTGGCCATCGTCCGGCGCATGCGGGCGCTCGGCGCGGGGGCGGACGCCAATTCGGCGGGGGAGATCGAGGTGGCGCTCCGGGCCGGCTTCCGCCCGGACGAGATCGTCTTCACTGGCGTCGGCAAGACGCCCGACGAGCTCGCGTGGGCGGTCAGCCTCGGGCTGGCGGCAATCAACGCCGAATCGCCCGGCGAGATGCACCGGATCGCCGGGTTCGCGGCCGCCCAGGGCGTCCAGGCGCGCGTCGCCGTGCGCATCAACCCGGACATCGACGCCGGCAGCCACCCGCACATCTCGACCGGCGGCAGCGCCACCAAGTTCGGCGTCTCGCTCGACGACGCGGCCGCCATGATCCGGGTGATGACCCGGCAGGCCAGTCTGAAGGTCGTCGGCCTGCACGTGCACGTCGGCTCGCAGATTACGAAACCGGAACCGCTCGCGCGGGCGGCGCTGGCCGTCACCGAGCTCGCGCGTACGCTCGCCGCCGACGGCATCGCGCTCGAGCATCTCGACGTCGGCGGCGGCCTCGGGATCGCCTACGAGCCGGGCCAGACGGTCGTGCCCGTCGAGGATTACGCCCGGGCCGTGCTCGGCGCCACGCGCGACTCCGGCCTGACGCTCGTCCTCGAGCCGGGCCGCTGGATCGTCGGCCCGGCCGGCGTGCTCGTCGCGCAGGTGGTCGATCTCAAGCCGCAGCCGGGCGGGCGCTGGTTTGTCGTCATCGACGCCGGCATGACGGATCTGCTCCGGCCGGCGCTGTACGGCGCCTGGCACCAGATCGAGCCGGTCGCGCCGCGCTCCGGCCCCCCAGTCCGCGGCGACATCGTCGGTCCTGTGTGCGAGACGAGCGACACGCTGGGCCGCGACCGCGAGCTACCCTCCCTCGAGGTCGGCGACCTTCTCGCGATCCGCGACACCGGCGCCTACGGCGCGGTGATGGCCTCGAACTACAATCGTCGCCTCACGGCCGCCGAAGTGATGGTGGACGACGACACGTGGCGCGTGGTGCGCCGCCGCCAGACGGTGGATGACCTCCTGCAGTGGGACGAGTAATGCTCATCGCCTTCGAAGGACTGGATCAGAGCGGCAAAGAGACGCAGGCGCGCACGCTGCGCGCGCGCCTCGAACAGGACGGTCTCAAAGTCCGCTCCCTGTCGTTCCCCGACTACGGCACGTCGATTGGCCGCGAGATCCAGCAGGCCCTTGCCGGCGAGCGCGAGTTCACGCCCGACGTGATGCAGCTGCTCTATGTCGCCAACCGCTACGAGTACCGGCCGCGCCTCGAGCTCTGGCTGAACGCCGGTGACATCGTGATCTGCGATCGCTATCGCGCGTCGAGCATCGCGTACGGCGAAGCGCAGGGGCTGGATGCGGGCTGGCTGAACGACGTGCAGCGTCACTTGCCCGAGCCGACGATCACGATCGTGCTCGACATCGCGCCGGAGACGGCCGTCAAACGCAAGCAGGCCGGCCGCGATCGCTTCGAACGCGATCTCGGCTTGCTCTCGCGCGTGCGCGACAGCTATCGCCGCCAGGCCCGGCAGCCCAATTGGACCCTCATCGACGCGGAGCTGCCGAAAGACGACGTGGCCGCGGCGGTCGAGCGGGCGGTGACGCCGCTGCTCGCGCGACGGTGAGCGCGGCGACGCCGACAGGAGATCGGCGGGCTACGGTCGCGCCGGGCTTTCAGCGGCTGCGGCAGGCTGGTACTCGGCCAATACCGAGACGATCCTGGGCCAGAAGCGCGTGCGGAAAATCGCCGAAGTACAGCCGGTCGAACATTCGGACGCGCAACTCCGCCGGGGTGACGTCCGGATGCTGGCGCCGAAGATCCGCCGCGACGAGCCGCTTCGCGGCCCCGAACATCCCGGAGGCCATTCTCAAACGATCGCTCCCCGACCGCGAGGCAAAGAGCGCCGTGAACGAACAGATCGGAGGCCGAGTGCGTCCTCACCCCATCGGATTCAGGACGCGCACCGGCAGCGCGCGAAAATCGCGCACATTGCGCGTCACGAGCGTCAGGTCGTGCACCCGTGCGGTCGCCGCCAGCAGCGCGTCGATGACCGGCACGTTTCGGCCCGCCCTCAACCGGCCCCATTCTTCAGCCACCGCGCCGTCCGCGTACAGGAGCCGGTCCTCGTAGTACTGTGTCAGTCCGTGCAGCCAGCGATCGAGCGCCCCGGCCTGCCGCGGATCGCTGCGCCTGACCTTCTCGATTCCCTGCCGAATCTCGCCGACGCTGAGGATGCTCAGGAACAGCGATCTCGCCGGCTGTTGATCGAACCAGGCGAGCAAATCCGGTGGCGTTCTCGCACCGCGGCGCAGCTCGGAGACAATATTCGTGTCGAGCAGAAAGCTCACAGCACCGTCTGCCGGCCACGATCGCGCGACCGCGTCAGCGTCAGGACCGGCGCCTCCGGCAAGGCTCTGAGGTAGGTCTTGAAATCCTCGGCCCGCGATCCCAGGAGCACGTCCTCGAGGATCTCCCGGTGTTCGGCCTCGGCCGATCGCCCGTGGCTCGCCGCGCGCGTTTTGAGCGCAGCGACCACGCGCGGGTGCACGTTTCTGACGAGCAGTTGCGACATGATATCAATGATAGCACACCTCCATTGTGTAGACGACGAATCCTTGGTCGACGCCGATCTTTCATGCCCGCGATGAGCTCGAGTGCACCACCGCCCGCGCCACCGTCAGCGCGCGCACGCTTCTCACCCCCGCCGCCCTCAACACCCGTCCACACGCTTCCATCGTTGCGCCCGTCGTCATCACGTCGTCTATGAGAACGACGGTGGCGTTGAGGAGGCGGCGGCGATAGCGCCAGCCGCGAAGGCGCGAGACGGCGAAGGCGGTACGGACGTTGGCGTGCCGCCGGGCGGCCGGCAGGCTGGCCTGCGGCGGCCCGTGCCGGGTGCGCGCCAGCACGGGCCAGACGGGCACGCGGAGCTCGCGGGCGAGGTCGTCCGCCTGATTGAAACCGCGCTGCCATGCGCGGAACGGGTGCAGCGGGA
>Ga0111538_10009056_pt1 | contig 13312 bp, 12 predicted proteins | sample SoiMethybrSBSTD1_FD_79669 | JGI IMG/M metagenome (GOLD analysis project Ga0111538, IMG submission 79669) | Bulk soil microbial communities from a Populus tree surrounding site in Tennessee, USA - Soil MetaG P. TD hybrid SBSTD1 (version 2)... | ecosystem: Environmental > Terrestrial > Soil >...
CCGATCAGGTGCAGTCCGTTCATCTACGTTTCCCCCTCCGGAAAAACAGAAGGCGCAACCCCCGCACCCTTTCTCAGATGCTTGCAGGCTGCGCCTTCAGTCCCGCCGCCGTGCGGCGCAAAACTGTGCTGGTCGATCTCGTTCAATTCGTTCAACGCCCCCGTTTCACGCGAGTCCGGCTCGCATCTCGTCGGTCACCGCGTCGATCAGCTTTCTGCTGATCGAAATTCTGCTCGGAAGCTTCGGCAATTGCAATACATCGAACCAGTGCGCGGCCTCGATTTCTCCCTCGCGCGGGTGGATCTCTCCGCTCTCCCAATCGCAGACGAACGCGATCATCAGCGAATGCGGAAACGGCCACGGCTGACTCGCGAAGTAGCGTATGCGCGACACCCGGAGGCCGACTTCTTCCTCGACTTCGCGCGCGAGGCACTGCTCGAGCGTCTCGCCGGGCTCGACGAAGCCGGCGAGCGCGCTGTACATGCCGGGCGGAAAGTGCGGGCTGCGCCCAAGGAGCACCTCGCGGCCCTTGCGCACCAGCGCCATGATCGCCGGGGCGATGCGCGGATATACGGAGAGCTTGCACTCGGGACAGACGCGGGCGCGCTCCTCGCTCTTTGCCACGGTGCGGGCGCCGCAGCGGCCGCAGAACTGGTGCGTCCGGTCCCAGTCGATGAGTTGCAGCGCTCGCCCGGCGACGGCGAACTGGGCGTCCTCGAGCACCGAGAACAGGGCGCGCAGCCCGGTCCAGCCGGTCGAGGGCGGCGCCGGTGCGTCCTTCGGCGCCTCGGCGGCCCAGCAATGGGTGCCGTCCAGGCACCCTACATATAGTATGCGGGCGGGGGTGAACCCCAACAAATTGGGGTCCATGTTGCATTTCTGCAACGCAAGCCGCGCCCAACTCGGGCGCGAAACGATGCGCGGGTCGTCGGGTGCCGGCTGCGGAGGGCCCATTTCAACCAGCAGCCGGTCGCCCTGGAACACGTACCAGTCGCCGGGACCGCCGGCAGGGCCCGGCCCGGTAGAGACGTCGGCCGCGAAGTTCGGCGGGGACATGAACGGCATTTCCATAGGGGCCGATTATAAGAAACGCTCCGATATAATCCGCGCTCTCTTTTTTGCCTCCTGCGTGGTCGTGCAATGAATGCTCCGGCGTCCGAACGCGATCTTTCGAACGCCATTCGCGCGCTCGCCATGGACGCCGTGGAGGCCGCCAAGTCCGGCCATCCCGGCATGCCGATGGGAATGGCCGAAATCGCTGTCGCGCTGTGGGGCCGGCACCTGCAGCACAACCCGCGCAACCCGTCCTGGCCGAACCGGGACCGCTTTGTCGTCTCCAACGGCCACGGCTCCATGCTGCTGTATGCGCTGCTCCACCTGACCGGCTACGACCTGCCGATCGACGAGCTCAGGCGCTTTCGCCAGCTTCATTCGAAGACGCCCGGCCACCCGGAATTGGGTTGCGCGCCCGGTGTCGAGACGACCACCGGCCCGCTGGGGCAAGGCATTTCGAACGCCGTCGGGATGGCGCTTACCGAGCGATTGCTCGCCGCCGAGTTCAACCGCCCGGGCTACGACATCGTCGACCACCACACGTACGCTTTCATGGGCGACGGCTGCATGATGGAAGGCGTGTCGCACGAATCGTGCGCGCTTGCCGGGACGCTCGGCCTCGGCAAGCTGATTGCGATCTACGACGACAACGGCATTTCGATCGATTCGGACAAGGGCCAGATCCAGCAGTGGTACACCGATGACGTAAAGAAGCGCTTCCAGTCATACGGCTGGCAGGTGATCGGGCCGGTCGACGGCCACGACGTCGAAGCTGTCGACCGCGCGATCCGCAAGGCCAAGCGCGAGACTGCCCAGCCGAGCCTGGTCATCGCCAAGACGGTGATCGCCAAGGGAGCGCCGACCAAGGCGAATACCGGTGCCGCCCACGGCGCGCCGCTCGGCGAGAAGGAAGTCGCGGCAACCCGTGAGGCCATCGGCTGGCCGCATCCGCCGTTCGAGGTTCCCGAGAATGTGCGCGCGGGTTGGGATGCACGCAGGCGCGGCGCATCGAAGGAGCGCAAGTGGGCGAAGCTCCTTGCCGGCTACGAGCGCGAGCACGCCGACCTCGCTGCGGAATTCAAGCGGCGGGCGAGCGGCGCCCTGCCGGGAGATTTCTCCACGCGCGTCGACACCATCGTGCGCGAGCTGGCGGCAAAGGCGGAAACCGTCGCCACTCGTCGCGCGTCGCAGATGGTTTTGGACGCCCTCTTGCCGGCGCTACCTGAGTTGGTCGGCGGCTCGGCCGATCTCACCGGCTCGAACCTCACGATGGTCAAGGGGTCGAAGGTGGTGGGACGCGAAGGCGGCGGCAACTATGTGTTCTACGGGGTCCGGGAGTTCGGCATGTGCGCGGTGATGAACGGGATGGCGCTGCATGGCGGCGTGATCCCGTACGGCGGCACGTTCCTGGTCTTCTCGGACTACGCGCGTAACGCGATCCGCATGGCTGCGCTGATGCGCCAGCGCGTGATCTACGTCTTCTCGCACGACTCGATCGGCCTGGGCGAGGATGGCCCCACCCACCAGCCGGTCGAGCACGCTGCAAGCCTGCGGCTGATTCCGAACCTCCATGTCTGGCGGCCGTGCGACACCGTGGAAACCGCGGTCGCGTGGGCCGCAGCGCTCGAGCGCAAGGACGGTCCCACGGCGCTGCTGCTTTCCCGGCAGAACCTGCCGTTTACGCGGCGCGAAACGACGAATGGCATCCGGCGCGGCGGCTATGTGCTGTCCGATACGCCGTGGGCGCGCGCTGCGCTGATCGCCACCGGATCGGAAGTGTCGCTCGCGCTTGCGGCGCAGAAAATCCTCGGCGAAGACGGGATTGCGGTGCGCGTCGTCTCCATGCCGTCGACGAGCGTCTTCGACCGGCAGGAAGCGAACTACCGTGATTCGGTGCTGCCGCGCGGCATGCCGCGCGTCGCGATCGAAGCCGGCGTGACGGACGGCTGGCGCAAGTATGTCGGGACGGACGGTGCAGTCGTGGGCATCGATACGTTCGGCGAATCGGCGCCGGCAGCGGATGTGTTCAGGCACTTCGGCTTCACGCCGGAGAATGTCGTCAAGGTGGTAAGGAGCGTTCTGACATGACTCTCAAGGTAGCGATCAACGGCTTCGGCCGCATCGGGCGCAACATCCTGCGCGCCCACTACGAAACCGGGAAGAAGCACGATCTGCAGTTTGTGGCGCTCAACGATCTCGGCGATGCGCAGATCAACGCGCACCTGCTCAAGTACGACACGGCGCACGGCCGGTTCAAGGGAACGGTCGGCGTCGAGGACGGCGGCCTGCTGGTCAACGGCGATCGCATCGCGGTCCTCGCCGAGCGCGATCCGGCCAAGCTGCCGTGGAAGTCGCTCGGCATCGACGTTGTGCTCGAATGCACCGGTCTATTCACCAGCAAGGCGAAGGCGGGCGCTCACGCTGCGGCCGGGGCGAAGAAAGTCATCATCTCGGCGCCCGGCGAGAAGGACGTCGACCGCACGGTCGTCTTCGGCGTGAACCACCAGACGCTGAAAGCGTCGGACACGGTGATCTCCAACGCCTCGTGCACGACGAACTGCCTGGCGCCGCTGGTGAAGGCGCTCGACGACCGGATCGGCGTCGTCAGCGGACTGATGACCACGGTGCACTCCTACACGAACGACCAGGTGCTGACCGACGTCTATCACAAGGACCTGCGCCGGGCACGTTCCGCTTCGCAGAACATGATTCCGACCAAGACCGGTGCGGCCGCGGCGGTCGGGCTGGTGCTCCCACACCTGAACGGCAAGCTCGACGGCTACGCGATCCGCGTGCCGACGATCAACGTGTCGATCGTCGACCTCACGTTCGTGGCGAAGAAGCCGACCAGCGTCGAGGAAGTCAACCGGGCGGTGAAGGAAGCCGCCGGAAGCGACCTGAAGGGCATTCTCGAATACACCGAGGAGCAGCTCGTGTCGTCGGACTTCAACCACAATCCCGCGAGCTCGATCTTCGACGCGGGGCTGACCAAGGTATCGGGCGGCACGCTGGTGAAGGTTTCCTCGTGGTACGACAACGAGTGGGGCTTCTCCAACCGCATGCTCGACATCACGGTCGCGCTGATGAGCGCGAAATGACGTGCCCGCGGTCAGCACGGAGCGCGCAGGCGAGATAGCGATCGTCCGGCTGAACCGGCCGGAGCGGCTCAACGCGATCAACGAGGGCATCCGGCGCGGATTGCCCGCCGCCCTCGCGCCCCTGAACGCCGATCAAAGCATCCGCGCCGTCGTGATCACCGGCGCGGGCGAGCGCGCGTTCTGCGCCGGGCAGGATCTCGAGGAAGGCGCGGGCTACACCATCGACGACGTCGATCGCTGGTTCACCGAGATGCACTCGATGTACGCCGCGGTGCGCGCACTCGACAAGCCATCGGTTGCGGCGCTGTTCGGCGCGGTGGCCGGCGCGGGCTACCAGATTGCGCTCTACTGCGACCTGCGGGTAGCGCATCCGGAAGTGCGCATCGGGCAGCCCGAAGTGAAGACCGGCCTGGGATCGATCCTCGGCACGTCGGTGATGGACTGGCATCTGCCGTTCGGAATCAACGCCGAGCTTTCGCTGATGGGCGATTTCATCTCGGGCGAGCGGGCCTGGCAGGTTGGCATCGTCAACCACCTGGTTCCGCGCGAGCAGGTTTTCGAGAAAGCGATGGACCTCGCGCGCGCCCTGGGCGAACGGCCGCCGCACGCAATCAAGATCACGAAGCAACGCATGCGCGAGCTGACCCAGCCGCAGTTCGACGACATCCTGGTCGCGGGCAGGAAATACCAGCGCCTCGCGTACGAGTCGGGCGAGCCGCAGCGGCTGATGCGCGAGATGCACCAGAAAATGAAGAAGCGATGAAATTCAGGCGCATGACCGAGGTGGAGCTGCGCGGCAGGCGCGTGTTCATCCGCTCGGACCTGAACGTGCCGCAGGACGATTCCGGCCAGATCACCGACGACACGCGCATCCGCGCTTCCCTGCCGGCCATCCGGCACGCGCTCGGGCAGAACGCCGCCGTCATGGTCACCTCGCATCTCGGCCGGCCGAAGGAAGGCGTGCAAACCCCGGAGGATTCGCTCGAGCCGGTCGCCAGGCAGCTCACCCAATTGCTGGGGCGCGATGTTCCGCTGATACGCGATTGGGTCGATGGCGTCGTGGTCCAGCCCGGCGAAGTCGTGCTGCTCGAGAACTGTCGCTTCAACAAGGGCGAGAAAGCCGACGACGAGGCGCTGGCAAGGAAAATCGCGGCGCTCTGCGACGTATACGTCAATGATGCGTTCGGCACTGCGCACCGCGCCGAAGCCACGACGCACGGCATCGCGCGCTTTGCGCCGCTCGCCTGCGCCGGGCCGCTGATGGCCGCGGAGCTGGACGCGCTCGGCAAGGCGCTGGCAAGCCCTGCGCGGCCGCTCGTCGCGGTGATCGGCGGTGCGAAGGTGTCCACGAAGCTCGACGTGCTCGGCGCTCTGGCGAAGAAGGTGGATCGACTGATCGTCGGCGGCGGGATACTGAACACGTTCATGCTCGCTGCCGGCATGCCGATCGGCCAATCGCTTGCCGAGCCCGGCCTCATGGAAGACGCAAAGCGCATCCTCTCCGCGACCCAGGTGCCGTTGCCGGAGGACGTCGTCGTCGCGCAGGAAGCATCCGCCCGCGCCCGGGCGACGACGAAATCCGCTCGCGACGTGCAGCCGGACGAGATGATTCTCGACGTCGGGCCGAAAGCGGCCGCTGCGCTCGCGCAGTCGCTCGCCAGTGCGGGAACGATCGTGTGGAATGGCCCGCTCGGGATGTTCGAGATCGACGCATTCGCGAAGGGCACGCAGGCGCTCGCGCGTGCCATCGCCGATTCGAAAGCGTTTTCGATCGCGGGAGGCGGCGACACGATCGCGGCGATCAACAAGTTCGGCCTCGCCGATCGCATCGGCTACATCTCGACTGCGGGCGGCGCGTTCCTCGAATTTCTCGAAGGCAAGACGCTGCCGGCGGTTGCTGCGCTCGAAGCGCGCGCCTAGCGGCCGAGTTCCACGGGCAGCCGACTGACCGCGTTCGGCACTTCGGCGCGCGAAGCGTCGCCCGATGCAAAGGCTCCGAGCGTGCGCCGAATCACACCTTCCTGGGGCGGACTGACGCCGAAGAAGACCGGCTCGCCGTCGCGATACACCGCGAGGGTCGGGAAGTTCTCGATCTCGATGTCGCCGACGAGCGCCGCGTCATCTTCGATGTCGAGCCAGATGTACTCGGCCGTCGGATCGGCGGCGGCGATGCGCTGGAGCGCTGCGCGCACGCCGTCGCACGTGTCGCACCACGCGGCGCAGAAGCACACAACGAGATACCCGCCTCGCTGTGGCGCGGAGAGCCTCTGCATGTCGTAACGACCACGCTCCTCAGCCGAAGTTCTTGCAGACCCGGTGTTACACTTTGAGCGATGCTTCGCAGTACGAAGATCGTCGCCACGCTCGGGCCGGCATCGAGCGATCCCGCGGTGCTCGAGCGCATGGTGCGTGCCGGCGTCGACGTGGTGCGGCTGAATTTCTCGCACGGCACCGCCGAAGACCATCGCAACCGCGCCCAGCTGGTGCGTGAAGTCGGGCGCGCAGTCGGACGCACGGTCGCGATCATGTGCGACCTGCAGGGGCCGAAGATCCGCGTCGGCAAGTTCAAGAACGGCCGGATTGCGCTCGACAAGGGCCAGGCATTCATCCTCGATGCGGCGTGCGCCCTCGGCGACGAGACGCGAGTCGGCCTGGACTACAAAGAACTGCCGCGCGATGTCGCCGCGGGCGCTGTGCTGCTGCTAGACGACGGCAAGATCGTTCTCAACGTCACGCGCGTGCTGGGCGACGAAGTGCACACGATCGTGCGCCATGGCGGCGAGCTCTCGAACAACAAGGGCATCAACCGGCAGGGCGGCGGGCTGACCGCGCCTGCGCTGACGCCGAAGGACATCGAGGACATCCGGACGGCGGCTGCGCTGCACTGCGACTATCTCGCGGTGTCGTTTCCAAAATCCGGCGCAGACATGTACATGGCGCGCGAGCTGCTGCGTGCCTCGGGGGGCAAGGCATTCCTGGTCGCGAAGATCGAGCGCGCGGAGGCGGTCACGTCCGAGGCGCTGCGCGACATCATGAACGCGTGCGACGGCATCATGGTCGCGCGCGGCGACCTGGCGGTGGAGGTCGGCGACGCTTCCGTGCCGGCGCTGCAAAAGAAGATGATCCGGCTCGCGCGCGAGGCGAACAAGCTCACGATCACGGCGACCCAGATGATGGAGTCGATGATCTCGAGCCCGATCCCGACGCGCGCCGAGGTCTCGGATGTCGCCAACGCGGTGCTCGACGGCACCGACGCGGTGATGCTCTCGGCCGAAACCGCGAGCGGCCGCTACCCGGTCGAGGTCATCGAGGCGATGCATCGGATCTGCATCGAAGCCGAGCAGACGCAGCCGCTCAACCTGGAGCAGGATTTCCTGAATCGCGTCTTCACGCGGGTCGACCAGTCGATCGCAATGGCGGCGCTCTTCACCGCGTTCCACATGAAGGCAAAGGCGATCGCGACGCTGACCGAATCGGGCTCGACTGCGCTATGGATGAGCCGCCTCAACTGCGGCGTGCCGATCTACGCGCTCACGTCGCAGACTGCGACGCGCTACCGCTGCGCGCTGATGCGCGACGTGTATCCGCTGATGGTCAAGTATGTCGGACACGATCGCGATGAATTGCTGATGGAAGCGGAGAAAGTGCTGTTCGAGAATCGCGTGGTGAAGGACGGCGACCTGATCGTGCTGACGATCGGCGAGCCGATCGGCAAGGCTGGAGGGACCAACACGATGAAGATCGTCAAGGCCGGGGAGAGCCGCAGGCCATGAGCGGCGCCACACCGAACGCGAAGAGCCACGCGAGCCTCCCGCCGCTTGCGTCGCGGTTCGTCGACGTCGCGGGCCTGCCCTGGGAGAAGACGCGATTTGCCGGCGTCGAGATGAAGACGCTGCTCGTTGATCGCGAGAGCGGCGTCATAACGTCGCTGATGAAGTTCGCACCGGGCGCGCGGCTGCCGGACCACGAGCACGTACGCATCGAGCAGACCTACGTCCTGGAGGGCAGCCTCGTCTGCGGCGAGGGCGAGTGCAAGGCGGGTGACTTCGTCTGGCGCCCGGCGGGCAGCCGGCACGTTGCATGGGCCGGCCCGCAGGGCGGCCTCATGCTCGCGATGTTCCAGATCCCGAACCGGTTCTTCGAGGAAGACGGCCGCGAGCTCGATGTCCTCGGGCAGGACTGGGACGAGACCTGGTCGAAAGCCCTATTTAGGTAGCTTGCCGTCGGCCTTGAGGGCGCGCAACGCGCCGCGAAAGGCGTCCAGCGTGTAGGCAATCTCTCTCTCGCCGTGGGCGGTGGACACATATCCGCCGGGCCCGCCAGCGATATCCACGCCGCGCGCGAGCAGCGCGATCCGCAGCCGGTTGATCAGTTCCGGATCGCGGGCACCCTTGATGCCCTTGAACCCGAGTTGCAGCGGATCGAAGCTCGCCGGATCGATCGGCAGGCGATCGGGGTTGGGAAAGATCACGAACACAGAAGCCTCGCCGTAGACGCCCCACGCCACGCCTTCTTCGACCAGGATCCGGCGCAGCCCGTCGCGCAGCTGCTGCGCAGCCGCCTCCGCGCGTGCGCAAGCGTCGGTGCTCTCGACGAGAGAGAGCGTGGCAACTGCAGCGGCGGCGCACAGCGGATTGGCATTGAACGTTCCCTGGTGGCCGATCTTCTCGCGCCCAGCGGATTTCGCTGCGGCGGGATCGATCTGGTCGAGGATGTCCCGCTTGCCTGCGACCGCGCCTCCCGGCAGGCCGCCGGCGAGGATCTTCGCCAGTACCGTCATGTCGGGAACGATGCCGAAGCGCGCCTGCGCGCCGCCGCGCGACCAGCGAAAGCCCGTGATGACCTCGTCGAAGAGAAGCAGGACGCCGTGGCGGCGCGTGGCTTCGCGCAGCGCGGCAAGAAATCCGGGCGGCAGCGGAACCTGTCCCCAAGAGGCGCCCGACGGCTCCAGGATCACCGCGGCGATGTCGTTGCGAGACTGCAGCGCCTCGATGGCCGCGGCCGGGCTATCAGCAGGCAGCAGCAGCGATTCACCGACGACCGAGGCGGGAATACCCGCCGGGGCCGACCCGTCGAAGTGCGACATGCCGCCGGCTGCGACCTGGTCGTGCCAGCCATGGAAATGGCCGACGAAGCGCACGATCTTCGATTTTCCCGTGTACGCGCGCGCCAGCCGCAGCGCGAGGTGGGACGCCTCGGTCCCCGATCCGGTGAAGCGCACGCGCTCGGCCGAGGGGATCAGCCGCTGCACGAGCGCGGCCCATTCGATTTCTAGCTCGTGCGACGCGCCCCAATGCGTGCCCAGCGCAACCTGCCGGCGCACCGCTTCCACCACCGGCGCGTGGCAATGCCCGAAGAGGAGCGCGCCATGGCCGCCGAAATAGTCGACGTATTCGTTGCCGTCGACGTCCCATTTGCGTGCACCGTCCGAGCGAGCAACGTAGATCGGATACGGCGACGTGATGCGCGAGTCATGGGTGAGGCCGGCCGGAAGCACCTCGCGGGCCTCCGCGTACAGGATTGCCGAGCCCGGCGTGCGGGCGCGGTATTCGTCTTCGATCGTCATGCTTGCCCGGAAAAGGCTATTGGTGAGAATATGGCCCGAAGGGGAGGATCGCCAATGCTACCGCGCCTGCTGGGTGTCATCGCCGTAGGTTCGCTCGTTTCGCTTGGAGCGGCGGCGCAGGACCTGCCGAAGACTCAATTCAAGGTGATCGGCCTGAATAGCCCCACGGTCGCTTCGAGCGTCGACGAGGTGCCGTTCTGGCGCCAGACGTTACCGAAGGTTTCGAACGGCGCGATTACCGCCGACATCACGCCGCTCGACCAGATGGGCATCGACGACAAGACGATGCTGCGGCTGCTCAAGCTCGGGGTGATGGATTTCGCCAGCATGGATATCTCCAAGATGGCGGGCGACGATCCGCGTTTCGAAGGCTGCGACCTCGCGGGCATCACGCTCGATGCCGACAAGGCGCGCGCCGGATGCGACGCATATCGCAAGGTCATCGACCGGCAGATGCAGAAGAACTGGAACGCAAAACTGCTTGCGTTCGGCGGCAACCCGCCGCAGGTATTCTGGTGCCGCACCGTGATCGGCGGGCTGCCGGATTTCAAGGGCAAGAAGGTGCGCGTGTTCAACAACACGATGCGCGACTTCCTGTCCGGCGTCGGCGCAACCGCGGTCAGCATGGCGTTCGCCGAAGTGGTGCCGGCGCTGAGCGCGGGCGTCGTCGATTGCGCGGTGACCGGAAGCCTGTCGGGCAACACCGCCGGCTGGCCCGAGGTCACGAAGTCGCTGTATCCCATGTCGCTTGGCTGGAGCATCAACGTCGTCGCGACGAACCTCGATCGCTGGAACCGGCTCGACAAGCGCGTGCAGAACTTCATGCTCGAGCAGATGAAAGCGTATGAGAACAAGATGTGGGAGACCCTCAAGAAAGCGACGAGCGAGGCCGACAACTGCAATACCGGGAAGCAACCCTGCACGATGGGCAAGCTCGCGAAGATGACGATCGTGCCGGTCAAGCCCGCCGAAGCCGACATGCACAAGAAGCTGGTCGAAGGTGCCGTGCTCGCCGGCTGGGCGAAGCGCTGCGGCGCTGAGTGCACGCGAGAATGGAATGACAGCATCGGCAAGGTGCTGGGCCTGAAAGCGCCGACGCCGTAGCGCGCGGAACCTCGATGCAGCGCCTGCAGGCCCTCGCCGAGACGATTTCGCGCGGCGGGGCGATCGTCGGCGGGGCGATGCTGCTCGTCGCCTCGGTCGTAATCTGCGTCGATATCTTCCTGCGCTACGCGTTCGCGATGACCGTCGGCGGCGCCGATGATCTTTCCGGCTACGCCCTGGCAATCGCGAGCGCCTGGGGTTTTTCCGCGGCGCTGCTCACGCGCTCGCATATCCGCATCGACACCGTGTACGTCCGGGTGCGCAGCCGCGCAGCCCGCGCGGTGCTCGATGTGCTGAGTTTGCTGGCGTTCACGCTCTTCGCCGCGCTCGTCGCCTGGCATGGGTGGGGGGTATTCCACCAGTCCTACGTCTCCGATTCGCATTCGCAATCCGCGATCGAGATGCCGCTCGTCCTACCGCAGGGGCTGTGGTTCGCCGGCCTCGCGTTCTTCGTCGCAGTCGCGCTGCTGCTGCTCGCGCGCGCGATCCATGCGTGGCTTGGAGGCAATCTCGACGACCTGTTCAGGCTGATCGGCTCGAAGTCCGCGCTCGAGGAAGCCAAGGAAGAAGTGGTTGCCATCGAGCACGGGCTCGAAAGCGAGCACAAGCAGTGACCGCGACCGTCGCGCTCGTCGTGCTGCTCGTGGTGCTGGGCAGCTCGATCGCGGTCGCGGCCGGGATGGCGCTCGTCGGCCTGATCCTCAACGGGTTCTATTCGCCGATGCCGCTCTCGCGGATGATGGGCGAGCTCGCGTGGTCGACGAGCAGCAACTTCATCCTGACCGCGATTCCGTTCTACATCATGTTCGGCGAGATCCTGCTGCGCAGCGGCATCGCCGAGCGCATGTACAACGCGATGACGCAATGGCTGTCGTGGCTGCCGGGCGGACTGATGCATTCGAACGTCGGCTCGTGCGCGCTGTTCGGCTCGGTGTCCGGATCGAGCGTCGCGACCGCCGCGACGATCGGCGTCGTCGCGATGGCCGAGATCGACAAGCACAAGTACAACGAGCGCCTGTTCCTCGGCACGCTCGCGGCAGGCGGAACGCTCGGGATCCTGATCCCGCCGTCGATCAACATGATCATCTACGGGGTGATGACCGACACGTCGGTGCCGAAGCTCTACCTCGCGGGCTTCATTCCCGGGTTCATCCTGACCGTGCTCTTCAGCCTCACGGTATTGATCGCCTGCATCTGGAAGCCGCATTGGGGCGGCGAAAGGATCGAAACGAGCTGGGAAGAGCGGTGGCGCACGCTGCCCGATCTCTTGCCGCCGACGGTGCTGCTATTGATTGTCGTCGGAGCGATCTTTTTCGGCCTCGCCACCGCGACCGAATCGGCCGCCGTCGGCATTCTCGGCGCGCTCGCGATCGCCGGCTGGCGGCGGCGCATCACGCTCACGATGCTGCGCGAAGTGTGCGAGGGGACCGTGCGCACGACGGCGCTGGTGATGGCGATCCTCGTCGGAGCGTTCTTCCTCAATGTGGTGATCCAGACGATCGGACTCACGCAGCAGCTCGGCCGGCTGATCCGCGAATACCAGCTCACGCCGGTGCAGGTGTTGGGCGCCGTGATCCTGCTCTACCTCGTGCTCGGGACGTTCATGGAAGAGCTCTCGATGATGATCTCGACGATCCCGATCACCACGCCGCTGATCCTGCAGGCCGGCTACGACCCGGTCTGGTTCGGCATCCTGCTCGTGCTGCTGATCCAGACCGCGATGATCTCGCCGCCGTTCGGCATCAACATCTTCGTGATCCACGGCATCCGGGGACGCGGCACGCTGTCGGACGTCGAGATCGGCTCGGCGCCGTTTGTGATTGCGCTGCTCGTGATGATCGGCATCATCTGCGCGTTTCCCGAGATCGTGCTTTGGGCGCCGCGGGTGTTCGGCTAGACGGTCCCGATCCGGATCACGATGTTGCCGCCGGCATCGAGCTCGGCGTGCGCGTCCGGCGCAATGACGCATGTCGCGTCGTACTCCTCGACGATGAGCGGCCCGCTTCTCGGCCTGGATAGCTCCGAGCGCCGCACGATCGGCGTCTCGCGCCAGCCGGATTCCGGGCCGAAGTAGGCCCGCCGCGCAGGCGGCGGCTCGGGCTCGGCACGGCTCGCACGCACTCTCTCTGGCACGCTGGGGCCATCGCGCAGTCCCAGCCCGACCACCTGGATCGACACGAGCTCGACCGGCTCGTCGGGCCCGGCGCGGTGGCCATAGGTCCTTTCGTGCTCCCGGCCGAACGCTTCCTCGAGCCAGGCGAAATCGAGCGGGCCTTCGGGCAGCGGCACGCTGAGTTCGTACGTCTGGCCGTGGTAGTGCAACGCAGCCGAGCGGCGGACCTTGGCTTTTTCTCCTGCGAATCCTTCCGCCGCGAGCTGATCGAGCGCTTGCTTTGCCAAGGCGTCCCAGGCTTGCTCGATTTCACGCCGATCGGATCCGCGCAGCAGCCGCCGCAACGTGCGCCCATAGTGGTGCTCGACGTCGGCGTAG
>Ga0111538_10009057_pt1 | contig 13311 bp, 11 predicted proteins | sample SoiMethybrSBSTD1_FD_79669 | JGI IMG/M metagenome (GOLD analysis project Ga0111538, IMG submission 79669) | Bulk soil microbial communities from a Populus tree surrounding site in Tennessee, USA - Soil MetaG P. TD hybrid SBSTD1 (version 2)... | ecosystem: Environmental > Terrestrial > Soil >...
CGCCTGCTGAAGAAATCGATCGAGCAGGTGAAGAAGGGCGATCGGCCTGTGCTGGCGGTGGGCGCGGCGGAGGCGGCGCGTCTGCGCGGCCCCCTCACCATCGACGGCATAAGTGCCAACGACAGGATGGGTACCTACGCGGCCGATACCGATCGCCGGCGGCGCGAGCGGGCGCCATGGCCGGCCTCTTCAGGAGCGCCCTGAGCCGGGCCAGCCCCAATGACATTCCTCGAGCGCTTCGCCCCATGGTTGGACGAGCAGAAGGAGGCCGCGGCCCGTGCTCTTCGGCTGGTGCAGGAGCAGGGGCTCGAGGTGGTCCGCATCGCCTTTGCCGATCAGCACGGGTTGCTGCGCGGTAAGACGCTGATGGCCGGCGAGTTGGCAGGCGCGCTTCACAACGGCTGCAGCATCACCAGCTCGCTATTCGCCAAGGACACAGCTAACAGGACGGTGTTTCCGGTGTGGACGGCCGGCGGCGGCTTCGGCCTCGACGCGTTCGAAGGTGCGGGCGACGTGCTGATGATCCCGGACCCCTCGACCTTCCGCGTGCTGCCGTGGGCGTCGACGACCGGCTGGCTGTTAGCCGATGTCTATCTTCCTGATGGGCGCCCCGTGCCCTACGCCACGCGGCACATCTATCGCACGGCGCTCTCGCGCCTCGCCGAGGCGGGCTACGACTACGTGGCCGGCCTCGAAGTTGAGTTTCACGTCTTCAAGTGCGAGACCGATCGTATGGCGCCGGAGGAGTCGGGGCAGCCCGGCGCGCCGCCGCGGGTCAGCATCCTGACGCACGGCTATCAGTATCTCTCCGAGCTGCGTTTCGACCAGATCGAGCCCGTGCTTGAGATCATCCGGCGCGATGTCGTGGCGCTCGGCTTGCCGCTGCGGTCGGTGGAGTGCGAGTACGGCCCGAGCCAGTGCGAGTTCACGTTTCAGGCGCTGAGCGGACTGGAGCCCGCCGACACAATGGTGTTGTTCCGCAGCGCGGTGAAGCAAATTTGCCGCCGGCATGGCCTGCACGCGACGTTCATGTGCCGGCCGCGCATTCCCAACGTAATGTCGTCGGGCTGGCACCTGCACCAGTCGCTCGTCGATCGCAAGAGTGGCACCAACGCCTTCATGCCCGAGCGCCAGGGCGAGCTGCTCTCCGCGCTTGGCCGCCATTTCCTGGCCGGGCTGCTGACGCACGCGCGTGCATCAGCCGTATTCGCCGCACCGACGCTCAACGGCTATAAGCGTTTTCGCCCGCACTCGCTGGCGCCGGACCGGGCGGTGTGGGGCCACGACAACCGCGGGGTGATGGTGCGCGTGTTGGGCGGTGCTGGTGATCGGGCAACGCGGCTCGAGAACCGGGTCGGCGAGCCCGCCGCCAACCCTTACCTCTACATGGCCTCGCAGGTCCTCGCCGGGCTCGACGGCATCACCCGACGCCTACATCCCGGTCCCTCGGCCGATGCACCTTACGAGGCCAAGGCCGAGCTGCTGCCCAAGAGCCTGGCCGAGGCGGTGGCGGCGCTGCGAGGCGATGCGTTCTTTCGCGAGGCGCTGGGCACTGCCTTCGTCGACTACCTGCTGACCATCAAGGACGCCGAGACGGCCCGCTTCCAGGCCGAGGTAACAGACTGGGAGCAGCGCGAGTACTTCGAGATGTACTGAACCTCTTAGTTGTTTCCCAATCACCGTTGCGGGTCCGGTAGCCCCCGCACAATTTTTCCCCGCGCGCCGGGCACGCGCCCCCGAGTGGCTGTTGTGGGGTCCTGCTCGAAAAGGGGGGGCGGGGGTCGTTCGTCCTGCCCGAGAGACGTTGATCCGGCGGCCGCCGCGCGGAGCGGTGCGGTGTTGACCTCGATCGCGCCCTCGACCTCAGAAAGAATGGGAACCTAGAGCGAACGACAACAGCGCCGTGGGTTCTCTTGGCAAAACCCCCGCGTCGGCGGTGCCCGGCTGACGCCGCGAGTATGGGTGCGGCCATCACCCCTTTACTGCTCCCGTCGTCATACCGCTGATCAGGAATTTGCGGACCAGGATCGAGAATATCAGCACGGGCAGCATGACCATGGTACCGCCGGCGGCGATTTTGCCCCACTCCCAACCTTCGTAGTTCATGAAATTGACAACGGCCACCGGTGCCGTCATCGCCTGATTGCGCGTCAGGATCAACGCGAAGAAAAAATCGTTCCAGCTGTAAAGGAAGCACAGGATGGCGGTGGCGGCCACGCCGGGCCCGGAAATGGGAAGCATGATCCTGGTGAATCCTTGCCATAGGGTCGCCCCATCGACCCACGCTGCCTCCTCCAGGGAACGCGGGCAGGCATCGAAGAAGGAGCGCATCAGCCATACGACGAGCGAGATGTTGAAGGTAAGGTAGATGAGGATGAGCCCGAGTCTGGTGTCCAGCAGGCCCATCCAACGGTAGGCGAGGAAGTAGGGGATGGTGAAGGCGATCGGCGGCGCCATGCGCGAGGCCAGGATCAGGAGCGAGAGCGGCTTCTCGTGTCGGATGGATATGCGCGAGAGTGCATAGGCTCCCGGCACACCGACGAGAAGAGCGAGCAAGGTCGAGCTCACCGACACCACCGCGCTGTTGAGGAACGAGTAGCGGAACGAGGAAGCCCACAGCCCGGCGTAGTTCTGCAGCGTCGGGGTGAAGAAGAGCTTCGGCGGAAACGCGAAGATGTCGTCGTTGGTCTTGAAGCTCATCAAGACTAGCCAAACGAATGGCAGCATGATCATCGCCGCCAGCACGATGACAAGGGCGTAGATCAGGCGGCGCTCGGTGGCCCGACGGTAGGCGAAGGCTTTACTCGACATCGCGCCCCCAGCCGACGAGGCGCAAGATCAACCAGCTCAGGATCACGGTAAAGCCGACAAGCACCACGGTGATGGCGCTCGAGTATCCGAGAAAACTGAAGTTGAAGGCCTGGATGAAGGCGTAGTAGTTGGTCACCTCCGTCAGCGACCCTGGCCCCCCGTCGGTCAGGATGTAGATCAGCGGGAAGGCCTTGATGCTGTCGACCAGGCGAAACAGGCCGGCGACCAGGAGCACGCCCTTGAGGTACGGCAGCGTCACGTACCACGTGAGCTGCCAGGCCGAGGCGCCGTCGACGCGGGCGGCGTCGATTTGCTCCTCCGGCATCATCTGCAATGCCGCAAGGATCATCAGCATCGTGAACGGGAACCACTCCCACGTGTCAGCGATGATAATGGCAGTGAGTGCCCAGTTGGCGTCGGTGATGAGGGCGGGCATGCGCCAGCCGAGCGACTGAATGGCCCAATGAAGCGGGCTGATATCGGGCGTGTAAATCACCTTCCAAATGATGGCGACGACGATGGGTGGCAGCACCATCGGGATAAGGAACACGGTGCGCAACGCCTGCAGTAGGGAGGAGCGCATGTTGAGTAGTAGGGCAAAGCCGAAGCCAATCAGCAGCTGGAGGCCAACGGTCCAGAATGACAGACGCGCTTGCACCCAAAGACTGTTGAGAAACCGCCTGTCCTCCAGCAGGAGCCAGTAATTGCGCGCGGGATGGGTGAAATCACCGATCGTTGCGGGCCGGGTGAGGTCGAGAGGCGTCAGGCTGGTGGCGAGAAGAAACACCGTCGGTGCCAGCGTGACGGCTATCAGCACCGCCAGCGACGGAATCAGCATGTGCCAGTAGAAGCGGTGACGCTGCGGTCCGGGTTTGGTGACGGGGGCGACACGCCCGGCCGGCAGCCCTATCGTCGGCATCAGGGTTGTTGCCACCTCGCCATCACGGTTCCCGCGTCAGAGCGGGATGCCGGCCTTCTTGAGGTCTGCGATGGCCTCTTCCTGCGCCTGCTTGAGCGCCTCGCGCGCGCCCTGCTGCTTGGAGGCGATGCGCTCCATCGCCTTGTTGATCTTGTCGCCCACCTGCGGGAACACCGGCACGGTGCGGTACTTCATGTAGCCGGTCTTGCCGCCGAGCTCGAGCACCTGAAGGAAGAGCGGAGCGACGCTGTCTCCGTTTAGCGTTAGGCTCTTGGTGAAATAGTCGGACGTGATGACCGAGCGACGGCAAACGGCGCCGTAGCCCTTCTCCTTGACGATGCGTTCGATGGTTTTCTTGGAGACCGCCCAGCTAATGAATGCCCATGCCGCGTCCTTGTTCTTGGCGCCGGCCGGAATGCCGAGGCCGTGCGAGTTGGAGCCCGGGTAGTTGCCGGCGGGGCCCGCTGGCATCAACGCATACCGTGCGGTCTTGGCAACCTTGCTTTCCTGGTGCGCGACGAGCGGCGTGATCCAGGTGATCGCCTGGGTGCGAATGTTGGAGCGGCCCGACATCTGCGCGCGCATGGCCTGGTCATCGGTGAACGACATGACGCCTGGCGGCGACATCTCGGTGATGAGACGGGCGTAGTATTCGGCCGCATTGGCCGCCTCCGGCGTGTCAAACGCCGGGAATAGGTCTTCAGGTGGATTCCGGAAGACCTTGCCGCCGAAGCCCATCAAAAACGGAATCCAATTCCAGTGATGCAGACGGTCAGCGACATAAGCCGACACTCCCTCCTTGTTGTTTACGGCCTCGCACACCTTCATGAGTTCGTCGAACGTGGTCGGCATCTTGAGGCCGGCCTTCTCGATTAGATCGCCGCGCGCCGCCGCCATCAGCATGCCGCCTGCTTCCCACGGAAAGGCGAATATCTCGCCCTTGGCATTCTTAAGGTGTTGTGTCGTGCCCGCGACGAAATCCTCTGCGTCCCAATCGGTGGGCGTCTTGTTAGCATCCTTGACGAAGTCGTTGAGCGGCGTGAACCAGTTGGCGCCAACCCACCGGCCAGAGTAGATGAAGGTTAGATTGCAGAAATCGTAGGCTGAGCCCTTCGTCGAGAGCTCGAGATCCATGCGCTGGTTGTAGACGGGGAAGGCCTGCTGCTGGAAATCGACCTTCACACCCGTCTCTGCCTCGAACTCTGGCAGATACGATTTCAGATACTCATGATAGGTGCTCTGGAACGCGGCACCGGAGATGTTTACTCCCGCAAACTTCTTGGCCTGACCGCGCACCGGAGAAACCTTGAAGCCGATCACCGCGCCAGCCGTACAGGCGAGAGCAGCGCGCAACAGATCGCGGCGATGGAAGCGAGCAGCGGCTACCGTGAGGTGAGATCCCGTCGGTAATTTGGGACGATGAGGCACCGGCGTTCCGCTCCCTGTGAGACACCTGTCTGAATGCAGGCGCTTTCGTGGAGCGTGCCACAGTGACGTCGAAATGCCAACATGCACGCCAAGCCATGGCGGCAGCACAGCAGGTTGCTCTGCACCATCACGATCTTCTCGTCGCTGGCTTGCACCAGAGGCTCACGAGCTCGCGACGCACCTTGAAACCGAGAGCCATGTAGACCGACAGGGCCGCCCTGTTCGTTGACCGCAGATGCAGGAACGGCCGTTCGCCACGATCGAGCGCCCGGCGCATGAGGAGGGCGGTGAGGTGCCTTGCATGGCCGCGGCGGCGCGCCTGCGGATGCGTGGAGATGCCGCTCAGCTCGACATATCCCGGAACTCGGATGCGCTCGCCTGCCATGGCAATGAGGCGATCGCCGTCGCGGATACCGAGGTAGGTGCCGAGCATGGGTGTGCGCGGGCCGAAACGGCCGGGGTTGGTCGCCGCAATGAGTTCCAGCATGGCCTCGATATCAGACTCTCCCAGGCTGACAACTGCGCGCGCATCCGGTACGGCTCCTTCAATGCGATCCGCTACCATTTGCAGCATAGGATAGGCCGCGATCTTGTCCCATCCCGACGGAACAGACTCGTCACACAGCCTGTGTAATCGGGCTTCGGTGTTTGGCGGGAGATCAACAGCAAGATCGCGGTAGGCTGCTGGGGTCGGTTCCGCAATCGCCGAGAAAGGCACTATGTCACGCGGGTAGTGGCGGGCTCTGCCGCTGCCGATCGCGAAGGCAACGTGCGGCCCTGTCAGGGCATGCCACACCGGATTGTCCAGCACATGGTCCATAGAATGCTCTTCGTGAGGCCTGCCGCCCGAAGTAGCATGGCCAGCGTCGCCAAAACATCGACGAAGAGAATGGCCGCTCACTCACGCGAGCCTGGAGGGTTGACAGAATGGACGAGCGCCTGTTTCGCCTCGACGGTCGCGCGGGGCTGGTTGTCGGTGCCGGCTCCGGTATTGGCCGCGCGATTGCGCTCGCTTTCGGTTCGGCTGGAGCCATTGTCGGCTGCGTTGACATGGCCGAAGAGAACGCGACGACGACGATGCGGGAGATTATCGCAGCGGGCGGAAAATCCGAGGCGATCACGTGCGACGTGACAAACGAGACTGAGGTCAACGCCGCAGTGGCCCGGTTCGTGGCCGTGTGCGGGTCGCCTCGCATACTCGTCAACGGAGCAGCCGCTGATGATCCGACCGGCACCATCCTGGAGCTGACGCCCGCCTGGTGGGCGAAAGTTCTCGCGGTCAATCTGACCGGCGCCTATCTGATGAGCCGAGCGGTACTGCCGCACATGATCGCAGCGGGAGGTGGCAGCATCATTCACATTGCTTCTCAGATGGGGCGTGTCGGCGCCGCCGGGCGACCGGCTTACTGTGCAACCAAAGGTGCCTTGATCCAACTTGCAAAGGTGATGGCTGCAGATCATGCGGCCCAGAACATTCGCGTCAACACGCTCTCACCTGGCGCAGTCGAGACCAGACGCATGGTGCTGCGCTTCGGCGATATGGAAACCGCGCGAAGGACTTCGGGCCCGCTGCATCTGCTTAAGAGGCTCGGTCAGCCAGGCGAGATTGCCGCCGCCGCCATTTTTCTGGCGAGCGATGCCTCGAGCTTCATGACCGGAGCCGACTTGCTTGTCGACGGCGGCTATACGGCAGTCTGACGGCCGTCACCGCCGGCGACCACGTCCGCCTGTGCTTCGTGAAGTCGAAACGGCGCTCTGCTCGCGGCGACCGTCGACACGAACACCGTCACCCGTGTCGGCAATTTAGATCACGCCCTTGTCCTTGAGCATGCCGATTTCGCAATCCGACATGCCGAGCAGGGCTTTGTAGACATGGTCATTGTGCTCGCCGAGCGCAGGCCCCAGCCACTCGATCGAGCCTGGCGTGTCGGACAGCCGCGGGCACACGTTCGGCATGGCGATCTCGCCGACGCGTGGGTCCTTGAAGAACTTGATGTTCTCGCGTGCCTTGTATTGCGGGTCCGCGAAGATCTCGGCAATCGAGTTGACCGGCCCGCACGGAACCTCGAACGCGATGCAGCGCTCGATCAACTCCGCGAGTGGGTGCTTCTGGGTCCATCGCGTGACCCAGGCGTCGACCTCCGACCGATCCCGATCTCTGTCCGTTACCTTTCCCCACTTGCCTTCACCGGCAAGTCCGGGCTCGCCCTGCAGCTCTGCCAGGCGCGCGAAGATCTTGTCGGACGTGCAGGCGATGGCGATCCACTTGCCATCCTTGGTCGGGTAGTGGCTGTGTGGCACGACATTGACGGTGCCCGGCCCCATGCGCTCGCGCACATAGCCGGTGTAGTGGTAGGACGCGGCCAGCTCGTCGAGAATGCGGAAGATCGGCTCGTAGAGACCGATGTCGATGAACTGCCCGCGCCCCGTCATGTCGCGGGCGCGCAGCGCAAACATGACGCCGAGCGCACCGTAGAGCCCCGCCATGTAGTCGGGAATGGTCGCGGAGCCAGGAGTTACCGGCGGCCGATCGGGGTAGCCCGCGAGATAGGAGAGCCCGCCGAAGGCATTGCCGATGCGCCCGAACCCTGGCCGCGGGCTATAGGGTCCGGTCTGACCGAAGCCGGATATGCGCACCATCACCAGCTTGTGGTTCTGGATCTTGAGGACTTCCCAGCCGAGCCCCCATTTCTCCAGCGTGCCGGGCTGGAAGTTCTCGACGAGAACATCGGCCTGCGAGACCAGCCGCTTCAGGATCTCGGCACCCTCCGGCTTCCTCAAGTCGAGCGTGGCCGACTTCTTGTTGCGGCACTCCTGCAACCAAGGGAGCGAATCGCCTCCCTTCGTGATGGTGCCGAACTTGCGCAGGGCATCGCCGACTTTCGGCAGCTCGATCTTGATGACCTCGGCACCGAACTCGGCAAGTTGGGTCGAGCAGAAGGGGCCGGCGAGAAAGCTCGACACGTCGATGACGCGAATGCCCTGCATCGGCTTGACGGTGGGATGAGGGGCGGGCGCAGTTGCGTCGGCCATGGTCGGTATCTCCGTTGGTCTTGCCGCTACTTGCCGCGGGCAGCGATGCGCTGCATCGTCTCCAACACGCGTCGCGCACGATAGACGATCGGGTAGTCGATGAATTTACCCTCGAGCTGGATGGAGGCGGAGCCGGTTTTCTCGGCCGCCTCGAAGGCCTGCACGACCTTGCGCGACCATTCGACGTCGGCCTCGGAAGGCGAGAGAATCTCGTTCACGATGGGCACCTGATCCGGGTAGATGCACATCTTGCCCTGAAAGCCGAGGCCCTTGATATGCCGCGTCGAGTTCGTGAAGCCGTCGGGGTCCTTCAGGTCCACCCACACGGTGTCGATCGGCGCCTCGATACCGGCAGCACGTGAGGCGAGAACGCATTCGCTGCGATAGGGCAACAGCTCGGTTTCGGTCCGGCTCCACTCGATATTCATGTCGAGCGTGAAATCGCCTGCGCCGAAGGCGATGCGCTTGACGCGCGTGCCGGCCGCCGTGATGGCGCGGATGTTCGCCATCCCCTTGCCCGTCTCGATGATGGGGATGACATCGAATGCGCCGACCGGCTGACCCCTCTCTTTCTCGAGGTTCGAAATCACCCAGTCGACGGCCCTGATCTCGTCGGCCGTCTCGAGTTTCGGCAGGATGATGCCATCGACACCTCTCTGCACGACGGCGACGATGTCACCATAGCCGAACTCGGTCGAGGTGGCGTTGACACGGACATAGCCGAGGCACTTGCGCGGGCGCTGGCATGCGGCGACGACGACAGTGCGTGTCGCCTCCTTCGCCGCGATCGGGCAGGCATCCTCGAGGTCGAGGATCGCTGCATCGGCACCGAGCGAGAGTGCCTTCTCGACGCGCCTCGGGTGATTACCTGGCGCGAACAGGAACGAGCGATAGACGGGCATCGAATCTCTTTCTTCAGTGTCTGACCTCTGGCAGCCGGACGAGGCCATGCTAACGAAAAGCAAGCGCTGTTGACGAGCCTTAACGATAGTCGTACTGCCAATCCGGATAACGTGCGAGGCCAGCAATCGACGGTGAGGCGGTGTCGGATTGGCATGGTCTGCATCTGCGCTGCAGATCATACTCTGCATCTCGATCCGAGATCGTAATCCTGACCCCGTGGTCACGTTCGACAAGCCCACTCTGCTGGCCCTTGTTCGGCGCTGATCTACCGACCCGCATGAGCGAACCCGTTCCTGTCAGGACAGTTACTTCGTCGGGGATCGGAACGATCTTGACAGAGCTGACGACACGTCATCCCACCACTAACCAGCCGCGGCTCAAACGTTGATCGCGGACGACTGCAGGTTGCCGGGAGCCAACCGGCTCGACAATATGAGGGAGAGGGCTCGTACGCCCTCGCGCCTGTTCACCGGTCGCACCGATAAAGAAACTGGGATAGTCTCGTCAGCAAGCCGGGAGCAGCCTGGCCCTTACCGGGAGCGAAACGCATGCAAGCAACCCCTCGATCAAAGTCCGCCGCGCTTGTCGCTGGACTGGTGACCGCATTAATGGCATTTGCCGCGATGGACGGCTCGCTGGCGGCCGACAAGAAAGCAATCCGCATCAATCACGCCGGCGCCGATGACATCGTCGGCACTGAGCACCAGATGTTTGCCTGGGTCTTCGCCAACTATGTGAACTCGAAGTCGCCGACGCTGGAGGTCAAGATCTTTCCGAACAGCGGGCTCGGTCAATCGCGGCAGGTGATCGAAGCCATGCAGCTCGGCTCCGGCGCCAGCATCCACGTCGGCGGCATGGCCGAGTTCGCTAATTTTTGTAAGGCCAAGTGCGGCGTCATCGGCCTTCCCTTCATCTTCTCGGGTTACGACCACGTTCAGCGCGTGCTCGACGGTCCGGTTGGCGCCGAGTTGTCGCAGGAGATGGAAACGATCGGCTTCAAGGTTCTGGGATATTTGTATTCCTGGGGTTACCGCAACGTCGTCACGGCAAAGAAGGAAATCAAGACCGTGGCGGACTTGAAGGGCCTGAAGATCCGCACGATCCCGACGCCGGTCTTCGTCGGTGCCGTCAATGCCATGGGCGCCTCCGCGACGCCAATGAACTTCGGCGAGGTCTATACTTCACTGCAAAGCGGCGTGCTCGACGGGTACGAGCATACGGCAACCACGACGGCGTCGTTCAAGTTCTACGAGATCGCCAAATATTATGCGCTGACCCAGCATCTCATCGATCCGACCGTCGTTGCCTTCTCGCTGTCGGAGTGGAAGAAGCTCGATGACAAGGAACAGGCGGTCGTCCTGGAGGGCGCCAAGCTCGCGACCGACATTGCCCGCGCCATGTCGCCCGTGCGGGATGCCGAAGGCATGGCCGAACTTCAGAAACGCGGCATGACTATCACGCGCCCGGACATGACAGAGGCGCGCAAATCGGCCGCCGGCTTCCAGCAGGAGATGGCCGCCAAGCTCAAGGCCGAGCATCTGCTGAAACAGATTCTGGCGCAGCAATAGTGCCGCGACGAAGTCCGGCAGGCGTAGTCCTGCCGGATCTGAAATCATCCAATGGGTGATTGCAACGCGCCCCTGGCAAGGTGCGCGGCTGTCTGCAAGGGGACCATCATGAAAGCGCTATTCGCCGCAATCGATCGATCCATCGAGCTGTTCGTCGCGGCAATATTCATGGCCATGGTTGTGATCGGGTCCTGGCAGGTGTTCAGCCGCTTCGTGCTGAACTTCACACCAAGTTGGAGTGAGGAGGTACAGATCTTCGGGCACATTTGGCTCGTGTTTCTGACCATTCCCATCGCCTACAGGCGCGGTGCGCATATCACCGTCGAGGCCATCAGACGCATCATGTCGCCGTGGATGAGCAAGGGGCTTGATGTGCTGATCGAGCTGTTATGGGTCGGATTTGCGATCGCAACCGCGTACTACAGCTATCGTGTCTCGCTGGTCACACGGAACTCCGTCTCGCCCGGCCTCGAAATACCGATGAGCTATCCGTACTACGGAATGATTCTGGGCAGCGTGTATCTCTTGTTCGTCGTGATCCGGCGGTTCGCGGGCGAGCTTCCAACTCCAGACCCGGACGAGCTTCCGCCCGAGGCGACACGGTTATGATTACGTTTCTGCTCACGTCCCTCCTCGGCGTGATGCTGTTGGGCATCCCGATTCTCATTTCAATCGCATTGATCGGCTTTGTCGGCATGGCGATGCTGCCCGATGTCGTCATGCCTCTCTTTGCGCAGAAGATGTTCGGCCAGCTCGATTCCTTCACGCTTCTGGCGATGCCCTATTTCATTCTTGCCGGCTCGATCATGACTGCGGGCGGCATCAGCAAGCAGCTCGTCGACTTCGCGCGTGCGTTGGTGGGGCATTTTCGCGCAGGGCTCGCCCATGCCTCGGTCGTCGGCAGCATGGTGATGTCGGGTGTCTCTGGATCGTCCACGGCCGACGCCTCGGCCATCGCCTCGATCCTCATCCCGACCATGAAGCAATCCGGCTACAAGCCGGGCTTCGCCGCGGCGCTCATCGCCACTGCCGGAACGATGGGAGCGATCATTCCGCCGAGCATGACGATGGTGGTTTACGGCGCCATTGCGCAGGTCTCGATCGGCGGACTGTTCCTCGGAGGGATCATTCCCGGCATCCTGATCGGCATTGCGTTGATGATTACCATCAAGCTTTACACCTATCATCCCGCCTATCCGGAGCTTCGCCAAGTGACCGCACGCTTCGACCTTTGCGCGCTGTGGCGCTCGGTGAGCTCGGCGTGGTCCGGATTATTGGCGCCGCTCATCATCGTTGGCGGCATCCTGTCGGGCGTGTTCACGGCGACCGAGGCTGGTGCCGTCGCTTGTGTCTATGCTTTCCTCGTCGGCTACTTCGTGGAGAAAAAGATCACGCTGAGCAAGGTGCCCGACATCCTCGTCGACGCGGCGATCACCACCTCCATGGTATCAGGCATCATCGCGGTGTCCGGTCCCATGGGATGGGTTCTATCGTATCTGCAGTTCGACGGAATGGTGCTGAGCTATGTCTCGACGCTGTCGACGAGCCCAACGATGATTCTTTTCATCCTCGCTGGCGTGATGATCGTGCTCGGCACATTCGTCGATTCGCTGATCGTCCTCCTGGTGTTCGCGCCCGTTGCCGTTAGCGTCACGAAGACTTACGGCCTCGACCCCTTCCAGGTCGGACTTGTGATGGTGATCTGCAATCAGATCGGCGCCGTTTCCCCGCCAACGGCGCCACTTCTTTTCATCACGACGAGCATCGCCAAGACGCCGATCGACCAGACCAACCGACATGTTTGGACCTTCATGCTGGCCGAAACCTTGGTGCTGATGCTCGTCATCCTCATTCCCGGCCTGTCGTCTTGGATTCCGAATTATTTCTTGAAGTAGAGGCCAGGTTCGATGCGTTGGATGAAGCCGATCGCTTTACACGCCGTAGGCCCGGCGAACCGCTGTGAGAAGCTATCGGCGTTTGCCAGTCGTCGCGGCATCGGCCGGCTGTCGAACCAGTCTGGATGAACTGTCATCCACCACCAACCAGCCGCGTGCGAAGCGCTGATCGCCGGCGGTGGCGGGTTGGCTAGTGATCGCGGGTCGGCTCAGGCCGTCTTCGACATCACCGGCGGCAGAAGTCGCTTCTCCTGAAAGGCGCGTAGCCATTTCACGAACATGACCTCCGTGTCCATCACCTCGTGGAAACCAGCCTGCATGAGCTTGATCGTCGAGGAAAACGAAGACGGAGGCGGCTGGGTACGCCCGAAGCCCATCTGGTAGTCGGCGTATTGAAACGATAGGCCGACGAAGGTCTTTAGATCCGGAGAAACGAGGTCGTACTTTTTCCGGATCAGCGCCCATTCCGCCTCGCGTGGTCGAATCTCCGTCTCCAGGCTGAGTGGCACTGCTTCACCCGGCGCCATCCCGAGCGCGTCAGCAATGGCGGGCCAGACATTCTGCCAGCAATAGATATCGCCATTGGCCGCGTTGAACGTCTCGTTGCGCGCGACGGTCGCGTCGCCGGCCCAGGCCATGCAACGCGCAAGCAAATCGGCATCGACGGCCTGGCCCACGCGCGGTGGCCCACCCGGATAGTGGAGGGGCTGCCCCGCCTCCTTGAGGATCGCCGCGTAGGCGCCGATCGCCGGGA
>Ga0111538_10009058_pt1 | contig 13311 bp, 11 predicted proteins | sample SoiMethybrSBSTD1_FD_79669 | JGI IMG/M metagenome (GOLD analysis project Ga0111538, IMG submission 79669) | Bulk soil microbial communities from a Populus tree surrounding site in Tennessee, USA - Soil MetaG P. TD hybrid SBSTD1 (version 2)... | ecosystem: Environmental > Terrestrial > Soil >...
GCTTCCTCGCCCGGCACGACCGCAGCGGATCCCGTGCTCAGCCGCCAGAGCTCGTCGCAAGCTCCCGGCGCGCGAGCCGGCGCGATTTCCGCGGGTGCAGCGCTCTCGCCGCCGCATCCCGCGAGCAGCAAGGCGACCGCCGCGCCGCGCCGAGCCCAGCTGCACATCGCTTTCCTGCTCAGCGCATGCACCCGAAGACGTGCAGCATACCGTCCCGCCCGACGCTGGCGATGCGCTCCCCGGCGGCGTCGAAGACGAGCCCGATCTGGAGCGCCACGTCCGCGCGCGCGACCTCGCTCATCGTCGCGGTTTCGAACAGCCGCAGCGTCCCTTCGCTACCGAGCGTAGCGAACAGCGCGCCGTCCGGAGACATCGCGAGCACTTGCGGGTCATGCCACGCGTCCGCTGGAGCGCCGAGATTGGGCGTCATCGCAGCGGCGTCGAAACGCGTCAAGCCCGAGGCGCCGATCGCCACTAGCTCGGCTCCACTCGGGGTCACGGCGACGGCTTCTAGCGATTGCACGTTGCACTGTCCCGTTTGCGAGAAGCCGCTGGCGTGGCTCCAGCGCTCTAGCACCTCGATGCTGCTCCAGCCGCTGAGCGTCCTGCCGGCCACCAGCAAGTCCGTTTGCGCCGGCATGAAGATCAGCGCCTTCGCCTGCAAATTCTGGGGAGCGCGCACGATTTCGCCGGTGTCCGGCGTCCACAGCCTGACCGCCCCGGACGGATCCCCCACCGCCACCAACGCGCCGTCATCGGAAAGCGCCAGCGTTGCCATGCCCTGGGTCAGCGCCTCCAGCCTGGCGACGATCGTGCGCTGCGCAACGTCCCAAACCGTTACCGCGCCGTTGCCGTTGCCGAACGCGAGCCGGCTGCCGTTCGCCGCGAGTGCGATCGCGGGCGGAACGCCGGCCGTGGTCACCGCGTCGCCAGGCTCGCTCACGACGGCGTCGAGCCGCGGCCCTGCGGGATCGAAGCTCAACACGCCGAGCTCGTGCTCGGCCGCGATCGCGAAGGCGCCTCGAGCGCTGGCCACGGCGGACGCGCCGGCAAAACGCGTCTCGTAAGACGCCACTCTGGCGAGCGGCCCTTTGCCGAGAAGGCAGGCCGATTGCGGCGCCGCCGACGGTTTCAGCGGCTCGCTCGGCGCCTCGACTTGCGCGCGTTCGCGGCTCTCCACCTCGAACGTGCATGCGGCGAGCGCGAGCGACGCGGTGTACGCCAGAGTTGCGACGGCGATCTTCGAACTGAACTGGCTCATGACGCCCTCCATTCCAATCACGGGCTGATGAGCAAGAGTGACGCCTGAGTATTATAACGTCTATCGATACTTTCTGGTCGTTTGAATAAATCATCCATTCACTATACGCCGACCAGAGCCTTCACCCGGTCGAGCTCGCTCTCACCGTCGCGCTCGGTGTGGAGCAAGCGCCACCCGCTCCGAAACAGCTGGTCGAGCGGGGTACGGCGCAAGAGCAGCGCGCCGCCCTCGACTCCGGCACCGGCGGCCAGCGCTTCCCTCAATCCGAGATCGCACGTCGCGACGGCGACTTCGAGCGCGTCGACCGGCCGCAAGCGGCGGCCGCGCTGCTCCCGGCCCGAAATGAGCACATTGGCGAGATAGCCGATCTCCTCGAGTCGCCGTGCGTACTCCGCGGGGTGCTGCTCGCGCAACTCGGCGAGCGCGGCGTCCAGCACGCGTTGGCCCCCGCGCGTCGCGAGCTCCTGTCCACGCGCCCGCTTCCGCGCCCGCGCTGCGAGGCGGGGCGCTGCGGGCACGTCGGGCTCTGCACTCTCCACCTTCTCTAGCAGGCGCAGCAGCCGCGACGCACCAGCGCTCCCCGAAGCCGGCTCGTGGTAACGCGGGGAGAGCTCGCGAAAGTAAGCGCGCGTGATCGGATCGCGCTCGGCCTCCGCGCCCTGTCCGGCGCGGGCGAGCTCCAGAAAGGCGCGCGCGTCGCTCGGCGCGACGTAGCCCTGCGCCGCGCGCCGGTCGTCGCGATCCGCCCGGACGTCGCCTTCGAGCATCTCGTCCGACGTCAGCACCTCGTAGAGCCCGCCGTTGTCGGCGATGTACTCGCTGCTCAGAAGGCAGCAGCGCTCGAGGATCTGGCGCAACAGATCGTGGTGCTCTCGATCGAGCGCGAGCAGCGTGGTGAGGATCGCGTCCCAGACGGTGGCGTCGCGCGCGATCAATCGAAACTCTTCCCACTCTTCGTACGGGCAGCTGTCGAGCGCCTTTTCGATCAGGTCGCCGTCGTCCCCGGCCTCGCTGACCGGGGCCGCGAGCGCGTCGACGTCGATCACCAGCACCAGCCGCTGCACGCACAGGATCACGAAGTCGAGCGGCAGCTCGCAGATCCGCTGGACGACCGCCGCCTCCCCCGCCTCGAGCATGATCTCGAGCCAGGTCGCGAAGCGCGCGGGATCGAAGCGCGGATCTTCCCCGGCGCGCTCCGAGGTCCAAAGATCCTCGTCGAAGACGCGTGCCAGCTGCTCGGTGCTCGCGAGCGCGACGAGCTCGCCCGCGTCCTCGAGCCCGATGCGATCGATCAACGTCCCGAGTACGGGCGCGGGCAGCTCGCGCACCGCCGCGACCAGCGCCGGATCCTCGACGATGTGTTGCAAGAGCCGCACGGGCGACGGCGGCTCGTAGCGCTGAAGCTTGGTCATGGGCGCCTCCGCCGCGGATTCTTTGGGAAATGCGCCGCGAGTATCCAGCTAGGAAAGCGCGCCCGAATCGCGATAGAGTATTTGTCAGTTGGGGCCGGTCGTCGGGGCGGCGCGGAACCGCGCGCAGCGAACGTCAGTGCGCGCGTTCGAACGCCGCGTCCGTCGGGCGGCACGGGAGCGCGCGCTCCGCGAGCTTTTCCCGTGAAAGCTTGGCGGGATCGAACGTGACGCGCAGCGCCTCGCGCTTTTCCTTGCCGAGCGTTCCCGCTTCGATCTCGAGCACTCCGGGGACCGCTTTGAGTTGTTCCGTGACGCCCCGACAACCTCCAGCCAAGACCACGCTTTCGAGCGTGGCCGCGCAGCCCGGGCCCTGTCCGGGTCCCGGAGCAGTGCACGAATTGGCGCTCGGCGCGGGCGACGGCGCTTCCGCTTTCGAACCGAACAGGGGGCGATAAGCGCCGTACCCCTCGGCTTCCAGCTGCTCGACGGCAATGAAGCGCAGCGACGCCGAATTGATGCAGTAGCGCAAGCCGGTCGGCGCCGGACCGTCGTCGAAGACGTGGCCCAGGTGCGAATTCGCGCCCTGCGAGCGGACCTCGGTGCGCTCCATACCGAGCGTGCTGTCGGTGCGCGATACCACGCGCTCCGCTTCGACCGGGCGCGTGAAGCTCGGCCAGCCGGTGCCGGACTCGAACTTGTCGCGCGAGCTGAACAGCGGCTCGCCACTGACAACGTCGACGTAGAGCCCGTCGCGGTGGTTGTCCCAGTACGCGTTGCGGAAGGGCGGCTCGGTGGCCTCCTTCTGCGTTACCTCGTACTGGAGCGGTGTGAGCTTGCTGCGCAGGACCGCGTCGTCCGGCCGCGCGTAGGTCTTGGCGTGCGTGCCGGTCAGCTTGGCCCGGGCCGACGGGCTCGAGACCGCGCGCTCGCTCGGCTCCGCGGCGGGCCGGTTGCACGCCGCCGCCAGGGTTACCACCAGGAAAAGCGCGGTGTGACGCATCGTCGGGATCTACGCGGCTCCCGCTCCGTCGGTTACTGGGCCGGCTCGGAACCAGCTCTTCTCGAGCTCGCGGGCGCGCCGGTTCTCGTGGCGCTGCGTGAGGTACCGATCGCGGGCCGCCGGATCGGCTATTTTGGCGGCGCGGCGCTCGATCTGCCGTAGCCCGTGCCCGATCAGCAGCAGGGCGGCGCCTCGATCGAAGCGATACTCGGCGTTCGACCACGACGCGACGAGAACGCCCAGAAGCAGAAGCGGCAAGCCGAGTGTGGCGATACCCCACGGCGTGTTCCAGCTGCCAGAAACCACGTGATTCACGAAATGCGTGATCGCGACCAGGACCGCGACCGAGCAAACGAAGGTCAGGAGCCGCAAGGCCTGGCCGGGGCCCTGCGACACGGTCAGGCGCTCGGCGTCGCCCTTCACTTCGACCATCGGAAGCTTTCCCACCCCGCGATCGACTCGACAGCGAGCTCGCGGGCGAGCCGGGAGGCCCGGCTCCGCGTCAGATCGAAGGCTTTCAGCTGAGCGGAGCGGTTGTACAGGCGCAGCTGTTCGGGAAAACGCGACCAGAAATGACCCGCGAGCTGGCGCGCCGCATCGACGGCCAGCTCTTCGAGCTCTTTTTGATCGGCGATGTCCTCGAGCGCGAGCTCGCGGTAGCCGGGATCCCACGACTGCACCCAGAACTCGCGGGATCGGTCGCCGCGCAGCGGCACGAATCCATAGATGTCGGGCATGCGGCGACCGAGAACCGACATGAACATCAGGATCAGCGGCTGTCCCTGACCGCCGCGCCAGACGCAGCTCGAGTCTTCGGGCGCGGGACCTTCGCGCGCTTCGACCACGTAGTCGTCCTCGCCGCTCGGCGTGGGGCCCTGGATCCGGAACAGCACCTTGTTCTCGTGCGCGCTACCGTATCCCATGCTCAGCGCCCCGACGCGCACGACGTCGTACTCGGCGCGGAGCCGGTCCGGACGCAGCTCCGCAAGCTGGGCCGCGAAGTCGTACCAGCATTTCTTGGCGTTGAGCTCGTCCCTGGGGGCGATCGGCGTCGTCAGTCCGTCCGCCCAGGCGAGCCACGATGCGTTCCCCTGCGGAGCGCGGTCGCGCAGGCGCTGGACGAGGGTCGGCGCCTCGCCGATCGGCGGCGACGCGTCCAACGCAGCGCGGTACGCGTCAAGAAAGCGCTCGACGGCGGCGTTGGAATCGCAGCTCCAGCCAACGGCGCGGCACGCGACGTGAAGCGAGCCGGCGTAGCGCACCAGATCGACCACCGCGGGACCGAACCCGGCGCGGTCGAAGTCTTCGAGTCCGTAGGTTTCCCGAGTCACCACGAACTGTTCGAGGTGCGGGTCGCCGTGAATCACCATCAGCGGAAGCCGCTGCGAGACGTCCTTGAAGGCGCTGCAGGTCCTGGCTTCGAAGGCCGGGGCGAGCATCCGGAAGTAGCGAAATGGGCTCTGGGCGACGCGCTCGATCAGCTTCGGCGAAGCTCCGGCCGAGCGCAGCGCTGCCTTGTCGAGAACCAGCCCCTCCGGCCGGGCCCCGGCGGGGCCCGAGGCCGGGGTCGGCGCCGGCGCGGGCGCCCGCGGCGGCTGCTCGGCGCGGCACCCCGAGAGCATCGCGAGCAGCAAAACGACGCGAGCAACGCCTGCATTCACGGGCGGTGGAATTTACGCTGCAACAAAGCCCGTGACCTGGCAAGGAGCTTGCGAGCGGGCTCGCCTTTCGGCGCGAGGAATGGCTAGATAGCGTGTTCGGAAGGGAGCAGTCGTCATGTTCGCCAACTTCGTGCGAGCGCTTCAGGCAGTCATCACCACGCCGACCTTTTTGCTCAGCCAGAGCGCCGAGAAGTACTACGAGTACCTGGGTGACGACGTGGTGGAGGGTCGTCACTCGCGCTTCGCCGATCCGAACAAGCCGCTGTGGCTGAACCTCGGCTACTGGAAGACCGCGCGCCGCTACCCGGACGCAGCGGAAGCGATGGCGAGCTTGCTCGCCGACACTGCCGCGCTCGGCCCGAAGGACCAGTTGCTCGACGTCGGCTTCGGCTTCGCCGAACAAGACGTGTTCTGGGTCCAGAACTACGGGGTCAAGCACATCACCGGCGTGAACATCACCGCGATGCAAGTGGAACGCGCCACGCAGCGCGTCGCCCAGCGCGGGCTTTCCGATCGCATCAACCTGCAGCTCGGTTCCGCCACCGAGCTACCGTACGGGGACGCGTCGTTCGACAAGGTGACCGCGCTCGAGTGCGCCTTTCACTTCGACACGCGCCAGCGCTTCTTCGAGGAAGCGTTTCGCGTGCTCCGGCCCGGGGGTCGTATCGCCACCGCCGACGGCGCGGGCGCGCCCGGCAACCCGCCGCTGACTTTCGTGAACCGGCTCGCGCTGAAGCGCTGGAGCACGCCGCTCGCCAACGTCTATGACGTCGACGAGTACGCGCGCCGTCTCGGGCAAGCGGGCTTCGTCAACGTGCGCGCCGAGTCGATTAGAAATTACGTTTTCCCGGGGTGCCTCAAGTACCAAGCGCTCCGCAACAACGGCGTGTCGCTCCACGACGCCGTGATCGAGCTCACCCAGGAAGAGATCGACACCTGCAAGGGTCAGGAGCTGTTCGCGGTCACGGGCCTGGCGGATTACGTTCTGGTTTCGGCCGACAAGCCCGCGTGAGTCCTACGTCGGCGGCTTGTCCTTGCCGCTCCACAGACCGCCCACCACGTACGGCTGCCGCGGCGTGCCGCTCGCGAACGCGACCAGCACCTCGTCGCCGACCTCCGGTACGAAATAAGCGCCGCGAGCTCCGCCGCTGACTGCGTCGAGCGCGTCGTCGTCGAGCTCGCTGTCGTGCTTCAAAGCGTTCAGCACCGAGCCTATCGTGTCTCGGTCCAGCGCGAAGCCGCTCGTTCGTGCCAGCTCCGCGAGCTTGCTCGAGGTCACTCCCGAGGCGCCGAAGCTTTCCCGCACTTGACCGCCGTCGGCGTACACCTTGCCGATCAGCCGGCGCACTTCGAGCACACGGCGGACCTCGGCCGGGGTGCAGGAGAGGCCCTGGGAGCGGGCTCTAGCCACGACCTGCTCGACGTCATCGGTCGGGCCCCCGGTCCGAGCGACGTAAGTGACAGCGGCCTCGATGCTCATCGGCTACGTGGCCAAGGTTATCACGCCGCAGATCTTGCGACTTTCCCCGGCAAAGCGGGCGTCTGCGGAGCGAAACTGGCCGCCTGTCCGTCGAGTTGCGACTTCGATTCAGCGAGCGCAGGCGCGGTGACGCGTTGGATGGCTCTGTACACCACTGCGCTGGCGCCGCGATCGGCAGCACGGTCGCGCCCGTTCCCGCGGTGCGCTCACCAACCCTCGAGCCGGAGTTGGTTGAGCAGGGGGCGCATCACGCGTTAGGCTCGGTCGGTGAGAACGGGAACACGAGCTCTCGCGGTGCTCGCGGCGATGGTGTTTGCAGCGTGCGGCGAGAAGGACGAAACCGGAAATCCCGCGGGTGCGAGCGCGGCGGGCGGCAGCGGCGGCAGCGCCGGCCCAGGCGGAAGCGGCGGGGCGAGCGCGAGCGGCGGCACGGGCGCAAGCGGGGGTGCGAGTGCGAGCGGCGGCGCGAGTGCAAGTGGCGGTAGTGCGGGCGCAGGGGGAAGCGGCGGTACGAGCGCAAGCGGCGGCGCAAGCGGTAGCGACGGTGCAAGCGGGAGCGACGGGGCGAGCGGAAGCGACGGTGCCAGTGGGAGCGGTGGCGCCGGTGGAAGCGGCGGCGCAAGCGGCAGCGGCGGTGTGAACGGGAGCGGTGGCACGAGCGGAAGCGCTGGCACTGGCGCGACCGGCGGCGGAGGCACCGGCGGTTCACCGGCGATGCAGCCGTACAAAGGCGTCGCCAATTCACCGTGTGCGGCGCGCACCGCGCTCAAGGTGAGCTGGTACTACAACTGGATGCAGCGCGAGACCGAGCCGTGCAGCGACGGGCGCGGCGGCGAGTTCGTGCCGATGGTCTGGGGCCACACCGGCGCCGAGCAGTCCGCGAGCGGCATCACGAGCGCGATCGCGACCATGGTGAGCCGCGGCTACAAGACCGTGCTCGGGTTCAACGAACCAGACAACCCGAGCCAATCGAACATCCCGGTGTCGAACGCGATCACGCTCTGGCCGTCGTTCGACAACCCGGCGATCCGCGTCGGCAGTCCCGGCACCGCGGCGAACCAGAACCCGGGTCAGGCGTGGTTCACCAACTTCATGAACCAGCTGGGCTCGCATCCCGAGCTGCGCGTCGATTTTTTGGCGATCCACTGGTACGGCTGGAACGCGGGGTCGTGCGACGCGAACGCGTCGCAGCTCGAGAGCTACATCCGCTGGGCCGAGCGCTTCGCCGGCAATCGGCCGATCTGGATCACGGAGTGGGGGTGTTTGAACCAGAGCGCGCCGAACCCCGAAACCGTCGTGAATTTCTTCAAGGGCGCGATCGCGATGTTCGCCCGCCACCCGCGCATCGAGCGCTACTCCTGGTATCCCTGGGCCTCGAACTGCGGCCTGAACGCGTCTGACGGCTCGCTGACCGCGCTCGGGGAGGCTTACGCAGCGGCGCCCGCCTACAAGTAGTCCAAAGCCCAAAAGCGTCCGCGCCGCTTCCCTGGTAACAAGGGCGGACGCATGGAAACGCACGGCATCAACCTCGGCCCGGTGGTGGCGCTGCTCGCAGCGGGCGTGATCGCGGTCGCGGTTTTCAGGCGCCTGGGGCTGGGATCGGTGCTCGGCTACCTGGCCGCGGGCGTGGCGATCGGTCCGTTCGGTTTGAAGCTGTTCACCGACCCGGGCGCGATCTTGCACGTGGCCGAGCTCGGCGTCGTGATGTTCCTGTTCGTGATCGGACTCGAGATGCAGCCGTCGCGGCTCTGGAGCCTGCGCAAGCAGATCTTCGGAGTAGGGGCGGCCCAGGTGCTCGCGTGCGGCGCGCTTTTGACCACCGTCGGCGTGCTGGTGAAGCTGCCGCCGCGCGTGGCGTTTTTCGCCGCGATGGGCTTCGTCTTGTCGTCGACGGCGATCGTCGCGCAGATTCTGAACGAACGCGGCGACACTTCGACGCCGCAGGGGCAGCGCGTGTTTTCGATCCTGCTGATGGAGGATCTGGCGATCGTACCGCTGCTCGCGCTGGTCGCAGTGCTGGCGCCGGGTGCGACCACGGACGGCGCCACGCGCTGGCGCGAGGTCGGCATCGGCTTCGCCGCCGTGATCGTCCTGGTCGCGGCGGGCCGCTACCTGTTGAACCCGATGTTCCGGCTGCTCTCGATGGCCAACGCGCGCGAGGCGATGACCGCCGCCGCGCTGCTGGTGGTGCTGGGCGCGGCGCTGGTGATGCAGGTCGGCGGGTTGTCGATGGCGATGGGCGCGTTTCTGGCCGGCGTGCTGCTGTCGGAATCGACGTTTCGACATCAGCTCGAGGCCGATATCGAGCCGTTTCGCGGCCTCTTGCTCGGCCTGTTTTTCCTCGGCGTCGGCATGTCGCTCGATCTTTCGCTGGTGATTGCCGATTACCAGACGGTGCTCTTCGGCGTGCTGGCGTTCATGACCACCAAATCGCTCGGGGTGTACACGATCGCGCGGCTGACCAAGACCGAGGAACGCGAGGCGGTTTATCGCGGCGCGATGCTGACCCAGGGCGGCGAGTTCGCCTTCGTGCTGTACGCGGCCGCGGCAGCAGTCGGGATCTTTTCGCCGCGGATCGCGGCGACGTTCACGGCCGTCGTGATCCTGTCGATGGCGCTCACACCGTTCGTGGTCGCCGCCGAGCGCTGGTTGCCGGGCGCCGAGGCGTCGATGGACGGCATCGAGCGCGCCGAGGGTCTGCGCGGGCGCGTGCTGATCATCGGCTTCGGGCGCTTCGGCCAGGTGATGAGCCAGGGTCTTTTGGCGCGGGGCGTCGACGTCACGATCATCGACACCGACATCGAGATGATCCGCGCCGCGGCCAACTTCGGCTTCAAGGTCTACTACGGCGACGGTACGCGGCTCGACGTGCTCTACGCGTGCGGCGCGGCGACCTCCGAGGCGATCGCCGTCTGCGTCGAAAACCGCGCCGCCGCGACCAAGATCGTCGAGATCGCCAAGGCGGAGTTTCCGCTGGTGCGAGTGTGGGCGCGCTCGTTCGATCGCGGGCACTCGCTCGAGCTCGTCAACGCCGGCGCGGACTTCCAGGTGCGCGAAACGTTCGAAAGCGCGCTCGCATTCGGCAACAATGCCCTGCTCGAGCTCGGCGTACCCTCCGAGGAAGCGGCGGAAATCATCGAGGAGGTGCGCCGGCGCGACACCGAGCGCTTCGAGCTCGAGCTGGTGGAGGGGCTCGGCGCCGGCAAAGCGCTGCTCCACGGCAACGCGCCGAAGCCGACGCCGTTCACGCCGCCGTCCCGCGAGGCGCGCGCGCTGAACGAGGAAGCCGCGGCGGCCGCAGGCATGAGCCAGCGCGAAGACGCGGTCTAACCCTTCACGCACACGACCTGTTTCAGCTCGTGCACGATCTCGACCAGGTCGTCCTGCTGCGCCATCACGCGGTCGATGTTCTTGTAGGCGTGGGGCGCCTCGTCGATCACACCGCGGTCCTTGCGGCACTCGACCCCCTCGGTCTGGCGCTCGAGGTCCGCGAGCGTGATGCTGTTTCGAGCCTGGGTGCGGCTCAACCGGCGGCCGGCGCCGTGCGACGCCGATTCGAACGAGAGCGCGTTGCCCTTGCCGCGCACGATGAACGATTTGGCGCCCATCGAGCCCGGAATGATCCCGAGCTCGCCCGCGCCGGCACGGATCGCGCCCTTGCGCGTCACCAGCAGCTCTTCGCCGAAATGGCATTCCTCGGCCACGTAGTTGTGGTGGCACGAAATCGGCGCGTCGAAGCGAGCGCGCGGCCAGAACCGCAACAGCCTGAGCTTGATGCGCTCGAGCATCACGGCGCGATTGAGCGCAGCGTACTCCTGGGCCCAGTAGAGGTCGTGCCGGTAGGCGTCGAAAGCCGGCGTGTCGGCGATGAACACCGCCAGGTCCGGGTCGGGCAAGGCCTGGTTGTGAAAGAGCCGGCGCGCCTTTTCCATATGGTGCTCGGCGAGCGCGGCACCGACGTGACGACTGCCCGAGTGCAGCATCAGCCACAGCGTGCCGTCGGTATCGAGGCAGAGCTCGATGAAATGGTTGCCGCCTCCCAGGGTGCCGACCTGGCAACCCGCGCGATCGACGAAGCGGTGCACCGCCGGCGTGAGCTCCTGGAAACGAGAGAACAGCTGCTTGCCGCGCTCCGCGAGCTCGTCGCCGGCGCTCTCCCAGACCGCGGTCTTGTGAAGGCCGCGGCCCACCGGCACACAGGCCTCGATGTCGAGCCGGACGCGCTTGAGATTGTCGGGCAGGTCGTCGGCGGTCACGCTGGTCTTCACCGCGGCCATCCCGCAGCCGATGTCGACGCCGACCGCGGCCGGCGCAACCGCACCCCGCAGCGCGATCACCGAGCCCACCGTCGCACCTTTGCCGACGTGGACATCGGGCATGACGGCCACGTGGTGAGCGACCCAGGGCAAGCTAGCGACCGCCTTGAGCTGGCGCAGCGCGAGCGTGTCCACCTCGTGGGCAGAGGCCCAGAGCCTTATCGGAACCCTGTCACCCTTGATGATCGTGGAAGGCATATTCGTCGTACCGGAAGCAGAGCTCGGGGACGCGTTTCAGCACCAGCGCGTCACACAAGCGGCTGCGCAAGAAACCCGAGGCTCGATCGAGCGCATGTCGGATTTTGATTGGATTGTCGTCTGGAATCGGAACGAACCAGATGCGTGCGCGCGAGCCGTCGCGTGACAGCTCGACCGCGCTGACCCGAACGCCTTGAAGGCGCGGGTCGGCGATTTCATCGCCGAGGAGCGAATTCAATTCTTCGCGAAACAGCAGCTCGAGGCGCAGGCTACGAAAGCCCGCCTCGCGAATGGCGCCGTCCCGCGACCTTCGATGTCTGGCCATGGGACCCTTCGTTTCCAGCGGCTGAAACCGCATGGAAAGACGGAGATTTCGATGAATTTTGCCGCGTGCGTTTACGCCGCGACGTCGGAGACGATCACGAGAGCTTCACGTTGGTTTTTCGGCATCGACATCGTCTCCTTTCTTGCACCTGGAGCGCAGCCTCGATTGTCCTCCTCGCAGCCGTCATTGTCAAGCGAGGAGGCTCGACGCAGTTCCCGGGTGAACCTATGAAGTGTGCCTCTCGACATGACGACCGTGATCGAAACCCGCGACCAGCTCTTGGGCGTACTCGCCGAGGCCTCCGAGATCGAGCACAACCTGATGTGCTGTTATCTCTACGCCGGCTTCAGCTTGAAGGAGGGCACGGACGAAGATCTCAGCGACGCCGAGCTCGCCGCCGTTCAGCGCTGGCGGCAGGAGATCCTCGCCGTCGGCGTCGAGGAGATGACTCACCTCGCCCTGGTCGGGAATCTGATGGCCGCGCTGGGCGGCGCGCCACACTTCGGACGCGCCAACTTCCCGCTCGCTCCCGGCTATCTGCCGGCCGGGATCGTGGTCAAGCTCGCGCCGTTCAACCGCGAGACGCTCGATCACTTCATCTACCTCGAGCGTCCCGAGAACGCCGAGGTGCGCGACGGCGCCGGTTTCGAGCCTGCCCAGGCTTACGTGCGCGTGGCGACGCTCGGACAATTGATGCCGATCGCCGTCGACTACGGCACCGTCGGCGAGCTCTATCACGCGATCCGCCAGGGGCTCGAGCGGCTCGCGGCTCGCGACGGGGAGCGCGCGCTGTTCATCGGCGATCCGAATCATCAGCTCGGCCCGGACGTGATCAGCATGCCCGAGCTGAACCGCGTGCGTTGCCTCAAGACCGCGCTCGAAGCCCTCGACGGCATCGTGATCCAGGGCGAGGGGGCGCCCGGCCACTCCGAGGAGAGCCACTATCAGCGCTTCTCGAAGATCAAACGGGAGCTCGACGAGCTCTCCGCGGCGCGGCCGAGCTTTTCGCCCGCGCGCCCGGCCGCCCGCAACCCCGTGATGCGCCGCCCGCCGTACCCCGAGGACCGGCTGTGGATCCAGCTTCGGCCTGCGACGGACATCGTCGATCTCGTGAACGCCACGTACAACTTCATGCTGCGCTTGCTGGGGCAGGCGTACGCCGAAACGCGCGGGCCAGCCGCCCAGCGCCCGCTGGTGGACGCCGCCGCGGGACTGATGAGCGCAATCACGCCGCTCGCGAGCGCGCTCACCCGCCTCCCGGCCAGCGCGGAAAGATCGGATTGCATGGCGGGAATGAGCTTCACTACCGTGCGCACGGGGACGGTGCTGCCACCGGGATCGCTCGCCGACCGGGTCTTGATCGAGCGCTTGCAGGAGATCGTCAAGGTCGCGGAACATCTGGCGCAGGATCTGCCGCTCGTCGCCGGCCCCGCGCAGCGGCTCGGGCGGATCTCCAAACGCCTGAGCCAGGAGCTAACGTCGATGTCGAGCGACCAGCCTGATCCAAAGCCCACGACAGCAGGCCCCTCCCCGGCTCCGCGTGCCGTACCGCCTTCGACCGTCAGCCAGGGCATCGAATCCGTCGAGGGCGCGACGCTCACCCTGCGCTTCGAGGCCAAACGCTGCATTCACGCGCGGCACTGCGTGCTCACCCAACC